>OGCI01000332.1_pt1 | contig 58641 bp, 53 predicted proteins | sample 1570021 | NCBI WGS metagenome assembly OGCI01 (sample SAMN06264664, study PRJEB24512) | hot springs metagenome | isolation source: Hot spring water | place: South Africa: Tshipise | collected 2015-06-21
ACCGACGACTCCTGAGGCCATCCATCGTTGAGACGCCACACTGGGATCGAAACAGGATTCATTCCCTCTTAGGTGGCCTTTTTGGCCGAAGAAGCTCGGCTTGCCCTGGATGGCGTTTCGAGGCTCCCTCGACCAGGTTGAGATGCCTTCAAAGTCTCGGCGCCGTTGCCTCTCACCTCGGCGGCCGGCCATTTTCTCCAAAGGCGCCCGCCCGCATTGACCCGTCAGCCCACGCCGCCCCAATGCCCGTCGCTATGTCCCTGTCCCCGCGGTGCTGTGCCTGTCCCCGGTGTCGGTCCCCGGTGTCATCCTTCCAAGGAGATGAGCATGGGTTCCTGAAGGGCTTCGACAACCCAGCGCAGGAAACGCGCGCCGTCGGCCCCGTCAATGAGGCGGTGATCGTAGGAGAGCGACAAGGGCAGCATCAACCTGGGGCGGCAGAGCTCTCCGGAGCCACCACACGCCGGCTCCAACGCCGCACGACCCACACCGAGTATGGCGACCTCGGGGGCGTTGATGATGGGCGTGAAGAACGATCCGCCGATCCCGCCGAGGTTGGTCAGCGTGAACGTACCGCCCTGTAGCTCGTCCGGAGAGACCTTTCCATCGCGGGCACGCCGGGCCATTTCCGTTAGCTCGATCGAAAGCTGCAGGATGTTCTTGCGATCCACATCGCGGATGACCGGAACCAGAAGGCCGCGCGGCGTATCAACCGCCACGCCAATGTGGAAGTACTTTTTGTAAATGACCGCCCGCCCGGGCAGGTCCACGCTGGCGTTGAACTTCGGATAAACCTTTAGTGCGGCGGCCAGGATTTTGAGGAGAATGGCCGTCAACGTCAGCTTCCCCCCCCCGGCCTCGACCCTCGGTGCCAGGCGTTTGCGCAACGTTTCCAAGTCGGTGATGTCGGCCTTGTCATGTTGCGTGACGTGCGGGATCGTGGCCCACGCGCGGCTGAGATGCTCTGCGGTGACGACGCGGATCTTCGTCATTGTCTCGCGCTCGACCGCCCCCCATTTTGAGAAGTCCGGCAGCGGCTCGGCCTCCAACGCGCAGTGCGTTCGCACCGCCCGGCCGGTGGCGACCTGCCGGCTGTGGCGCTTCACGTCGTCGATCGTGATGCGGCCCCGTTCGCCACTGCCCTTGACCTCCTCGATGTTGACGCCAATCTCGCGAGCGAACCGCCGCACGGAGGGCGCCGCGGCGACGGGGATTCGCGTCGGCGCCGGCGGCGGTACGATGGGTGTCGGCGGCGGTTCGGGCGCGATCGGGCCGGAAGGAACCGACGCGGGAGCGGACGCAGACGGCGCCGGAGCAGGCGACGCAGGCGCGGCTACCGCCGCGGTCGCCTGCGCTGCCACCCGGGGCCTGGCGCCAGCCGCCGCCCACCTCAACACCGGTTGGCCAACGGCAACCTTGTCACCGGGCTTGACCAGCACCTCATCCACGCGGCCGCCGGTGGGCGCGGGGACTTCAACGGTGGCCTTGCCTGTTTCAATCTCGAGGATGGGCTGTTCTGGCCGAACCTCCTCGCCGACCTGAACGAGCACCTTGACCACGTCGCCGCCGTCGACGTTCTCGCCCAGAGAGGGCAGCAAAAGGACCGCGCCGCCAGCGGGCGCAGCGGGCGGTGGTACAGGAACTGGCGTGAGCGTCGGCGCCTCGGGCACAGCGGCGGAGGGGGCTGGCGAGGAATGTGGCGTCGCAGCGCCGAAGTCGGCGACGGTGAGGATGGGCTGACCGATAGCGACCTTGTCGCCCGGCTTCACCAGCACCGCCTCGATGACGCCGGCGGCGGGCGACGGGACCTCCACCGTCGCCTTTCCGGTTTCGATTTCAAGGACGGGTTGATCGGCAGCCACGGGGTCGCCGGGTTTCACCAGCACCTTGACCACGTCGCCCCCCTCGACATTTTCGCCTAGAGACGGAAGGTTCAACGTCCTGCCCATGACCGCTCTCCCACTGGTTTGTCAGCGCCTCCGCCGGCCCGCCAGCCGAACCCCTACGCCAACCATGGATCGGGCAGGTCGGGGTTGATCTTCCAATGCTCGATCGCCGACCGGACCCGGCCCGCGTCCACGCGTCCTTCGGCCGACAGCGCGGCCAGCGCGGTGACGGCCACGTGGCCGGCGTCCACCTCAAAATGCCGCCGCAAAGCGTCGCGTCCGTCGCTGCGCCCGAATCCGTCGGTGCCGAGGGTCCACCAGCGCCCGGGGGCATATCGTGCGACGATGTCCGGCAACACCTTCATGTAGTCCGAGGCGGCGACGACCGGCGACGAATCCGCGGGTCCGAGCGCACGGGCCACGTAGGGCACTCGCGCCGGCTCGCCCGGATGGAGACGGTTCCATCGCTCGCACTCCACAGCGTCCCGGTGGAGCCTCTTGTAGGACGTCGCCGACCACACCTCCGCGGCGATGCCAGCTTCGGCCTCAAGCCACTCGGCCGCCTTGAGCACCTCGTTGAGGATGGCACCGCTGCCCAGCAACCGCACGCGAGGGCGACGGCCGTCGCCGACCGCAGGCCGAAACCGGTAGAGCCCGCGCAGAATGCCCTCCTCCGCGCCCTGCGGCATGACGGGCTGCGGATAGTTCTCGTTCATCACCGTCAAGTAGTAAAAAACACTCTCGCCCTCCACGTACATCCGCCGCAGGCCATCACGGACGATCTCGGCCACCTCATAGGCGAAAGCGGGGTCGTAACACTCGAGGTTGGGCACCGCGAGCCCTAGGACATGGCTGTGCCCGTCCTGGTGTTGCAACCCCTCTCCGGCCAGGGTGGTGCGGCCGGCGGTGCCGCCGACGAGAAATCCCTTGCAGCGCGAATCGCCGGCCGCCCAGACGAAGTCGCCGACCCGCTGCATGCCGAACATCGAGTAGAAAATGAAAAACGGGACCATCGGCACGCCGTGGTTGGCGTAGGCGGTCCCGGCGGCGATGAAAGAGGAGATCGAACCGGCCTCCGTGATGCCCTCCTCGAGGATCTGGCCATCGCGCGCCTCGCGGTAATACAGCAGGCTCTCCTTGTCCACCGGCTCGTAGAGCTGGCCCGGATGCGAGTAGATACCGCACTGCCGGAACAGCGCCTCCATGCCAAACGTGCGGGCCTCGTCGGGGACGATGGGAACGACGCGGGGGCCCCAGACCGGATCGCGCAGCAACTTGGACAGCAGCCGCACGAAGACCATGGTGGTTGAGACCGGTCGATCGCTGCCGCGACGGAACTCGGCGAACACATCCGTCGGCGGAGCCGGGAGAGGGCCGACGGCGACCCGCCGCGCCGGCAGCGCCCCGCCCATCGCCGCTCGGCGCTCCCGCAGGTACTGCATCTCGGGGCTGTCTTCCGACGGGCGGTAAAACGGCAGCCGCGAAACGTCGTTGTCGCTGATCGGAATGCCGAAGCGGTTGCGAAACTCTCGCAGTTCCTCCTCGTTGAGCTTCTTCTGTTGGTGCGTGATGTTGCGGCCCTCGCCGGCCTCACCCAGCCCGTAGCCCTTGATCGTCTTGGCCAAAATGACGGTGGGCGCCCCTTGGTGCGCAACCGCTGCGGCGTAAGCGGCGTATACCTTTTCCGGATCATGGCCGCCGCGCCGCATGCGCTCAAGCTGCTCGTCCGACAGCCCCCGCACCAACTCCAGCAGACGGGGATCGGTTCCGAAAAAATGCCTCCGGATGTAGGCGCCATCGGCAACCGTGTAGCGCTGGTACTCGCCGTCCACGACCTCCGTCATCCGGCGGACCAGCACGCCGTCGCGGTCGCGTTCGAGCAGCGGATCCCAGTCCCCTCCCCAGATGACCTTGATCACGTTCCAGCCGGCGCCGCGGAAGGCGGCCTCGAGCTCCTGGATGATCTTGCCGTTGCCCCGCACCGGCCCGTCGAGGCGCTGCAGGTTGCAGTTGATCACGAAGATCAGGTTGTCCAGCTTCTCCCGAGCGGCCAGCGTGATCGCGCCGAGCGTCTCCGGCTCATCGGTCTCGCCGTCGCCGAGGAACGCCCAGACCTTCTGGCCGACCGGCGGACGCAGGCCGCGGTCTTCCATGTACCGGATGAACCGGGCCTGATAGATGGCCATGATCGGGCCCAAGCCCATCGAGACCGTGGGAAACTGCCAGAAATCCGGCATCAGCCAGGGGTGCGGATACGACGACAGCCCCGGTGTCGGATGCAGCTCGTGGCGGAAATTTGCGAGGCGATCGGCCGAAAGCCGCCCCTCGACAAAGGCCCGGGCGTAGATCCCCGGGGCGGCATGTCCCTGGAAATACACCAAGTCGCCGGGGAAGGTGTCGGTTGGACCGCGGAAGAAATGGTTGAAGCCCACCTCGTAGAGCGTTGCGGCGGACGCGTACGTCGAGATGTGCCCGCCGATGCCCTCCTCCTCGCGGTTGGCCCGCACCACCATCGCCATGGCGTTCCAGCGAACGATGCTCTTGATGCGGCGTTCCAGTTCGCGGTTCCCCGGGTAGGGCGGCTGCTCGGACTTCGGGATCGTGTTGATGTACGGCGTGTTGGCCGTGAAGGGCAGCTTGAGGCCGCGCTCGTGGGCCCGGATGGACAGCTCGCGAAGCAGGCGCACGGCGCGCGCCGCCCCGTCACGCACGATCACGTCGTCGAGCGATTCCTGCCAGTCGCGCGTCTGTTCTCGGTCGGCATCCTCGTCGCGAAACGGTATTTGGGTCATGTTCGAAATCCCACGGGCTACCCCGCCCGGCGTTGGACGCCGCAGCGTTCCCGTCACACTGTACGCGGCCGGCCACCGGGCGCAAGGCCCGTGCCGCCCCGTCACCCGCCGAACTGCGCCTCCAGCAGCACGGTCACGCGGGGATCGGCCTCGTAGTTCCGCTCCTCGGCGAACCGCAGGCCGGGCACTACCTCGAGGAACAGCCATTCGCGTCCGAGCCGACGCCGGAGGAGCACGTCGGCCGAGTAGGCCGCGCGTCCGCCCCGCGGCGTCTCCGGCCACTCGCCGGTCACGAACAGGCCGTAGCCCTGGCCACCGCCGGCCTCCCGGAGCCCCGCGAGCGACTGCGCCGGCGTCACGCCCTCACGGTCCTCATACCAGCCCAGCCGCGAGGACGACCGGAAGAGCCATCCCTCCCGCAGGCGTCGGCTCCACCGCATCTCGCCGATCAGGCCGACGCCGTCGCCGGACCACCACTGGGCCGTCTCGCTGAGCCGCAGTTCCCACGGATCGAGCGGGACGAGCCAGCGCGCCCGCAGCCGAACAAACGCCTGGGGGTCCGATCCTAGCCGGCCGCCACCGTCGGCCTGCAGCCGGAACGAGCCGCCCTCCCGGAAGATGTAGCGAAGTCCAGCGTCGGGACGGCTGCGCTCCACGGCCTGGTCCAGCACACCCCCCGCCGTCGGCTCGTCCACCTCGGTCACGTTGTCCACCAGCAGCTGGAGTCGACGGTGTAGCCGGGGCAGTGCCAGGCGGGCATTGAACCGGGAGGCCAGCGACGGTCCTTCGGCACGGCTCCACCGCGCCCCAAGGGCCAGGCGGACGCGGGTGACATCGGTGTCGTCCTCCAGCCGTTCGTCCCCGAAAAAACGGTCCAGCCGCTCGACGAGGTCCACGACGCCCGCGCTGATCCATTCGCGCCAGACATCCGCGCGGGTGGCCGGCATCCGCTCCTCCCCCGCCGTCGATCCCACCGCGATCGCGACGGCGGCGGCCGCCGCCTTCATCCCACCGCCAGCATCCGCTCCACCGCCCGCCGCGCCCGCGAACGTACCGGCTCGGGCACGTCCACCTCGTACCGCATAAGTTTCAACGCGGCGAGGGTGTCCTCCATCGTGATTTCGTTCATGTGCGGACAACGGATGCTGCACATCCGCACCATCTCGCGGTCGGGGTGGGCGGCGGTGATGTTGTCGCCCATCGAGCATTCGGTCAGCACCAGATACCTCGGCGCCGGATGCTCGGCGACATAGCGGATCATCGCATTGGTGCTGCCCGAAAAATCGGCCGCCGCCACCACGTCGGGGCTGCATTCGGGATGGGCCAGCACCACGACGTCGGGAAATTGACGTCGCGCGTTCTCGATGTCCGCCACCGTGAACCGCTCGTGCACCTCGCAGCGGCCGGTCCAGCCGAGGATCTGCACGTCGAGCAACCCGGAGGGATCGGCCACCGGCGTCGCGCTGGGAAAGATGATGTGCCGGCCGGTCTCGCGCGCCACGTTGGCCGCCAGGTACTGGTCGGGCAGGAAGATGACCGTCGGGGCGCCGAGCGATTCGATCACGGCCCGGGCGTTGCCCGAGGTGCAACAGATGTCGGACTCCGCCTTCACCTCGGCGTAGGTGTTGACGTAGCTGACCACCGGCACCCCCGGAAAGCGCCGGCGCAAATCCCTCACCTGCTCCGCGGTGATGCTCTCGGCCAACGAGCAGCCCGCCCGAGGGGACGGGACGAGCACCGTGCGCTCCGGGTTGAGGATCTTCGCGGTCTCGGCCATGAACCGCACGCCGCAGAACACGATGACGTCGGCCTGCGTTGCCGCCGCCTTGCGGCTCAGGTCCAGCGAGTCGCCGCGGTGATCCGGCACCGAGTAGAAGAGCGCCGGCTCCATGTAATTGTGCGCAAGGATCACGGCGTTGCGCCGCCGCTTCCACTCGAGGATCTCCACGGCGATCTCGGCTTTGCGCCGGATCTCGAATTCCGGCAGCACGCGACCCAGCCGCTCGCGCAGCTGCCCGGTCATGTCCTCCACGGTCATGGCTTTGCCCTGGCTCCCGATGCGCGCCTTCTCGTGGACGCCCATTCATCCCTATGATACGTTCGATACGGGCCGGCGCGAGCCGGCCACGGAGGCGCGCCATGAGGACACGGCGGACGCGCGGGTTTACGCTCGTCGAGATGCTCGTCGTCATCTCCATCATCGCGATCCTGGCCGGGCTGCTGCTGCCGACCCTGTCGTCGTCGATGGCTAAGTCGAAGGAGCTGCACTGCATCAACAACGTGGGGCAACACGCCAAGGCCGTCATCCAGTTGGCCTCGCAGAACCGCGGGCGGCTGATTGCCCCCGACCCGACCGGCCAGTGGATGCTCACGCTCGACCGCCTGCTGGGCCTGGGCCAGCGCACCGAGGCGCGCCTGTGCCCCAATGCCGTGAGGGCCAACGCGGGGCGGGGGTCCGTCGACCGCGCGTGGACGCTCAACGGCTGGGTCGGCAGCCTCGCCATCAACACCCACATCTCGGCCATGTCGCCCGGGACGAACGACTACACGTTGATGTCGCAGACGGAGGCCAGAACGCCGGCCTTCACCGACGGGGCGTGGTTCGAGAGCGGGCCGGTTACGGGCGTGTCGTGGCCCGCCGACCTCGGTGGCGCCAGCAACTGGATCCTCGACCGCCACCGCAAGGCCATCGCGGTGAGCTTCTGCGACGGCCATGCCGAGCGGGTGGAGTTGGCGATGATCTGGGACCTCAAGTGGAACCGGACCTACATCCCAGCCGGCCGGCAGACGAATCCGTCTCTGGGTATCCGATGAACGACACCCACCGGGCGCTCCACCGATCCGCGACGTGATTCCGACCCCCGACCACAACGTGCTGGTCCGCCTGCAAGGCGGCGCGCCGTTCGCGGTCCCCGTGGGGATCCGCGTGGGCGAACTCTGCCGCACGCTGGCTCCGCCCGACGGCCTGGCCTGGTTGGGCGCGCTGGTGAACAACGAGGTGGTGACCCTGTCCTACCCGATCGAGGTGGACAGCGACGTCACCCTGCTGACCATCGCCGACCGGCACGGCTGGAGGATCTACCGAAACTCCGTGGCCTTCCTGCTCGCCAAAGCGGTACGCGAGCTCTTTCCCGAGGCGCGATTTGCGGTGGAGCATTCGCTCGGCTCGGGTTTCTACTGCTCGTTGACGGCGCCCGGCGGCGGGATGCCGCCCAACGCGATCGAGCAGCTTCGGCGGCGGCTGCGGGAACTGGTGGACGCCGACCTGCCGATCGAACGACGCAAGATCTCGTTCAGCGAGGCGTTGCGCCGCTTCCGGGAGGCAGGCCAGCAGGACAAATACGACCTGCTGAGGTTTCGTAACCCCCCGAAGGTCGTCATCTACGACTGCAACGGGTTCACGGACTTGGCGCACGGCGTCCTCGCCGACCGCACGGGGGCCCTGCGGCACGTCGACCTCATCGCGCACCCGCCGGGGTTTGTGCTGTTGTTTCCCGATCGCGACGCGCCGCCGCGGCTGGCGCCGTTCGACCCGCAGCCCTACCTCTTCCGCATCTTCACCGAACACAAGGAGTGGGGCCGGATCCTCGGCCTGCGGACCGTGGGCGATCTCAACCGGATTATCGCCGACCGCCAGGCCGACGAGATCATCCGCATCGCCGAAGCATTGCACGAGAAGACCATCGCTCGGCTCGCCGACCGCATCGCGGAGCGGCAGCCGCGGCCACGCTGGATCCTGATCGCCGGCCCGTCCTCCTCCGGCAAGACGACGTTCGCCAAGCGCCTGGCCGTGCAGCTGCGCGTCAACGGCCTCCGGCCGGTGGCCATTTCCACCGACAACTACTTCCTCGATCGCGACCGCACCCCATTGGACGAGGCCGGTCAGCCAGACTTCGAGCACATCGAGGCACTCGACCTGCCGCTCTTCAACGAGCAGATGGCGCGGCTCGACGAGGGCCACGAGGTGGTGGCGCCGCTCTTCGATTTTCGTCAAGGCCTCCGCCTGCCGCAGGGCCGTCCGTTGCGCGTGGAACCGGACCAGATCGTCCTCATCGAGGGCATCCACTGCCTCAATCCACGGCTTGGATCCGCCATCCCGCGGGATCGCGTGTTTCGCATCTACGTCAGCGCACTCACCCAGTTGAACCTCGACGAGCACAACCGGATCGCGACGACCGACAACCGCCTCCTGCGTCGGCTCGTCCGCGACCACCAGTTCCGCGGCCACGGCGCGCTCCGCACCCTCGACATGTGGCCCGGCGTGCGCCGCGGCGAAAAACGATGGATTTTCCCTTACCAGAACGAGGCCGACGCGGTGTTCAATTCCGCCCTCGACTACGAGTTGGCCGTGCTGAAACCGCTGGCCGAGCCCCTGCTCTGGGAGGTCAAACCCGACCAGCCCCAGTACGCCGAGGCCCGCCGCCTGAGCGCCTTTCTCGAAAGCTTCCTGGCCCTGCCCTACGGCCCAGTGCCGCCCAACTCCATCCTCCGGGAGTTCATCGGTCGCAGCAGCTTCCGATACGGGTGATCGGGCGCCCCTCAGGGGCGTACCGCATTTTCACGGCGCAAGTCCGGGCGATGGCCAAACGCGCGCGCGCCGCCTGAAGTGGGAGCGAGGGGTTGCTGTGCGGGCATCGAGGACCATCGCACATTGCCCCGGCCGCCGTGGCGCAGGACTATCGGCATGCGCCGGACCCGGCCATTCCGGCTGGGCTCGAATCCCCTTCTCCGTCCCGCGCGCCCCGGCTACGCGCTGGCGATCCTCCCACCGGGCGCCATGCGGTGGACGCGGCCGGGGGGCGAGATCGATGCGGCCATTGCCCTGCTGGAGGCGGAGGCCGAGCGCCAGCCCCAAACCCGCGAATCTGGAGAATCCTGGGGCTGCTCGACTGGCGAAAGGGGCGGCCCGATCGGGCGGAGGCGCGGTGGAAGCTGTTTCGCACGATGACGGGCGATCGCGCGACGCCCTCGGCATGGCTCGCCGAGCTGTACGCCGCGCATCACCGACTCGCCGAAGCGCTAACCGAATACGACGCCGCCCGCGCCACCAATCCTGACGACCTCGAGCTGCAGTTTCAATGATCCCGCATCCGCCGCTGGATGGGCCACACGGCCGAGGCGGTGAACACGATGCGGACATCGTGCGCTGCCCATCCCGACCGCGACGACTTCCGTCGGGAGCTGCCCGCGGTCCTCTTCGCCAAGCGCGACTACGCCGAGGCCAGCCGCTGTGGGAGCAGGTCCGCGCCGCGCGACCGGGCGATCCCGACGCCGTCATCCGTGCCCTCGCCGCACGGATCCACGCCACCGGCGATCGGGAGGCCGTCGCCGAAGCCGAACGGTTTCTCGAAGAACACCCCAACCATACCATGACCCTCGGCTCGCTCATGGCGGCCGCGCGTGGACGGCGCGACTGGACGGCCGTCATCCGATACACACAACGGCTGATCGCGATCGAGCCTCGCCCCGCCGGCGCCGCCGTCTTCTGTACCAATGCGTGGAGATGCTTTTGCACCTCCACCGGCTCTCGCCCGGCCCGAGCGCGTTGGACGAGGCGCTGGACATGATCCGGATATCCGGCGAACGCGACGGCCGCGACGTGGACACGCTGCTGCTGTAGGCCGAGACAACCATCGAGGCCGGCCGCGTCGGCGATGCCCGCCCCCTGTTCGAGGAGGTCTTGCGCCGCCACCACCCTGCCCATCTGCGCGCGCTCCGGGGCCTCTTTGATGTCGCGGTGAGCGACCCGCGGTTTACGGAGGCCCGCGACCATCTGGACCGAATCCGAAGGTTCAACCCGCAGGCCCCCTACCTCGCGCACTGGGAGGCACGGTGCCTCGCCGCCCCAAAAAGGTACTCCGAAGCGCTGGCGGCCCTCGACCGGCTCGAGGCCGCCGGCGGTCGAGGTGCCGAGGCCGTGCTGCTGTACCACGGCCTCGGCGAAAGCGACTGGGGCGATGTCCCCTCCGTGAGACGGCTGCGGGAACACCTGACGGCCCTGCGCGACGCTGGCTATGGGTTGGTCGCGGCGCACGAGTTACCCGCCGTCCTCGGGAGTGCATCCCTGCCGTCCGGGCGGACGGGCTGCCGATCCGGATGGTCTGCGTGACCTTCGACGACGCACGGTGAGATGCGATCCGGCACGGCGAAGCCGTCACCCGGGACCTCGGCGTGCCGATCACAATGCATGTGCCCCTCGGGTTTGTGTAAACGGGCCCTCCGTTCATTGCCTCCTGGGAGGAGACGGTCCGCGCCGCGTCGGAGGCGCCGTGGCGGTACGGCAGCCATGGCTTCGACGCCCACACGCTGGTGCCGACGGCGGTGGGCGGGGAGCCTGCCCCTCCGCTCGCCAACCGTCTGTGGCTTCCCGCCGAACGCCGTCTCGAGACGCCGGCCGAATACCGCGAGCGGTTGCGGATCGACTACGGCCGCACCCGCGAACTCCTCGTCGCCCATTTTCGCAGCCCCGCCGACGCCAATGTGATCGCCTACCCGTTCGGGGACATCGGCCACCTCAGTGCCAACAACGTGGAGACGGCCTCGGTCGTCAACCTCGAAATCGCCGCCCGCTACTAGAAGGTCGGGTTCATCCAGAGCTTGTTCGGCCATGCAGTGCATCGCGATTATCCCCTTCTCTACCAGCGCACCGAACCGAAGTTCGGGAAGGACGGCACCTCCCTAGTGGCCCGCCTGTTCGTCCACCACCCTGCGCTGTTCGCCCGGATCAAGAAGCTGGACATCGCGACGCCGGCCGCCAAACCCCACCTCGCCCGGGAGTTATTGGCCCGGCTGGGACGGCATGGGTGCCCGGAGTCAACGCTGCAGGAGCTTCGCACCCTGATCCGGTCCCGGCTCGGGGGCTCGGTGTTCGACTGGTTTCGGCCCGAGGCTCCCGCCCCGCCGCCGGCTGGACCGGACGACCCTGCCCTGCGACCCGACCGCCGGCTCGACGCGCCGCCCCCGCAACGAAGTTTGCCGCCCGAGGTCCCGCCGCCCCCCGACCTCTGGAGGCCTAATCCCGAGTGAGGTGAAAAACAACGGGCGCGATCGCCCGGTCGGCCCGGCGCTTGTTGAGCACGCCTCATTTCGAAGCGGCTTTTCGCCCTCCGGCGGTGCCGATAGGATACCCGCCAATGGAGTCGCGACACGATGAACGTACTCGTTTGGGCCCTCGCGGCGGCCGGCACGGTCTACGCGGCCACCTCCCCTGGCACCGCTGATCACATGCAGGCCTGTTCGTTCAAGTGCACAACCGCGGTCGAGCTATCCTGCCGATACTGGCTGGCCCTGCCCGCCGGTTACGAGAATGACCCGGCGCGACGCTGGCCGCTGCTCTTGTTCCTCCACGGCGCGGGCGAGCGAGGCGATGACTTGGAGCTCGTGAAAAAACACGGCCCGCCTCGCCGGATTGCGGAGGGCCGGACCTATCCCTTCATCGTCGCGGCGCCGCAGTGCCCGGCGGGGGCATGGTGGGAGGACGTCCGACAGGTACAGACCCTCGCCGCCCTGCTCGACGAGCTCGAGCGAGCGCTGCGGGTGGACCCCGATCGCGTGTACCTGACCGGCCTGAGCATGGGGGGGTATGGCACATGGCGGCTGGCCGCCGAATACCCCGACCGGTTCGCCGCGATCGTCCCCATCTGCGGGGGCGGCCGCTGGTTCATGGCCGATCGCATCCGCCACCTTCCCGCCTGGGTCGTCCACGGCGCGAAGGACACGGTCGTTCCGCCGCAGGAATCGCAGTTGATGGTCGAGGCCCTGCGCCGCGCCGGCGGCGCCGTCGAGTTCCGGCTGGATCCGGAGGCCGGTCATGACTCGTGGACGGCGGCGTACGACGAACCGCAGTTGTATGAATGGCTGCTCCGGCAGGTCCGCCGCCCCCGCACGCCCGCCGTGGATTCGCGGCGCTGACAGTTGTTTGCACCCGTCGCCAATATGGTGTACATGAACCTAACCACCGCTAACGGAGGCGCCACCATGACTGGGAACCAAGTAGACATCGGGGCGTGGCTCAAGGAGGCGTTCGAGTTGTACAAACGCCACTTCGGCATCCTCGTCGTCGCCAACCTGATCGCGCTGGCGCTGGGCGCGGTCACCCTCGGCATCTTGGCCGGCCCGCTATTTGTTGGGGTCGCGTCCGTAACGCTGGCCTTGCTGGACAACGCGGCGTCGCCACCGAAGGCCAGCGACGTCTTCAACGGCATGAAGGTGTTTGTCCCCGCCCTGCTCTGGATGCTGCTGGTCGCCCTGGCCACGGTCGCCGTTGTCGGGATCTGCCAGCTCACCTGCATCTTGGCGCCAGCCTCGCCGCTCGGCGCGCTCCTCATCGGCACGGCCACATTTTTCTCGCCCTTCTTCATCTGGGAGCGTCGCGTTGGGGTGTGGCCGGCCATCACGATGAGTTACCAGGCCATTAAACCCGCGTTCTGGCTCGTGCTGGCCTACGCGCTGATTGCCCAGTTTGCCGCCGGCCTCGGCGCCATCGCCTGCGGCATCGGAGCCGTCTTCACGGCGCCGTTCTACATGTGCGCCGCCGCCGTCGCGTACCGCAAAATGATCGTCCCGTTGCCGCCCGTCGCCGGCGAGCCGCTGGTGAAGGTGGACCCACCCCATCCTTCGGCAGCCGGGCCCGCCGCCTGACGCGGGCATGAAGTACCTGTTTCTCGCCCCACAGCCGTTTCTGCGCGAGCGCGGCACGCCGTTGCGTGCGCGGAACATCCTGACCGCGTTGGGCGAACTTGGACACGAGGTCGATCTGCTCTGTTATCCGTTCGGCGAACCGGCGCGGCTGCCGCACGTCCGCATCCTGCGTTCCGCGCGGGTCCCCGGCGTCCGCGACGTCGGCATCGGGCCGTCGTTCGCCAAGCTCTTGCTCGACCTCCCGTTTGCCCTGCGCGGCACCGCGCTGGCCCTCGCTCGGGGATACGACGCGATCCAGGCCGTCGAGGAGGCCGGTCTGTTCGCGTGGATCCCCGCGCGGTTACGGCGGCGGCCGCTGGTCTATCAGATGGATTCCTGGATCTCCGAACAACTCGTGTTCAGCGGATTTGCGACCCGCGGACCGGCGCTGGCCCTGGCGCGGCGGCTCGAGCGCATCGCGATGCGGTCGGCCGCGCTGGTGATCACGGTCGGTCCCGATCACGCGGAGCAGGTCCGCCGGCTGGCTCCTCGCACCGCGGTGCTGATCCTTCCCGACACTCCGCCCGACGAACGGTTTCAACCGGACGAGGAAGGCGCCCGCCGCTGGCGCGAACGGCTGGGGTTGAGTGCTGGGCCTTGTGTCGTGTACACCGGCAACCTGGAACCCTACCAGGGGGTGGATCTGCTCGTGGGCGCGGCGGGCCGGCTGGCGGAAGACTGGCCCGCTCTCCGTGTGGTGGTTGTCGGTGGCCGGCCTGACCAGATCGAACGGCTTCGGGCGAGCGCGCGCGAGCTGGGCGCCGGCTCCGTTTGCGTCTTCGCCGGCTCGCTTCCGCCCTCCGAGATGCCCGCCTTCCTGACGCTGGCCGACGTGCTCGTCAGCCCTCGCTGTCGCGGCCGCAACCCGCCGATGAAAATCTACCACTACCTCCAGACGGGCCGGCCGCTGTTGGCGACCCGTGTCCCGACGCACACCCAAGTGCTCCATGACGGCATCGCCCAGCTCGCCGAACCCGACCCCGCTGCCCTCGCCAACGCGCTACGCGACCTGCTCGCCGACCCCGCCCTCGCCCGCCAGCTGGCCGCCGCCGCGCGCGAGGAATTCGACCGCCGGTATTCCTGGCCGCGTTTCCGTGAACGGCTGGCCCGGGCCGCGGAGATCGCCCGCGCGGCGGAGAACCGGCGAGCTGGAGCCGGCGGGGGAGATGGCGGGGACGACGGGACTTGAACCCGCAACACCCAGATCGACAATCTGGTACTCTAACCAATTGAGCTACGTCCCCGCCGGGAGTTGCTCAAGGCCGTTACAATAGGCCTTCGCCTCCCGTTTTTCAAGCCGCCGTGCCCGTCCGACTTGCCTCCGTGCACCACAGCCGCATGATGAGGGATATGAGCGATGCCATCCGGCTCAACCGCCCCGTCCATGCCGCCCGTCGTGATGCCGTCGTCGAGCGGGCGGTCGAACTGCTGGCGTTGCCGGTGGACCACCTCGACATCGCGGGTCGGATCGACCACGTCCGCCGGATCATCCGCCTCCTCGAGCGGGCGCTCGGGGAGGCCGAGCTGGCGGTGCGGGGCGGCGGGGTGCCGCGCCTTGAGCTGGAGTTCACTCGCTTCCTTCGTCTGTTGCTCGACAACGTCCGTTCGGCGGCCGCCCTCCTCGAGAATCAAGCGCAGCTCGAATCGGCCGAGAGCTCCTTCCTACGCGACTTTCTCGGGATTCCGCGCGAGGAGATCGAGCTGTCGGCGATGAACTATCGCCGCCTCTCGATCGAGGTGCTCGCGGGGCTCTGGCAGTTGTTGCGGCTGCTGCACATTCCCTACTCACAACTCCGCCGCGAGAACCGCGGTGAGTTCGACGCGTCGCAAGCCGAGCGTTACGAGTCCGCCTACCGCGCAATGCGCAGCGAGGTGGCGGAGGCGGAACCTCCCCCAGCGCCCCGCCCCTGAGACGCCGGATCGGCGGCTAGGGGCGGCAAGCGGCCGGCCGCACCTCGTAGCTGCCGAGGATCCGTTCGAACAGCGGCAGCGCCGCGTCGAGGCGGCCCTTGGGCGCGGCGAACTGTAGGTGGTGGTTGGTCGTCCCGACCAATAGGTCCACCAGCAGCGTCTCGTGACGGATCCATCCGATCCGGCGGCGCAGCGCGAAGCCATTGCCGAGCTGCACGATCTCCGGCTCCATCTCCGCCACGCCCAACAGGTTGGTCTGCGACCGGATGTCGTCGGCCATTTCTTCGAACCGGTCGTAGCCCACGTCCGCCAGGCGGATCCACAGCTCAAGCTCGTCCGGCCCTCGAAACACGAAAAAGGCCATCTCGCCGGGGCGGTCCGCTGGACGGCTCGAGACGGTCCACGACGCCGGTACCGTCACCGCAAACCGGTCGGCGGGCTCGGCATACCGGACCTCCCGGCCACCGGGAGCCGGCATGGCGGCCAGGGGGGCACCGCCGGCCGGCGGCGGCCCCCCTCGTCGGATCGCCTGCTGGGCTGCCAGCGCCGCCACAAGCGCCACCGCGGCCACGCCCGCGGCGGCCGCCCGCCACCGCGGAGGGCCGCCCGGACCGTCAGGCTTGCGCAAACTGCTGTGCATACAACCGCCGGTACAGGCCGCCCCGCTCCATCAACTCCGCGTGGGTTCCCTCCTCCACCAACCGGCCGTGGTCGAGGACGTAGATCCGGTCCGCATGGATAACGGTGGATAGGCGATGCGCCACCATCAGCACTGTTCGTCCGACGACCAGCTCGTCCAGCGCCGCCTGGACCAGCCGTTCGCTCTCCGTGTCCAGCGAACTGGTCGCCTCGTCGAGGATCAGGATCGGTGGATTGCGCAGGATCGCCCGGGCGATTGCGATACGCTGCCGCTGTCCGCCCGACAACCGCAGGCCGCGCTCCCCGATCACCGTGGCGTAGCCGGCAGGCAGTCTGCGGATGAACTCGTCGGCCTGGGCGCGCCGGGCGGCCTCCTCGATGCGGCCCATCGGCACGTCCGGCATCCCGTACGCGATGTTTGCCGCGACGGTGTCGTTGAAGAGCACCGTCTCCTGCGTCACCAGTCCGATCTGCGAACGAAGCGACTTCAACGTGAGGTCGCGGACATCTCGGCCGTTGATCGCCACGTGGCCGCCGGTGACGTCGAAAAAGCGCGGCAGCAGGCTGACCAGCGTCGTTTTCCCCGATCCGGATGCCCCGATGATCGCCACCCGCTGTCCCGCCTGGATGCGCAACGTCACGCCGCGCAGCACCGGCTCGTGGTCGTAGGCGAACTCGACTTTCTCGAAGGAGATCTCCCGCACCGGCTCGCTCAGGACCACAGCCCCAGGGCGGTCGGCCACCGTCACGGGCGTGTCGAGGATCTCGAAAATGCGATCCAGCGCCGCCGCGCTATGCTGGAGGTTCATATGGAGGTTGCCCAGGCGCTTCGCGGGGTCGTACATCACGAAGAGGGCGGCGGCGAAAGAAAGGAAATCCTGCACCGCCATTTGGGCCCCCCACGCGTAGATCAGCAGCAGCGACACCCATAGCGCCGCGAACGTGACGATGATCGGTTCGACGGCAACCCGTGCGCGCGTGAGCCGCATGATGCGGCGGAAGACCGACGCCCCCCGTTCGCGGAACCGGGCGCGCTCATAGTCCTCCATGTTGAACGCCTTCACGATGCGCACGCCCGTCAGCGTCTCCTCGAGGAGCGACACGAGGTCCGCCAGACGCTCCTGGCCTTCGCGGGCGTGGCGGCGTACGCGCCGCCCGAACGTCGTGATCGGGATCAGGCAGAGCGGGAACACCACGAGGCTCGCGGCCGCCAGCCGCCAGTCGAGCCACACCAGGTAGGCCGCCGCCCCGATCAACACCAGCGGCTGCTGCATCAGGTCGGCCAGGACCGTCGCCACCGCGCGCTCGACGAGCGAGGTGTCGTTCGACGTCCGGGAGATCAGCTCGCCCGTCCGACGGCCGCTGAAGAAATCGAGCGAGAGGTCTTGCAGATGGTCGAAGATCGCCACGCGCAGGTCCATCACCACGCGGTGGCCGACCCATTCGACGAGGTAGCGGCTGAGGAACTGGCCCACGCCGCGCAGGAGGGCCAGCAGCGGAATCACCGCCGCCACCGTCAGCGCGGCGCGGAAGCTGTCCACACGCTCGACAAAGACGCCGCTCAACAGGCGCCGAAGCAGGAGCAGAAGGGTCGTCGTCGAGCCGGCGAACAGCATTCCGCAGATCGTCCCGACGACGAGGCGGCCGGCGTGCGGCCGCACGTAGCCGGCCAGGCGCCGGAGGTTAGGCGGCAGGGCGACGCGCGCCCGTTCCGCGGTCGGGTCGGCGGGATCGTTGACGCTGCCGCTCATGCCCCGTGCGCTTCGAGGTACCGTGTGGCCTCGATCGCCGCCATGCAGCCCGATCCCGCCGCGGTGACGGCCTGGCGGTACACGCGGTCCTGTACGTCGCCACAAGCGAAGACGCCCGGCCGCGAGGTGCGCGTGTATTCGGTTCGGATGTAGCCCTGGTCGTCCAGCTCAAGCTGTCCCTCGAAGATTGCGGTGTTCGGCCGATGCCCGATCGCGCAGAAGTAGCCCGCCACCTCGAGCCGCTCCGTCGCGCCGGTCACGACGTCGCGCAGCGCCACCCCGGTGACCTTCCCGGCCGCAGGATCGTGCACCTCCGTCACCACCCGGTTCCACAGCACGCGGATCTTCGGGTGCTGCAGGGCCCGCTCCGCCATGATCGGCGAGGCGCGGAACCGGTCACGGCGATGAATGATGTAGACCTCGGAGGCGTGCCGGGTGAGGAACAGCGCCTCCTCCATGGCGGTGTCCCCTCCTCCGACCACGCACACCGGCACCCCCCGGAAGAAAGCGCCGTCGCACGTCGCACACGCCGAGACACCATGGCCGATCAGTGCCTGCTCCGAGGGGAGCCCAAGGTAGCGGGCGCTAGCCCCTGTTGCGATGATCAGCGCCCGCGTCTGAAGCTCCTGGCCGCTGTCCAGCCACACCCGCAGCGGCGGGCCCGTCAATTCCACCCGCACCGCGCTGGCCGATACCATGCGGGCCCCGAATCGCTCCGCCTGCTGCCGCTGCAGATGCATCAGTTCGAAGCCGTCGACGCCCTTGGGAAACCCTGGAAAGTTCTCCACCTCGGTCGTCGTCGTCAGCTGCCCGCCAGGCTGGGGCCCCTCGATCAGGAGGGGGCCCAGGTTGGCCCGCCCCGCGTAGATCGCCGCCGTGTATCCGGCCGACCCGGATCCCAGAATGATCACGTTTTCCATGAGCGCCTCCGGTTTCAGGCCTCGCACTATACCAGCCCACGCTCGGACGTGCACGACCGCCGCGCAGTTTTCCCCCGCGACCTGATCGCCTTGACGAACTACGTGGCCATGCCTATCACGTTTGTTTCTTGCGGCGAGCGCGGATGGCGCCGGGCTGGCGCCGGCCACGTGCGCCTAATTACGGAGACTGCTCATGACGACGAGACATTCGGGGTTGGCGAAATGGGTCGGGGAGATGGCCGCCATGTGCCGGCCGGACAACGTGTACTGGTGCGACGGCTCGAAGGAAGAATACCAGCGCATGCTGGACTTGTTGATCCGTTCAGGCGCAGCGACGCCCCTCAACCCGGCCCTTCGCCCCGAGTGTTATCTCTTCCGCTCCGACCCCAGCGACGTGGCCCGGGTCGAGGATCGCACCTTTGTCTGTTCCCGGAACCGCGACGACGCCGGCCCGAACAACAACTGGGCCGATCCTGAGGAGATTCGCGCCGCGATGCGCAAGTCCTACGACGGGTGCATGCGCGGCCGCACGATGTACGTGATCCCCTACAGCATGGGCCCCATCGGCAGCCCGATCTCCAACATCGGCGTGGAGCTGACCGACTCGCCGTACGTGGTCGTCAACATGTACATCATGACCCGCATGGGCAGCCGGGTGCTCGATCAGCTCGGCACCGACGGCGAGTTCGTCCGTGGCCTCCACTCCGTCGGCGCGCCGCTGGCCCCCGGCGAGGCCGACCGGCCGTGGCCGTGCAACCCCGACCTCAGCAAGAAGTACATCACGCACTTCCCGGAAACGCGGGAAATCTGGTCCTACGGCTCCGGCTACGGAGGCAACGCGCTGCTGGGCAAAAAGTGCCACTCGCTGCGCATCGCCTCCGTGCAGGCCCGCGACGAGGGCTGGCTGGCCGAACACATGGTGATCTTGAAGCTCACCAGCCCCTCCGGCCGCGTCTACCACGTCGCCGGGGCCCTGCCCTCCGCCTGCGGCAAGACCAACCTGGCCATGATGCAGCCATCCCTTCCTGGCTGGACACTGCAGACCATCGGCGACGACATCTGCTGGATGAAGTTCGGACCCGACGGCCGCCTCTATGCCGTGAACGCCGAGACTGGCTTCTTCGGCGTCGCGCCGGGCACCAGCATGAAGAGCAACCCCAACGCCATGCTGACCCTGCGGCGCGAATGCATCTTCACCAATTGCGTCCTGACGCCGGACAACGACGTCTGGTGGGAGGACATGACCGATACGCCGCCGCCCCGCGGCATCGACTGGCAGGGGAAGGAATGGACCCCGAACTGCGGCCGAAAGGGCGCCCACCCCAACGCCCGGTTCACCGCGCCGGCCCGGCTGTGTCCCGTCATCGCCCCCGACTGGGAGGACCCCCGGGGGGTGCCGATCGATATCATCCTCTTCGGCGGCCGGCGCACCACGACCGTTCCGCTTGTTACAGAGGCACGCTCCTGGAAGCACGGTGTCTTCCTCGGCTCGATCATGGGCAGCGAGCTGACCGCCGCCGCGTTCGGCGTCGTCGGCACCCTCCGCCGCGACCCGATGGCGATGCTGCCCTTCTGCGGCTACAACATGGGCGACTACTTCGCCCATTGGCTGCGCATGGGCGGCCGTACCTCGCCCGAGAAGCTGCCGCGCATGTACTACGTCAACTGGTTCCGCAAGTCCGACGACGGCCGCTGGCTCTGGCCGGGCTTCGGTGAAAACATCCGCGTCCTGAAGTGGATGGTCGAGCGGCTGGAGGGTCGCGCGGGCGCCGTGGACACCCCGATCGGCTTCGTGCCGACGATGGATGCGCTGGACCTGACCGGCCTGTCCATTCAGCCGCAGGACCTCGATCTGTTGTTGAAGGTCGATCCGGCGGACTGGAACAAGGAGCTGGCCGACATCGAGCGGCACTACGACTCCTTTGGCAACCGCCTCCCGGCGGCTCTGCGCGAGGAACTGGCCGCCCTTGGCCGGCGCCTAGGGGGTTGACCGGCGCGGCTTGCCGACGGCCAACGGGGTGCCGACAATCCAGGCCGGTGGACGCGGGCCTCCATATCGTCGGCACCCCGATCGGCAACCTCGCCGACGTGTCGGCCCGGGCGCTGGACACGCTGCGCGCCGCGACGGCCGTCGTGGCGGAGGACACCCGTGTCACCCGTCGGCTCCTGCAACGCCATGGCATCTCGGCCCCGCTGATCTCGTGTCACAAATTCAGCGAGGCCGCCCGCGCGGACGAGATCGCCCGTCGCGCCGCGCGCGAGCCGATCGCGTTGGTTTCGGACTCCGGCATGCCCGGCCTCTCCGACCCGGGCGCGCGCATTGTGCGCGCCTGCCGGGCGGCCGGCGTCCGCATCGTCGTCGTCCCCGGCCCCTCCGCCGTCACCGCCGCCCTGGCCCTCAGCGGCTTCACCGCCGACCGTTTCACGTTCGGCGGGTTTCTTCCCTCTCACGGTCAGGCCCGCCGCCGGAGCCTCGAGGTCCTGCTCGGTCGTGACGAGACGATCGTTCTGTTCGAGTCGCCGCACCGCATTCGCAAATTGGCGGAGGAACTGGCCGGCCTGGCTCCCACGCGGCCCGTGTGCCTTGCGCGAGAGATGACGAAACTCTTCGAGGAGTCCTTCGTTGCCCTTGGCGCCGATTTGCCGGCGCGGTTGGCGGCCCATCCCCCACGGGGGGAGTACACGGTCGTCATTGCGCCCTCGAGCGGCGAACCTCAGCCCGAGGTCGACCGCGCCGAAGGCGGCCCGGACTGACGCCCGCCCCATCCGACCTCCGCCACTAGCAACCCCAGCGCAATGCCGGCGAGGTTGAGAGACCAATCCTCGACGCCCGGTATGCGAGTGAACGTAAGCCACTGCGACTGCTCCGCGCCGGTGGCGAACAGGACGAGTCCGGCGACGCCCTTCGCCAATGCCCCGCGTTCACCTCGCGCCGCCACCAGGCGCCATCCGAATGAACGCGCCGACGTGGCGGCAACCGCCGCAAACAACGCCACATGCGCGACGGCGTGAAGGTCTAGACCGGCGGCCGCCCGCCGGACAACCGCGGTCATCCGTCGCCCGATGCCCGGCGTTGCAGGCGGAACCGAGGGCACTGTCGCCCGTGCGGCCCCGCTGGATGTGGGCGTCTGTGCCGCGACGACCAAAGCGGCGGGAAAGGGGCCACCGTGCACCCGGCGCTCGATCGGCGCCAGCCAAGATTCGGGCATCACCATGCCCACCGTCGCCATCAGGGCAGTCGCCGTCACCGCGCGCCCGCCCGGACGACTCCACAGCCGCAGCCGCCAGCCCGCCAGCGCCAGCCCGGCCAGCCACGCCAGCCACCACCCTGCCAACACTGCGCCGGCCGATGGATTGAGCCGCAGCGGCCACGCGCGCACCCGAGCGACCTCCATCCAGCCGGCGGAGCCTGCATTTTGCAGGATCAGCCGCAGCACGGAAACGCGTCCGGGAAATACCAGCCGCCGCGTCCGTCGCTTCCATCCGTCCGACCCGAGGCCGCCATCGACCACGTGCGTCCAGTCCCATCGGGTCGCGCCATGAGCGTCCACCGCCGCCGCCAACACGCGCGCCACTTGGTAGTTCAGCGCCCCGCGCCGCACGTTTCCATGACGCCATTCCACTTCTACCAGCCACACCGCGGTCCCCGTTGACGTCTGGATCACGCTCTCCAGGGCCGGCGGATGCGGCGCCGCCGTCAGCCGAACGATCGGTCCTGACTCGATGAGCGCCACTCCAGCGGCGCCCCAGCCCTGCCATCGCGCCGCATCGGAAAGCGGAGGGGCCAGGTTGGGTCCCCATTGGACGAACACCTCGTAGCAAGAGAAAAAAACGGCCTGCGCCAACAGGGCCGCGACGGCCGCCGCCCATCCCCAGCGCCGCCGGTCGGGCGTGGCCGCCGGCATGTCAGAGCCCCGGGGCGGTCGGCGCGCCGCCCACGTCCAGTTCCAGCGGTAACGCCACGGCTCGCCCCTGCGCCATGCTGCGCCAAACCGCCTCCGTGAAATCCATGTAACGGACGCCGTCCTCGAAGGTGGTCAGACGCACCGGGGCCCGGCCGCGGATCGCGTCAATGAAATCGGCCTCCACCCGCCATCCGCGGCGTTCCCGCGCGGAGATGCGGACCGGGGTCATCCGGCCTCGGCCGTCCCCAGCTTGCAACACCTCGCCGTCCACACGGAGCACGCCCTCCGTGCCATACAGCCATATGCCGCGTGCCTCCGGATGCTTCGGCGTCGCCACGGCCGACATCTGAAGATGGAGCAGCGCCCCGCATGCCATGTCGGCCGCCACGTCCACATGGTCCGGGGCGGAGACCTCGATCCAGCCGCCCTCAGCCAGGCGCCGGCGCCGGGCGAACACCGCGCCGTGGGCCGTCACCCGCACCGCCTCGCCCACCCATCGGTGGATTTGCTCGTACACGATCCCGAGCGTGCGGAAATTGAAACCGTTCCGGCGCCGATCGTGACGCCAGATCGCGGGCTCCTCCGGCCGGAACGGCCCGCCCGCATCGCAGTGCTCGATCAACAGCAGCCGGCCGAGCCGCCCTTCGTCCATCCACCGTCGCACCGTTGCATCCACCTCCAGCGTGAACGGCGCCGGCACCAACTGCGCCACCACGTCCGGCCGGGATCTCGCGGCCGCCCACATCGCCCGCGCCTCCGCCGCCGTGGCGGCCATCCGGGCCTCGCAAAGCACGTGCTTGCCACGCTCGAGGGCGGCGATCGCCGCAGGGGCGTGTAGGTCCGGCCATGCACCGATTACCACCGCCTGCGTGTCCGGGTCCTCCACCGCCTCCCGCCAGTGGCGATACACGCGGGGGATCCCGAACTCGGCCGCCACCCGGCGGGAGGACTCGTCCGTCCGGTTCACCACCCCCAGAACCCGCACGCCGGGAATCGCAAGGAGGTTCGGCAAATGCCGCTGCCGTGCGATGGCCCCCGCGCCGATCATCCCGACCGCGATCTCCGCCGGGCCGCGGTTCGCCCTCATCGCAACGCCGCCTCCAGCCGGGCCGCGAGGAGGTCGATCTCCTCCTTCGTGCGTTTTTCCGTGAACGCCAGCAACAGGACGCGGTCCATTCCTTGATAGTAGCGGCTGACCGGAAAGCCCGCCGCGATCCCCTGGTCGATCAGCCGGCCCACCACCTCGGAGGCTTCCCGGGGCAACTCCAACGCGAGCTCGTTGAAAAAGGGCCGATCGAACGCCAGCCGCACGCCAGGAATCGCCGTCAGCCGTCCCGCCGCGTACTCGGCGTTCGCCGCGCAGACCCGGGCCAATTCGACAAACCCCTCCCGCCCGAGCAGGCACAGGTGGATCAGCGCCCGGAGGGCGCACAACGCCTCGTTGGTACAGATGTTGGAGGTTGCCTTCTCGCGGCGGATGTGCTGTTCGCGCGCCTGCAGGGTCAGCACAAATCCCCGACGCCCCGCGGCATCCTCCGTCGCGCCGACAATCCGGCCGGGCATCCGGCGCACCAACTCTCTGCGCACGGCCATGAACCCGAGGTACGGCCCGCCGAACGCCAGCGGCAGGCCGAGACTCTGTCCCTCGCCCGTCGCGATGTCGGCGCCCATTTCGCCCGGTGTCTTCAGCAGCGCCAGCGAGACGGGATACACCGACATCACAAACAGCGCCCCCGCCGCGTGGGCGGCCGCCGCCAAGTCGGAGATCTCGTCTGCGCATCCGAAGAAATTCGGGTTCTGCACGATGACGCAGGCGACGCGGCTGTCCAGCATCGCGCCGATCGCGGCGCGGTCGGCCACGCCGCCAGCCATCGGGACTTCCCGGTAGTCGATGTCCAGGTTGCGCGTGTACGACCGCAGCATGGTCCGGTAGATAGGGTTGACACCCTCGTCGATGAGAATTCGCGGCCGTCCGGTTTCCCGCAGCGCCATCGAAAGGGCTTCGAACAGCGCGGTGCCGCCGTCGTAGAGCGAGGCGTTGGCCGCGTCCATTCCCGTCAGGCGAGCGATGGCGGTCTGATATTCGTACATCGCCTGCAGGGTGCCTTGCGAGGCCTCGGGTTGGTACGGCGTGTAGGCGGTGAAGAACTCCCCGCGGGAGGCCAGGGCGCCGACCGCCGCGGGGATGTAGTGGTCGTAAAAGCCGCCGCCGCAGAAATTGATGAGGCCCGTCGAGTTACGCGCCGCCAGCGCGCGCAGCTCCCGCAGCATCTCCATTTCCGACAGGCCCGGCGGCAGGTGAAAGTCGTCCTCTTGCAGCTCCGCCGGAATGGCTGAGAAGAGGTCGTCGAACGACGAGGCGCTGACGGCCGCGAGCATCGCCCGCAGGTCGTCAGCCGACGCCGAAACAAATTCCGTGTGCGCCATGGCCTGAACCTTCCGCGCCGCCGGCCGGGCGGAGCGTTCGTGCATTGTGCGCGCCGGGCCGAAGGGATGCAATGCCGCCGGCGGGGACAAGCGCGCGCGTCACCTCGGGCGAAGTGCGAAAAAGCTCCCGATCCGCTCGGCTCCTTCCGGGCCCGCCTCAGATCGTCGATCAGGCCCTCGAGCCGTGCTTTGGCCTCGTGCGTCCACAGCGACACCGAACGACCGCCCCCAGAGCCGGAGAAAGATTGGGCGGCCGTTTACATCGGTAGGAACTGACCGGCGGCGCGCCTCCTTTCTCTCTCCAGGCATCGCGCGAGAGGAAAAAAGAAGGGGTGGAAAAGGCCGGGGAGGATGAGCGTGTTTCAATAGAAGGCCCCATCAGCGGGGCAAATCTCTCCTGCTCCTCAAGGACCGACCTCGTCTGAGCCGCCCCTGCGCGATCGGCCCAGGTTGACCGAGGTCCGGCAGACAGGGTCACAGTTTATAAAATGCGGCCCGTTGAGACGGCGGTCGCACCGCCCGATGGAGGCACTCCAGTTCGCGTTGGAACCGGCGGCGGCCGCGGAACCAGGTCTACTTTGCGGCACGCCCGTGCTGTGGCGTTCGAGCATGCCCGAGCCGCCCGTCCGCGCCAGATTGGCGCGTCTCACCCGCTCATGCAAAACGGCTGGAGAACAGGCGCCGGATATCCTCGGCCACCAGCGTCACGGCGGGAAGAACGAGCAGTGAGACCACGGTCGAGAACAGAATGCCGAACCCCAGCGACAGGGCCATCGGGATCATGAAACGGGCCTGGACCGAGCGCTCGAGGATCATCGGCATCAGGCCAAAAAAGGTCGTGAGGGAAGTCAACATCACGGGCCGGAACCGGCGGACCGAGGCCAGTACCATCGCCTCCGCAAGCGTGGCGCCTTCGGCGCGGTACTGGTTGGCGGCGTCGGTGAGCAGGATGCTGTCGTTGATCACCACGCCGGCCAGCGCGAGCATCCCCATGACACTGACGAAGCTCAATTGATAGCCCATCACGAGGTGTCCGACGACGGCGCCGAGGAGGCCGAACGGGATCGCCAGCATGATCAGCAAGGCCTGGAGGTAGCTGCGGAACGGCACGGCCAGCATTGCAAAGAGCCCCAGCAACACGAGAACAAAGCCGGGGAGGATGCCGGCAAAGGCCTCGCGCTGCTCCCGCTGTTCGCCCTCGAACGTGTAGATGAGCGTCGGGAACTCGTGTTGCAGATCGGCCAACACCCCCTCGATGAGGGCGCGCAGCACCTTGCGGGCGTCGGTGATGTCGGTGAGCAGATCGGCGGTGACGTTCATCACTCGGCGGCCGTCGATGCGCCGGATCGCCTCATAGGCCCGGGTGCGGTGGATCGTGGCGGCCTCGGCGAGGGGCATGTCGCCACCGGCGGGGGTGCGGAGGACGAATTGTTCGATCGTGTGTTCGCGCCGTCGCTCGTCGAGAGGCAGTCGCACGTAGATCCGCAGTTCGTCACGGCCGCGCTGCTGACGGCGGGCCTCGGCGCCAAAGAAGGCATGCCGCACTTGGCGCGCCAGTTCGGCAGCGGTCAGGCCGGCCGCGCGTCCCGCGTCGGTCAGCCGCAAATCGAGCTGGGGTTTGCCGCGCTGGATGCCGTCGTCGACCTCGACCACGCCGGCGATGCGCCGGAGCACGTCGGCTACGCGGAGGCAGGCTGCCTCAATGACCGCAGGGTCTTCGTGGCTGATCGCGACGTCGATCGGACGGTTCTGTGCGGGGCCCAGCGTAAAGCGAAAGGAGAGCGACTCCGCGCCAGGCACCTCGTCGACGCGGCGGCGCCAACCTTCGGTGAACTCGGCCGCACTAAACCGCCGCTGGTCGCCGGGCACCAGCGCAACAGTGACGGTGGCCTGATGGCCGGCGCCACCACGGTCGGCGGACGGCCGTCCGCCGCGCATCTCGCCACCACTGCCGCCAATCGCCGTGAGGATGCCCCGCAATACACGGTCCCCGCCCCGCGCGGCGACCTCCTCCTCCGCGGCGCGCCGGATCCGGTCCGCCACCTGCCGGGTCTGTTCGACGGGCGCGCCGTACGGCAGGACCACGGAGGCGCTGACGATGTCTCCCTCCACCTTCGGAAAAAAGATAAAGGGCATCCGGCCGCCGCGCAGCCACCCGTAGCCCAGTAACAACAGGCCGATCGCTATGGACAACACTAGGTATCGCCACCGAAGGACGGCCTCGACCCATCGCCGGAATCGCCCCCCGACGAATCGCTCCAGACCGCGGCCGATTCGTTCCTGCGGCCACTCCAGCCAGCGCCAGGCTCGTCCGCCACCACCCGGCTGGGAATGCGCCAGGTGCGCGGGTAGGATGAACAGCGATTCGATCAGCGACACCGCGAACACGAGCGTCACGATCGCCGGGATGTTGCGCCATAACTGGCCCATGTAACCGGGCACGAACAGCAGAGGGATGAAGGCGATGATGTTCGTCAGCACGGAAAACACCACGGGCCCTGAGACCCGCCGCGTGCCTGCCACGGCGGCCTCCAGCGACGGCCGCCCCCGTTGCCGCTCGTAATACACCGACTCACCGACCACCGTCGCGTCGTCGACCACGATGCCGAGCGTGATCAGAAACGCGAACAGCGTGATCATGTTGATCGAGACTCCCGTCCACGGCAGAAGCAGCAGACACCCCAAAAAGGAGGTTGGAATGCCCAGCATCACCCAGAACGCGAGACGAACCTCGAGGAACAGGCCCAGCGTCAGCATCACCAGGACCAGACCCTGAACGCCGTTTTTTAACAGTAGCCGCGTGCGGTCGCGGTACAGCTCCGACCGGTCACCCCAGGTCGCCACCCGGACCGTCGGCGGCAGACGCGGACGCAGCCGCTCGACATAGGCGGCCACGGCCGCCGCCACGTCGTTGGGGCTCTCGGAGCCGACGCTGTACACAATCAGACGGGCGGCCGGCCGGCCGTTGAATTCAAGGGCCTCATCGGTCTCGGCGAATCCGTCGCGCACCTCGGCGATGTCGCCCAGCCGCAGACGGGTGCCGTCGGCAAAGCTGACCACCGGCACCTCCAGCAGCTCGCGTCCATAGGTGCGCCGCTCATTGGTGCGAAGCAGGATTTCGCCCGCCGATGTCTTCACGCCGCCGCCGCCGGCCTCCACCGTCGCGCGGTTGATTTCGTCGGCAATCCGCCCGAGGGTCAAATTGTGCGCCCGCAGCCGCGCCTCGGGCACCTCCACGCTGATCTCCACTGGACGCACGCCGACCAGGCTGACCTGCGTGATGCCGGGCTCGGCCTCCAGCTCGTCCTGAGTCCGCTGAGCCAGGCTCCGCAACGTCACTTCATCCACATCGCCGTACAGGATGAGGGAGATCACCTCCCGACGGCTGACGAGCAGGCTGACGACCGGCCGCTCCGCGCCCTCAGGAAACGTGACGATGCGATCCACCGCGCTCTTGATGTCCTGCAACGCCCGGTCCGGATTCGCGCCCAGCAGGATCTCGGCGCTGACGATGCCGGCGCCCTCGACCGCCTGCGAGGTTACCCGACGAATGCCATCGAGCCCCCGAATCGCCTGTTCGACGGCCAGCAGAATCCCCTGCTCGACCTCCGAGGGGCTCGCGCCGGGATAGACCACCGACACCTGAACCGTGTCCAGTTCGACGACCGGAAAGACCTCCTTGCGGATGCGTGGGAACATCAGCACCCCGCCCGCGAGAAACGCCCACATCAAGAGATTGGCGGCGACCGGATTGCGCGCCATCCACCCGATGGCCCCCCCGGCCGAGGCCGCGTGATCGACTTCCCTGCTCGAATCCTTGTCCATCGAAGCACAGCGCCGTTGGTGCGCGACGGCGCGAACGGTGCGATGCTATCACGACCGGCTCACCGGCCAAATGCGAACCCGCTCGGTCGCCGATGGCGATCGCCTTGATTGAGCGTCTAGCTCGATGAACGTACACTGCGCGGATGCGATCTCGACGACATCGACGAGGCGTCAAGGCCCCCGATACGCCGATCGTATCGCTGCTCAGCCTCGGTTGCGCCAAGAACACGGTGGACTCCGAGCGGCTGCTGGGCCTTCTCGTCCGCAACGGCTTTCTGATCGCGGAGCGCCCGGAGGATTCGGACATCTGTCTGGTGAACACGTGCGGGTTCATTGGGCCGGCACGCGAGGAGACTGCCGCAACCCTGCGGAAGCTGGCGGCTGCCCGCCGGCGCGGCCGACCGCGGCGGCTGGTGGCGCTCGGGTGCCTGGTCGAGCGTGCGGCCGCCCTTCCGGAGTGGCAGGAGTTCTTAGCCGCCGCGGACGCACAGGCGGGCTTTGCGATCTATCCGCGCATCGCGGAGTTCTGCCGCCGGCAGCTCGGGCTGCCGGCGGGGACCAAGGACAGCCGCGACCTCGCCGATTTTCACCGTCAGCCGCGGCTGCTCACCGGCCGAACGCACTCGACCTGGCTCAAGATCTCCGAGGGCTGCTCCCATCGGTGTGCCTTTTGCTCGATCCCCCTTATCCGTGGCCCCCAGGTCAGCCGGCCGCCAGCCGAGATCCTCGACGAGGCGGCCGACCTGATCCGGTCCGGTGTCCGCGAGATCTGCCTGGTGGCCCAGGATACGACGGCCTACGGCGAAGACCTCGGCCCCGCCCCGCGCATCGAGGACCTCGTGCGCGCCCTGTCCCGCCTCGAGGGGCCGGTCTGGTTTCGGCTGATGTATGCGCATCCACGTCACCTGCGGCCGTCGCTATTGGATGCAATGGAGGCGGACCCGCGTTGGTGCCGCTACCTCGACCTGCCGCTGCAGCACATCGCGGACGCCATGCTACGGCGGATGGGGCGCGGAATGGGTCGGGACGCGACCGTGCGGCTGCTGGGGGAGGTGCGACGCCGCTGGCCCGATGCCAGTTTGCGTACGTCGTTCATCGTGGGTCATCCGGGCGAGGGCATGGACGAATTTGAGGAGCTGACGGAATTTGTCCGCCACGCCGAGTTCGATCACGTCGGCGTGTTTGTCTATTCGCCCGAAGCCGGGACAAGGGCGGCCGCCGAGCAGGACCGGGTCCCGCCGGACGTCGCGGCGGAACGGTGCGCGCGGCTGCTCGACGTCCAGCGGGAAATCTCTCGCCTACGGCTGGCTCGCCGCATCCACGACCGGATCGAGGTCATCGTGGACGGACCGACCGGGGCCGGCGCCCCGGCGGGCGCACGGCTGGTCGGCCGGCACCGGGGGCAGGCGCCGGAGGTGGACGGCGTGGTTTACCTCCTTCGCTCGCCTCCGCTGAGCGTGGGGAGCATCGTTTCGGCGACGGTGGCGGACGCAACCGACTACGATCTGATCGCCCACGTCGGCGGTGCAGCACATGAAGTGGCCACCGCCGATGGTGGGGTGAGTAGTGAAGTCTGAAAAATGACGAACTTGGGGTCTGCCATGCGGTACGGGCCGGCACCGGTGGCGGCGGCCCTAACGGTTGTGTGGATGGCGGCGTGCACTGCCCCTCCGCCGGAGCCTGCGGGCCCTTTGCCCGAACCGGCGGCGTCCTACGGGATGGCGGCGTTCCGCCCCGAGGCGCCCCAAGTGCCGGACACCTTGTCCGGATCGACCGGCCTGGCCTTTCGGGCTGCGGCGTCCAACGAGGAGCCACGCACGGTTCAGGGGCGACGCGGAACGGCCGTAGCGATCGACCGTGGCTCGCTGTCCGGGCCTGCGCCGGCCGCGTTCTCCAATGGTTTCACGGCCGCACTCCTCGTGAAGATCCACGGGCAGGGCGGCATCCTTGGGAACAATGGCGCGTCGAACGGAACCATTATCGCGGTCGGCAGCGGCTACAGCGACGGGTGGCGACTGATCGCGGACACCGCGCGCTCAACCCTGTCGTTCGCGATCGGCCGGCCGACGCCGCCGTACTCGGCGACGGCCTCTGCCGGCCCACTCAACCTTTCCGGATGGCGGCACATCGCCGTAACGTGGGATCGCCGCCGGATGCGTCTGTGGCTCGACGGCCGCCCGGTGGCCGAACGCGCCATGGCGGAATCATATACGACACCGGCTGCAAACCTTCTCCGCATCGGCTACGCCGGCGCCGGCGTCGGATCGCTCCGGCTGGATGTGGAGGAGGCAACGATCTGGGACCGGGCGTTGTCCCGCTCCGAGATCGCGCGCCTCGCGGCGGGAGAAATGGCGGCGCCGCGTTTGTGGGCCGAACGGGTCGACGAGGCCGACGAATGTCTTCTCGCCGGGGACGCTGACGGTGCCGTACAGGCGGCACGCGATGCGCTGCGCATTGTGGAACGCACGCACCGGAGGTTGGCGGTGGCGACGGGTTGCTTGCTGATCGAAGCGGCCCGCAGGGCAGGCGACGGACGCACCGAAGTGATGGTCATGGCGGACCTTGCGGAGGCGCCCGATGCGGAGGAGGCGGATCGAGCCGCTGCGGCCGCCACGCTGGCCGAGGCACTGCGCGCCGGACGGGCGGCGGACCTCGCGCCGTCGGAACTCGAGCGCTGTGTCCGGCTCGCCCGCCTTGCGGCCGCGGAACGCGAAGAGGGGAAACTATTGATCGTCTGGGCGCTGATGGATTCCGGCCACGTCAAGGAGGCGCGACGGCGTGTGGAGCCGTTGTGCGAATCCGCCGATCCCGTTCTGAAGAGCATGGCCCGCCTGACCCTTGCGCGCCTGGCCTTTGAGGCGGGGGAGTCGGAGGCGGGCCTGGCACGGTTGCGCGAGGTCGAAGCCCAGCCCGACGCTCCGCTCGCCCACCGGGACGAGGCCGCGCGGCTGCTCGCGTCCGGCGGGCCGCGTCCGCCTTCAGACCGTCTATCGCCCGCGCCTGTGTTTCCCGAACCGGGCGTGGAGTTCCACGTTTCTCCCGACGGCGATGATGCCAATCCGGGCAGCCGGGAACGTCCGTTCGCAACCCCGGCCAGGGCGCGGGACGCGCTGCGCGAATGGCGGGCGAAGCACCCCTGGCCCGCCGGCGGTGCCGCGATCACGCTGGCGCCGGGCCGCTACGCCATTCGCTCGACGCTCACGTTGGGTCCACAGGACTCCGGCCGTCCCGGCGCGCCCGTCGTGTGGCGCGCACGAGACCCAGCCCGGCCGCCGATGTTTGATGGAGGCGTCCGGCTGACGCCGCGGCCGGTCTCCGCCGCAGACCGCGACCGCCTGGCGCCCGAGTCACGTAAGGCCGCCGTCGAACTGGACCTGGCCGCGGCGGGGCTGACCAACCTCCCTCCGATGGCCCCGGGGGGGGTTGGATCCGGCCGCGGTTTCCGCACGCATCCTACGGTGGAGCTGTTCCTCGACGGGACCGCGCTCCCGCTGTCCCGCTGGCCCAACCATGGCTTCGCCGCCGTGGCGGCTATTCACGGAACCCAACGCACCAACCAACACGGTCGGACGATCTGCGTCGACGGGATCATTGCGTACGACAGCGATCGCCCCTCCCGCTGGATCGAAGAGCCGGCGCTATTGCTACACGGTTATTGGCATCATCGCTGGGCCGAATCGTACGAGGTGGTTTCGTCCATCGATGCCGCCCGCCGCCGGATCGAGTTCGCTCGTCCCTGGCACACCTACGGGTACGCCTCGGGCGGCCTCTGGCGTGCCGTGAACGCGATCTCGGAGATCGACGAGCCGGGTGAGTGGGCCTTTGATCCCGTTCGGCGTCGCATCATCGTTCGCCCGCCGGCCGAGGTCCCTGCCGGAGCCGAATGGGTCGTCCCAGGCTGGTTCGATCCGTTCCTGAAGGCCGATAACGTCACTCACCTCGCAATGGTCGGCCTGGTGTGGCAATACGGAGGGGCAGATGCCCTCCTGCTTCAAGCCGCAACCAATTGCGTGCTGGTCGGTTGCACGATTCGCCATTTCGCGGGCGATGCGCTTCGAGTGGACGGTGGATGTTCTAACCTCGTGCGCTCGTGCGACATCCACAGCCTCGGCCGGGGTGGCGTGTACGTCTCGGGCGGCGACCGGCGGACGCTTCAGCCGGGCGGACACTGCGTCGAAAACTGTCACATTCACCATCTGTCCCGACTGAACCCCACCTACACGCCGGCCGTCGCAGCGTCCGGGGTCGGCCATCGCATCGCGCACAACTTGGTTCACGACGTCCCCAGCAGCGCATTTCGGCTCGCCGGCAACGATCATCTCGTGGAAATGAACGAGGTGTTCGAAGTCGTCACCGAATCCGACGATCAGGGCGGCACCGACATGTGGGGCGACCCTTTCTTTCGTGGAAATCGCTTTCTTCACAACTACTGGCATCACATCGGCGATCGCCCCGGGGCCAACATGACGGCACATGTGGGGCGCGCCGCAATCCGGCTCGACGACGCGATCAGCGGCACCGTCATCCGGGGCAACGTGTTCCTTCGCTGCGGCTCGGGCCAGAGCTGGCGCGGCGCCGTCCAAATCCATGGGGGCAAGGACAACGAGGTGGACGGCAACGTCGTCGCCCTGGGACCGGCCGCGGTCAGCTTTACGCCCTGGCCCGAGCCGAAATGGCAGGAGCACATAGCAGAAAAGAACTGGCGGAGGGACATCGATCTGGATCTTTACGCTCGCCGCTATCCCGTGATGGGCGACCTCGCCGCCCATCCCAACCGGAACCTGCTGTCGCGCAACTGGGTCTGGCGTTGCGAGAGGCTGACGATCAACAACGCCAGCTGGTCGCGAATCGCACCCCAAACGGCGACGGCCCGGCACGACACGCCCTTTGTCGCGCCGGAGCGGGGCGATTTTCGCCTGCGCAAGGGCGCGCGCCCGCCGGCTTGCCTCGGTCCGGAGCCGATTCCTTTTGAGTTCATTGGGTTGCGTCCGGACCCGTATCGGGCGGTCCTGCCCGACGAGGCGGTGCGAGCCGCGCGGGCCAGGGTGCCGTGAAGGCTGTCCAGGCCAGCGCGCGCCGCCGGCGATAGAGGATCCAGCGGCCGTCTCCGCTGACACGGTCACGGAGGGCCTCCCACCCAGGACCGAGCGCAGCGGCGTCAGGTGGCGGCACGCGTACGGACTGCTCCCAGACGAGAAGGGCGTCGTCCGTCAGGGCATCCGCCCCGGCGAGGGCCGCCGCGAGGGTTGGCAGCGCCAGCGGGTCGCGGCTCCACTCGTAGGGGGGATCGGCAAACACGAGGGAGAAGGGGCCCTCCGACGCATACCGGCGCGGATGGGTGGCGTCGGCCTGGATCACCACTGCGCCGCTCGGCATGCGGCCGCCGCCCAGTTCCGCGAGGTTACGTCGAAGGATCCGGCACGCCTCGCCATTGTCGTCCACCCAGCAGACGAACGCCGCTCCGCGGCTGAACGCCTCCAGTCCGTAGGCGCCGGTGCCGGCGAACAGATCCAGCACGTGCGCGCCGACCACGGCGTCGCCGAGGGAGGAGAACACCGCCGTGCGCAGCCGTTCCTGTGTCGGCCGAAGTCCGGTTTTCGGCACGGCGATTCGCCGTCCGCCCCACCGGCCGCCGGAGATGCGGATCAGGCCCATGACCAGCGCACCTGGCCCCCGCCGGCCGACTTGGCCCGCCGTAACGCACGATGGGCTGCCTCGACCAGTGTCGTCCAGCCGCGCGGGGCTGCCCCAGGGCGAACCGTTGCCACACCGGCGGACACCCGAACCGGCGTCCGCCGGGCACCGGCGGCTGCCACCGCCGCCGCCGCGACCAGTCGCGCCTCGCTGACGGAGCCGGTCCAGGGCACAAGGAATTCGTCGCCGCCGAGCCGCACGAGCGGCCGGCTCGGCCCCAGCGCGGTTCGGATCGCCCTCGCAACCGAGATTAGGCAACGGTCGCCGGCCGCGTACCCACGGCGGTCATTGACCCGGCGCAAACCGTCCAAGTCCAGTAGGATTACCACCACGTCCTTGCGCGGCCGGCCGCGCGCGGCCAGCCAGCGCCGGTTGAAGGCGCCGGTCAGCGGGTCGCGCATGGCGGCCCGCCGCCACCGAAGGGTGGCCGCCTCCTCGGGTCGCCGGGCGCGCGGTATAGGCATATAGTTCCTGACACTAACGGCGGCGCGAGACCGTGACAATCCGTTCCACGTCGAGCATGTTGGTTCAAGGCCGCACTATGAGCCGCGCGTGCGAGGGCCCGGCAAGAGGCTCCGGAGGGGAGGTTCCATTGAGGGCGCACGGCAATGAGCCCGTTGGACGGTGGTATGCCCGCCGCATCCGCAGTGGGCTATTGCTTCTGGCGGCGGCTCTGTGGGCGATGTCGGGCGGCGCGGAAGAACGGCGGGACGGTGAGCCGACGATCCGCCGACGCCCGTCGCGGGGACCGGCCGCGGCCGCCGGGAAGCCGTCGGCAGACCCGGTGCGGCCCTCGACAACCGCCGCCGCGCCCAGCGCTGCGTCGGGACCAGCGGCCACGGCCGTGCCGACGCCGCTCGTGCCGGCTGCGGCGGCTCCCGGTTTTTCTTCCTCCCCTGCGACGCCTCCTGCCATCGCCGATGCGGCTCCTACGCCCCCTGCGGCCACCGCCGCACCGTCGGCCGTCGTGACCGCAAACGTGCCGGCCGCCGCGGCGGGCGGCTTGCCGGGCTCGCTGTTCGTCCAGCTCTTCGGCGACTCCCCTCCGGCGACCGCCGCCGCGACGTCCGCACCGCCGCTGATCCGGCGCGCGCCGCGGATGACGCGCCTCGAGCCGGAGACACCGATCGTGCCGGTTCCATCGGGCGTCTCCCAGCGACTCGAGGAGGCGATTCTTCTCGCGCGGGAGAAGAAACACGACGCCGCGATCCCGATCCTCGCGGACATTCTCCAACAGGACCCCACCCAGATGGCGGCCTGGGAGCAACTGGGCTGGAGCTACTGGGCGATGGGCCGCCGGGCCGACGCGATCGCGCTGTGGAACCAGTTGCTGGCCCTCGATCCGCGCAACGCACGGGCCTATGCCTGGCTGGCCCGCGCCGCCACGGCGGAAAACGACCTCGCCAAGGCGGTCGAGTACAACCGGAAGAGCCTTGAGTTGGCCCCAAACGACTTCGCCGTGAAGTACGACCTGGCGCGCACGTTGCTGTGGAAGGGCGATATCGACGAGGCCCTGCCAATGCTGGAGAAGCTCCTCGCGGAGGATCCGAACCGGCTGGACGTGGCCGCCGAACTCGCGCGCGCGCTGACCTTCGCCTGGCAGTTCGACAGCGCCCTGCCCCTCTGGCAACGGGTGCGGCAGTCGGCGCCGGACGACGTGACCTTCATGGCGATGGAGGCCCTTTGCCGGCTGCACACCAACGACGCCGAGGGGGCAAGGGAACTGGCCACGCGGGTGCTGGACGCGGTCCCGGACGACGTGACGGCGCTCGACGTGATGGCGTCGTTGGCCGAGTTCGGAGGCTCGCCGGTGGATGCGCTGCCCCACCTCCGCAAGCTTAAGAACGTCGCCCCGACGGCCCAGGAGCGGGAGCGCTACCGGGTGCGGCTGCTGCGGCTGCTCGTCCGGCTTCACCGGGCGGAGCCGCGCGTGTACGGCTTGAAAGAGGCGATCGACCTCTGCCGGGAGCGCCGCGACGAGCTTCCGTTCTCCACGGACGCCCGTCTGATGCTCGGCGAGTTGTTGTTGATGGATGGCCAGCTGGCCGAGGCCGAGCGGCAGTTCATCGGGGTGTTGCGCGACCGCAACCCGCACAACATCCGCGCACGGCGCGGCCTGCTGGAGGTCTACCTGGCGGCGAAAGAATACGATCGGGCGCGCGAACAGCTAGCGGCGATCAGCCGGTTCAACCCGCAGGATCCCTACCTCTTCTACCACCTGGCCCGGCTGGAAGCCACGCGCGGAGACTTCTACAAGGCCCACCAGGCCCTCGACCGCCTCGAGGCGGCCGGCGAGCAGGGGGCCGTGGCGGTCCTGCTCTACCACGGCATTCTGCAGAGCCGATATTTCCCCGACGCAATTTCGGTGGACCGGTTTCGCGAGCACATGATCGCACTTCAGAAGGCCCGCGTCCGGTTCGTTCGGCACAGCGAGTTGGCCGCCTCGCTCGGGCGCTCCACGGCGGCCACCAACGCCGCCGGCGTGCGGCCGGTCCTGATGGGCCCCGGTTTCGCCCGGCCGGCCGGTGGCCAACGGCCGTTGACCGTCTCGATCAGCTTCGACGACGCGCGCCGTGACTCCATGTTCCACGGCACCCGTGTGGCGAAGGAGCTGGGCCTGGTCTTCTCGATGCACGTCCCTTGCGGGTACATCCAGCGCAGCCATCCGTTCATTTGCTCATGGGAACAGCTACGTACCTACGCGGCGGAAGGTTGCTGGGAATACGGCGGCCATATGCTCGACGGCGCGATCCTCGCCGCGGTGGACTCCACCGGCCGGGAGTGGCATGCGCTGCCGAACCGGATCTGGCGGGCCGACCTCCAGCGCATGGAGACCGTTGCGGAGTACGAGGAGCGGCTCGCCCGCGAGTTCAGCGAGAGCCGCCGGATCCTCCGGGAACAGCTCGGCGGGCCCGTCAACTTCGTTGCCTATCCCTTCGGCGACATCGGCCAGGAGGACGAGACCAACGTGGACGACCCCGTTGCCCGCATCCTCGTCCACGCGCGCCGTCACTTCGAGATCGGCTTCATCCAGAGCGTGTTTGGCTACGCCATTGCCGGCGACGACCCCCTGCTCTACCAGCGCCACGAGATGGACCGTTCGATGAGCGGCGACGACGTCGTCGACTATTTGTACGACCACCATCCGGTCTTCCTCGCCCGCCGCCTGCGCGCCGAATACCGCGCCCTCGAGGGCAAGCTCTACGCCGCCCGCGAGACCGTGCGGCAACTGGAGGCGGACGGCTACCCCGAACGCCCGCTTGCCCGCCTGAGCAAGTACGTCGAGGACCGTCTCGCCCGCACGTTCGCCGCGCCGGCCGAAGGGCCGGGGACGATCCGAAAGGCTCCGTGGGCCGTCGAGCTGCGCAAGCCCTACGCTGGCGCGGACGGCGAATTCTCCCGCGACAACCAGGACCGCGAAAGCGGCCGCGTCTTCGGACTGGCCGGCCTCAACCTCACCCCGAACCTCGTCCTCGAGGGCCGCGCCGGCATTGGCTACCTACGGCAGGACGTCGTCGAGGCCGTGACCAACGCGGTCCGGCAGGGACGCCGGACCATCCTGCAACCCGGCACCCGGACCTACGGCGTTGACATCGACGAGCGGGACGTCGGCGGACGTGCCATGTTCACGTTCCCGAACGGCATCTACCTTGCCGGCGACCTCCTTCAGCGCTCCTTCAGCGGGGATGTGGATCGCGACCGGAGGATGTGGGCGCTCGAAGGCCAGGCCCGCCCCGTCCCGCCGCTCGACGTGCTGCTGCGGGTCGAACACGACATGGCGCCGTCGGCCCTCGCCGTCGCCGAGGACATCTCCTACACGATGCTGATGGGATGGGCGCACCTGCGCATCACCGACCCGTGGACCGCGCTCCTCTCCCTGACGCGGTACGACTTCAGCGACGACAACGTCCGCGACCACTTCGCGCTGGGCACCTCGCTGCTGCTCCACGAGCGCACCGGGTTTCGGCTGGGCGTTCGGGCGTCGTACGACACGTCGGACTTCGATAGCCGCGCCTATTGGACCCCTCTCCATCTCCAGCGCTACGCGCTCGAGGCGGCGTTCCAGGGGACTTACCTGCGAACCTACTACAACGCCCGCCTGCGGCTCGGCATCGGCAAGGAGGATGCATGGCCGGAGGAAGAAGAACGCTATCGCCAAACGGTCGCTCGGGCGGCGCGGCTGCGCTTCGACCCCGGCCCTCCGCCCGAGGACGGCTGGGAGCCAGTGATCGGCCTCATGCTCGCGGTACGGCACCGCATCGGCGAGCATTGGATCTTCAACGGCGAACTCTCCTACAACCGCAACCCGAACTACAACGAGCTATCCTTGCTCGGCGGCCTGCGGTACCGCTTCTGACGGCTGCCGATGTTGTTCCCGACGATCCTCTTCGCTGTTTTTTTCGGGCTGGTCTATGCGTTACAGTGGGCCATGGCGAGCCGTCCGGAGCTCCGCAAACGGTTCCTCCTGGTCGCCAGCTACGTCTTCTACGGTGCTTGGGACTGGCAGTTTCTGGGCCTGCTGGCCGCCTCCTCGCTGGTCAACCACGCCGCTGCCCTGGCCCTGGCTCGACGAGAGCCGGATCGCCGCCCGGCGCTGCTGGCCCTTGCCGTCGCCTTTAACCTCGGCCTGCTCGGTTTTTTCAAGTACTACGGCTTCCTCTACGTCAACGCGGCGGGGCTGTGCGGCCGCCTGGGTGCACCCTGTCCCCTCCCGCCGCTGGACATCGTACTGCCGGTCGGGATCTCGTTTTTCACCTTCCAAGCGCTGAGCTACGTGCTCGACGTCGCTCGGGGGCAGTTGGCCCCGGCTGAGTCGTGGCTCGATTTTGCGCTGTACCTGGCCTTTTTCCCGCAGCTGGTCGCCGGCCCGATCGTCCGCGCCGCCGAGCTCTTTCCGCAGATCGCCCGTCCGCCGCGGCCCGAACGGCTGCCGACCGGCCGCGCCACCGTCCTGATCTTGGCCGGCCTGTTCAAGAAGGTCGTCGTCGCCAACTGGCTCGCCTCGGAGCTGGTGGACCCCGTCTACGACAACCCCGAGCTCTTTGGCCGCTGGGACGCGTTGCTGGCCGTGTACGGTTACGCAGTCCAGCTCTACTGCGATTTCTCCGCTTACTCCGACATCGCGATCGGTGTCGGCCTGCTGCTCGGGTTTCGTCTGCCGAACAACTTCGACGCGCCGTACCTCGCCTCCACCGTCCAGGAATTCTGGCGGCGCTGGCACATCTCGCTATCCACTTGGCTGCGCGACTACGTCTACGTTCCGCTCGGCGGCTCGCGCGGGCCGGGATGGCGGACGTCGGCCAACCTCGTCTTGACCTTTCTGCTGGGCGGCCTCTGGCACGGCGCGGGCTGGAACTTCGTTTTCTGGGGTCTGCTGCACGGCGTGTACTTGGCCATCGAGCGCGCCGTGTGGGCCCGCCGCGGCGGGGCCGCGAAGGCCGCCGCGACGCGCTCGCCGGCCGTGCGCCTGGCGCTGGCGTTGTTGACGTTCCACCTCGTCGGGCTGACCTACGTTTTTTTCCGCGCGCCCTCGTTCGGGGACGCCGGCCTCCTCCTGCGGGCGCTGCTGACCCCGGCGTCGTCGACCCGGTTCACGCCAGCGCTGGCGGCGGTCCTCGCGGCGGGCTTTGCGTTGCAGTGGCTCGACGGCGGCCGCTCGCTCCGCCTAGCCGCGGGATGGCAGCGGCAACCCGTCTGGCTGCAGGGCGCGGCTGCGGCAGCCGCCGTGGCCGCGATCTTCGCGCTCGGCCCCCGGGGCGTGGCGCCGTTTATTTACTTCCAGTTCTGATGCGCGCCTCCCCTCCATTCGCCATCACCCCGGAACCCGGCCTGGACCGGCGTCGAACGCATCTTCTGATCGCCGTGTTCTACGCCACCGCCGCCCTGCTCGGCGGCCCGCGCCTCGAACGCGCTGCCAGCCACCTCGAATACGGGCACCCGCTGCGGCCGACCGCCCTCGCCGCCGCCCGTCCCCTCGCCGAAGTGGCCCGCGCGGTAGGCCTCGACCGCCCCCTCGCCGCGCTCGAGGCGTGGGTCGATCGCATCCGCTCCGCCGGCAGCGGCCCCGCCGCCCCGCCCTCCGCCCCGCTTGCCCCGCCCGACCCGGCGCCGTAGCATCCCCCCCGTCCTCCACAGGACACTCCGAACCGACGACGATGGAACCGCCCGTCCTTCCGCCGTGGGAACAGTTCAGGGCCGCGCGGCCCGCCGAGAAGGCGCGCTGGCTTCGCACCCCGACCGGCCGCCCCTACCACGTCCTCTTCGCCCAGCAGTTCGACCGTCCCTTTCTCGACCGCCTGTGCGAAACCGCCACCCGTACCCGCCGCATCGCCAAGACGAAAGGCGGCCGCATGTTCCTCCAGAGCCTGCTGCCAGACCAGCGCGCGATGCTCTATTTCGCGCAGCCCTCGACCCGCACCTTTCTCTCCTTCTACACCGCCTGCCAGATCGTCGGACTGCGCCCGGCCGAGGTCCGCGACACGCACACCTCCAGCGAGTTCAAGGGCGAGTCGCCCGAGGACTCCGTGCGCACCTTCAGTTCCTACGTGGACCTGATCATCATGCGGCATCCCGAGCAGGGCTTCGCCGAGCGCATCGCATGGCTGTTGTCCACCACCGAGCGCTCCGTGCCCGTCATCAACGCCGGGTCCGGCAAGGACGAGCACCCCACCCAGGCCCTGTTGGACGTCTACACCCTCCAGCGCAGCTTCGCGCGCCGCGGCGGCATCGAGGGGAAGACCGTCGTCTTTGTCGGCGACCTGCTCCGCGGCCGGACCGTCCGGTCGCTCGCGCAGGTGCTCGTCCTCTACCCCGGCGTCCGGCTGATCTTCTGCGCCCCGGCACCGCTTCAGATCGCCGACGACATCCTCGAGGTGCTGCGGACCGCCGGCGTTCCCCACGAGACCACCGAGGACTTCGAATACGCCGTGGCCGCCGCGGACGCGGTCTACATGACGCGGCTACAGGACGAGTGGGACGTCGCCGGCGAAAGCCGCCAGATCCCGACCGAGCGCTTCCGCTTCGAAGAACGTCACCTGCAGCTGCTGCGGCCCGACGGCATCGTGATGCACCCGCTGCCGCGCCGCCACGAGATCGCCGTCGAGGTGGACCGCGACCCGCGGGCGATGTACTGGCGGCAGGTGCGCAACGGCATGTGGATCCGCGTCGCGCTGATCCTCACCATGTTCGGCCGCGAGGGCGAGATCCACCAGTACTACGAGGAGCTGGTCCGCTGACGCCTCCGCGGGGCGCACCCTCGCCGCCATGAAGGACCTGGTGTCCATCGCCCAATGGAGCGCCGCCCGGATCCGGCGCCTGCTCGACCTCGCCCTGGACGTGAAGCGCCACTCCGGCCGGTACCGCGACGCGATGCGCGACCGCACGCTCGTGATGCTCTTCGAGAAACCCAGCCTGCGCACACGCGTCTCGTTCGAGGCGGCGATGACGCAGATGGGGGGACACGCGATCTACTACGACCTCGGCTCCTCCCCCCTCGGCCGCGGCAAGGAAAGCGTCGAGGACACCGCCCGCGTCCTCAGCCGCTATGCCGACGCCATCATGGCGCGCATGTTCCGCCACGCCGACATCGTCGCGCTGGCCCGCCACTCCGGCGTTCCCGTCATCAACGGCCTGACGAACGACGAACACCCGACCCAGATCCTCGCCGACCTCCTGACCATCCTCGAACGGAAGGGGCGCCTCGACGGGTTGACTCTGGCCTACGTGGGCGACGGCCTGAACAACGTCACGCACTCCCTGATGCTGGGCGTCGCGCGGCTGGGACTGCACATGCGCATCGGCTGCCCCGACGAGGCCGCCTACCGCCCCGATCCCGCCGTCGTGCGGCGGGCCGCTCGCCTCGCCCGGGCCTCCGGCGCGCGGATCGACATCGTCGCCGACGCCCGAGAGGCCGTGCGCGGCGCCGACGTCGTCTACACCGACTCTTGGATGTCCTACCACATTCCCGAGGAGCAAAAGGCGGAGCGCATGGCGCGGTTTTTGCCCTACCAGGTCAATTCCGCATTGATGCGCCGCGCCCGCCGTTCTGCCATCTTTCTGCACTGCCTCCCTGCCGTCCGCGGCTGCGAAGTCACCGACGAGGTCATCGACGGCCCGCGGTCCGCCGTCTTCGACGAGGCCGAGAACCGTCTGCACATCCACAAGGCCCTGCTGCTGCACCTCGTCGCCGGCGTCCCGGCCCCGCGTGCGTGACGCTGGCGATGGCGCAGCCATCGTCGGCGGCGCCGCGCCGTGTCTACGGGCACAGCTGACACAAGATACCGCCCTCTGACACGGCCCGGCCCCACACGTGGCGCCGTCCGCCACGGCTCCCATGAGGCCCGGCGTTCCCGCCGAGCCGCGTGCATGCCCTGACCTCGCCGGCCCACTATCGCAGTTCGCGAATGCGGAGATTCCGCCAGGGCGGTTCACGATCGGGATCTTCGCGGGGATGCAGTCCGATCTTGCTGTCCGCGCGAGCTGGGCCGCGTTTTACGATTCGGTCCGCGCCCTTTACGTGGACCTCGTCGAGGCGGCTCAGCGCGCGGGTTCGCTGTCGCTAGGTGACGCGCGCGCCCGGGTGGACCGCATGCTGGAAGCCATGGAAGGGCTGAAGCTGCGTGCGGCGTTCGAACCGGAGGTCGCCGCCCCCGCCGCCCGGGCGGAGGCACTGGCCGGCCTGATGACCATCCTCGCCGGCCGCGAGCGCCGGCCCCCCTCCGCGCCCGGTCGCCGCCCCGTCTCGGAGGATCGAACATGACGAAGATTCCCGCCCCCCGCCCGCTGGGCCGCCGCGCCTTTTTCCGCGCCGCGGCCGTGGCTGCTGCGCCACTGGCGCTACCCGCCCGTGTGCTCGGACGCGCCGGACATCCCGGCCCCAACGAGCAGATCGGCGCGGCCATCATCGGGCTCGGCGACCGCGGCCGGGCCCATATCCGCGGTCTCCATCGGGATGTACGCATCGTCGCCGTATGCGACGTGGACCGGTCCATGGCCGAGGCTGCCGCGCACGAGGTGGCCCAGGCTTACGGCGACGCCGGGACGCCCTCCGTTCAAGATTACCGAAGGCTTCTCGACATGGCGTCCGTCGAGGCCGTGTTCATCGCCGCCCCGGAGCACTGGCATGCGAAGATGTCCATCGATGCCCTGCGGGCCGGGCGGGACGTGTTCTGCGAAAAGGCACTCGCGCTGACGGTTGAGGAGGGACGCGCCATCTGCCGCACGGTGGAGGCGACAGGACGCGTTTTTCAGGCCGGCACTCAGCAACGGTCGGACGCGAATTTTCGGTTCGCTTGTGAATTGGCACTGAACGGTCACCTCGGCCGCCTGCAACGGGTGTGCGTCGGCGTGCCGGGTGGCCGGGCGCTCGGCGTTCTGTCGCCGGCGCCCGTCCCGCCGACCCTGGAGTACGACCTCTGGCTCGGCCCCGCCCCGTTTCGTCCCTACCGCGAGGGTCTGTGCCGGTTCAACTGGTACTTCATCAGCGACTACTGCGCCGGCTGGATTCAAAGCTGGGGCGTACACCATATGGACATCGCGTTGTGGGGCGCGCCGGCTTTGGCGTCCGGCCGCGTGCACGTCGCCGGTTGGGCCGTCTTTCCGGATGAGGGTGACGCGGACACCTCCATTTCCTGGAACGTCACTTTTCGGAAGGACGATGCCTCCGAACTTCTGTTCTGCTCGGACAACCTCGCGCCGCACGACCACGGAGTCCGGTTCGAGGGCGACCGGGGATGGGTCCACGTCATCCGAGGCGGCATCCGTGCGGACCCGCCAGATCTCCTGAGAACGCGCCTGCGGCCGGCGGACGTACGCTTGCGGGTCTCGAAGGACCATCAGACGAACTTTCTCGAGTGCGTTCGGCGTCACCGACCGGCGGCCGTCACCGCGCCCGCCGAGGCCTGCCAGCGGGCCACCGCGGCCACCCTCGTGGCCGACATCGCCACCCGGCTGCGCCGCCCGCTGACATGGGACTGGGACGCCGAACGTTTTGTCGAGCCCGATGCCAACCGCCTGCTCGGCCGGGCGCCCCGCTCCCCCTGGCATCTGTGAGGACCGCCATGCACTGTCTTCCCCGATGGTTGCCAGCTCTGGGGCTGGTCACCACCTTCGCGCACGCCGCCCTGCCACCCGACGCCCTGACAGCGATGTCCAACCTGGTCGCCTGGCGTGTGGGCGGAGCCCTCCGGCCGGTCAAGGCGATGGAGGCGACGACGTTCGCCGTCCTCGAGAACCCCGACGCCCGCCGCGAATGGGCGGCTGCACTGGCCGGAACACTCGCGAGGCCCGATCTTTCTCCTGACGCGGTGGGGTGGATTTGCCGTGAGCTGGGCCGGCCGGGCGAACCGGTGGCCGCCCCCGCGCTGGTCCGCAGGCTGGTGGAGCCTGACCACGCCGAAGCCGCCAGGATCGCCCTCGAAGCGATCCCCGGCGCTGAGGCTTCCGATGCCCTACGCCACGCCCTCGAGGCAGCCACCGGCGGGCTTCAGATCGGCTGCTTCGCGCCCTCGGGCGGCGGGGAGACCCGGCCGACGTGGAGCGGATCGCCCGCAGTCTTGGCGGCGCGCCGGCGGAGGCCGCCGCGGCCGCGATGACGTTGGCGGAGATCGGCACGGCGGCGGCCCTGCGCGCCCTGTCGGACCGCCCCCGCGACCGGCTGGCGGCATGGCTGGTGGTCGCCGCATCGCCACGTGCGGACCGCGCGCTTTGCGCCGCCACACTGTCAGACCTGCTGGCCGCCGGCGGGTGGTCCGATGCCGAATGGCTGGCGATCTCGGCCGCGAGGCTTCACCTTGCGCCCGCGGTCGCCCTACCCCAACTGCTGGAAACGCTGGAATCGGACCCCTCGGAGTTTCGCGCATTCTCCGCGGCGGGTCTGCTGGCGAAGGCCGGCGGCGACGAAGTCGGCCCGCGCCTTTCCGCCTTGTTGCCGCGCCTGTCGTCCGCCCGCCGCGCTGCGGCGCTCGAGGCCCTCGCCGAGCGCGAGGAACGCCCGGTTCTGGAAACCGTTCGCGCCTGTCTTAGCGATCTCGGGACACGCGAGCCCGCCGCCCGTGTGTTGGGCCGGCACGGAGACGCCTCCGACGTGCATCCGCTCATCGCCGCGGGGGCTGCCGACGCGCTGTCCGTATTTCCCCCCCTGTTCGCGACCCCGTCGCCAGAACTGCGCGACGCGGCGCTCCGGGCGCTGGCCGTCTGGCCCGGGCTGGAGGCTGTGGACTTGCTTCTGTCCATCGCAACGAACGGCTCCCCCCTCGGAACGCGCGATCGCCCTCTCCGGAGCGCTGCGCCTATCCCCCCGCACCACCGACGCGCCGAGACGACTCGCGGCGATCGAGGGCGCCGCACTGGAGGCGGGCATGGCCGCCGAACTCGCCCGCGCCCTGGGCGAAACCCGGTCCGAAGCCGTACTGGATACGGCGGCGCGACTGGCCACCGCGGCCCCCTCCGCCCGCGCCGAGTTCGCGCTCGCGACGGCGGCGATCGCGCACCGGCTCTCCGACGAATGTCCGGACCGGATTGTGGAACGTCTCCAGGGGCTGCTGTCCGCCCTGGCGCCCGGCTCGGCGGAGGAGAAGGCGGTGCGCGCCGCGCTGGCGGAAGGGCGGGAAAAAGCCTCGGCCGGCCGGCCGCCGCTGGAACTCCTCGAACGGTGGTTGAATCGTGTCCGGCAGCAGCTTCCGGATGGCGCCCGACTGGTCCTGCACGTGGATTGCGGCCCCGAATCGCAGGCGACCGCCGGCACGATCACGGTCCGCGTAGGCGGGCGCCCCTGGGTCTGGCAGACCGCGCGGTCCGAACATCCGGTCAATGCCAGCGTTCTCTATCACGAGGCCGCCGTGCCCGTGGACATTTCCGGCCTCGATCCCGACGCGTCCTACGAGGTCGGCGTCGCGTGGTGGGACTGCGACGGCAACGGACGGACGCAATCGATCTGGGCGGGCCAGCCGTGCCTGCTGCCCTGCCGCGCGTTGCCCAACGGCACAGCGGGCGATCTACTGGCGCAGATCCGCATGCCCCTGCCGGTCGGAACCACCTCGACGCGGCTGGCCATCCGGCGGGAAGGTCGCAGCAACGCCGTGTTGGGCGCGCTATGGCTGGTCCAACGCCCCGCGGCGCCCCCCTCGTCGGTGGGCGGCCGGCGGCGCGTGCGGGTTGCAACCGGCGACGAGTATCCCGGTCATCCCTAGCGCGAGACCTCGGCGGCGTTGCGCGACGTGCTGGCGGCCGAGCCGCGCCTGGAAGTCGAGCTGGACGACGAACCGGCGCGATGGCTCGCTCGTGACCACGCCGGCACCGCCGCGCTCGTACTCAACTACGTCAACTGGATGAAACCCGATCCCGACCGCGCCCTGCTCGAGCGGCTCCAGGCCGCGGTGTCCAATGGCATGGGGCTGGTGCTCGTGCACTTCGCGTGCGGGGCGTTTCAGGGTCGGCCGGCGTTCGTGGAGATCGCTGGCCGGGTATGGAACCCCCGCCTTCGTGGCCACGACCCGCGGGGCGTTTTCCGTGTGCGCATCGTCGACCCTGACCACCCCGTGACCCGCGGCATGGCGGATTTCGACACCGACGATGAGCTGTACACGTGCCGCGACGGCCCGACGCCCATTCGGGTGCTGGCCTCGGCCGTCTCCCGGGCGGATGGCCGGCTTCACCCGATGCTCTTCGTCCTCGGGCACGGTCGCGGCCGGATCGTCCAATGCACGCTGGGCCACGACCTCAAGGCGATCGCGACGCCATCGGTCCTAGAGCTCTGCCGCCGCGGAACGGTTGGGGCGGCCGGTCTGGACTCGTGATGGCGGCGCTTCGCCTCACGCCTTGAGGCCGCGCAGGTCGGCCTCGAAACGCTCGGTGGATGTGACGAGCTTGTCCCAGTAGACGACCTCGCCGGTGTAGGCGGCCTGCCGCCCCAGGATCGTGAGCAGGTTGCTGCGGACGCTGGGCTCAACGGGCGGATTCGCGAAGTCCCTTTCGAGGATGCAGCGCCGAAACTCGGCGATGTTGGCGACCGCCCCGTCCCTATAGATGCCCGGCGGAGCGCCGCCGCGGTAGAAATTCGGTCCCCGGATCATCACATTGCCGCCGCAGGCGGTTTCCAAAACGCCACGGTCGCCGAAGGCCCGCACGACGATGCCGTCGGGCTCGGTGTCATGGGCGTTGAACTGGCGCGAGCTGAACGTCACCCCCACGCAGCCGGGATAAGGAAATGGAGCGTGAAGTAGTCGTTGCAATCGCCGACGTCCAGCCGCACCTTGCGACCGCAGGTGCCGGAAGCGTGGAGGGGCACGGCGTCCATCACCCAGTTCACCACGTCCAGCGTGCGAATGTTCTGTTCCATGATGATGTCGCCCGACAGGGCCTTGTCGAACATCCAGTTCCTCAACCGCGACTCCGGGGTATTGTCGAGCGGCGGTTTCGCGGACAGCCGGTCGGCGTGGTAGTAGGACTCCACGAAGGCAAGCCGGCCGATCGTCCCCTGCCGCCCGCGTGCCAGCGCCTCGCGATAGAAAGGGGTCGGCGCGAGTCTGGAAATCCACACAGCTTCTTCGAGGTGGCCTGGCGTCCCAGCGCGGCGATCTCGTGGCAGCCGGGTACGTCGACCGCCACCGGTTTAGCCAGGTAGACGTGCAGGCCGGCCTCGACCGCGGCGCGGCACTGCTCCGGATGAAAGTAGGGCGGGGTCTCGACCGCCACCGCGTCGGGTTTCGCCTCGATCATCCGCTGGTAACCGCTCAGGCCCCAAGAGCAGCGTTCCGTGGGCACGCCAAGTTCGGCCCCCGCCTAGCGGGCGCGGTCCTCGAAATAATCGGCGACCGCCGTGATCTCGTAGCCCCCGTTTTCCAGAAAGAGCCGGCCGATCCAGCGGCCGCGACCGCCGCATCCGAGCAGGCCAAGACGGATCTTTGGGGCTACCGGCATCTGCCCGCTTGCGGCCGCCGCCGCCATCGCGGCGGTCCCAGCCAGGAAGCCGCGACGGTCGATGGCACGCGGGGCCGATCCGAAGAGACGGTCGGTTGTCTTCATGTCGATCCTCCTCCGAACGGCCCCGGCGTCGCGCCGGGACGCCGCACGGACCGCACCTTTCAGCCGGGCGGCGGAGGAAACGTCAACCGGACGATTCCGCCGGCAGCTTGCCGCGTCGGCGCCGCCACGCGGAGGCTCCCTCACCAGCCGTCAACGCCAGGGCCGCGATCGCCAACAGCCGGGCTACGACCGGGCCCCGGCGAACCATGAAGGTGGGCGGGGCGGATTCCGGAGCGGAGGGAACGTCGGCCGTCAGAAACCCTATCGCCGGCCGGCGATTGGGGCCTACCACCGGCAGGGCGCCGCCACTCTCTCCGCGTTCCCCGCCTATCCGGCCAAGGGCATCGATCCAGCAGGTGACCCCCGAATTCGCGCAGCGGACCACTGGGCGGCGCGTCTCCACCGCTCTCGGCACGCATTGGATCAGGTGTTGGCGGTGGCCCCAGGTGCCGTCGAACCACGCGTCGTTGGTCAGCACGAACAGCAGTCGTGCCCCCTCGCGGACCAACCGGATCGCAAGTTCGGGGATCGTGTCTTCGAAGCAAATCAGCACCGCGAACGGCACGCCGCCGAGCCCGCGCCGGAAGACAATGGGGCGGGCGCCGGGGGAAAGATCGTAGTCCATCGGCACCAGTCGCCCAAGCCACGGCAGCCATCGGCGGAAGGGCACGTATTCGCCGAAGAGGACCAGGTGCTGCTTGCGGTAGACCTCCAGCGTCTCCGGCCCCGGCCCGGCCAGGATCGCTGCGTTGAAGACGGCGGCGCGGCCGGTCTCGTCGGCCTCGGAATCCAGCGCGCCGAACAGCAGCGGCACGCCGCCTGCGACGGTCCGGCCGACCAGGTCGAAGCCCCCGCCGCCCCTCCCGTAGATTTCGGGCAGAGCGGTCTCGGGCCAGACCAGCAGATCGGGCTGGAGGGCCAGCGCGGCGCGGCTCAGCCGGTCGAACCGCTCCAGCATGCCCCCGTAGGACGCCTCGGTCCATTTTTCGTACTGGGGGATCGCCGGCTGCACCAGGCCCAGCCGCAGCGCACGTCCGGCCGAGCGGGACGCCGCGGTGGAGGCCATCCCGGCGCCCCCCGCCAACAGCGCCGCAACGAGGACGGCTCCCAGCATCCATTCGAGTCGGGCGGTAGCCGTCCGGCGCCGTTCGGCGAACGAAAGCGACACCGATAGCGCCATTCCATTGACCCAGGCCACCACGGCCGAGAGGAAGGCGACGCCGCCCCATTCCGCGTGTTGGAGGAGGGCGAGGTTGCGGTACTGGCTGACGCCGAGAAAATTCCACGGGAATCCCGTGAACCACCAGCCCCGAAGGGCCTCCCACCCGGCCCAGGACGCCGCCAGCGCGCCGGACAGCAGGAGCGCCCCTCCCAGCCGGGCGCGCCACGCCGGCGAGGCGAACCGCGCCACCGCCCAAGCCATAGGGATGGAGTACAGGGCGCAGTACATCGCGAGCACGATCCAACCCGCCCACGTCACGCATCGGACCCAGGCAAGCGTCGGAACCCAGAACATCGCGCCCGACAGCAACGCCAGACGCGCGACCCGACCGCGGGACTGTCCCGCCACCGCCCAGCCGAGGGGGACCAGTGCCACCCACGCGCAGGCCGACCATTCCAACGGGGGAAAGGACGCGAACAGCAGCAGGCCCGTCGCCGCCGCGGCGGCCCGACGACCCCACGGTCGAACGCCGTTCCCCGGCCTGGGCACCCCGGCCATGCCGACGCTGGCCCGCCTCAGCCGCCCGCAGCCGGACCGCTGCCGACCGCGGCCGCCCCGCAGCACTTCTTGTATTTTTTGCCGCTGCCGCAGGGACAGGGATCGTTGCGCCCGACCTTCGGCGCCTCCCGCCGGGCTGTCACCGGGGAGGAGCGAGCCTCCTCGATCGCCTCCTCGACCAGCCCGCCGGCGCCGCTCCGGGCGGCCGCCTCCGCAAGGCCGCCCGCGTCGGGATGAACCATGGTCCGCGGCATCGCCCGCATCATTCGCTCGAAGGCCTCGAGCGAGGTGGCCGAGCGGAACATCCGGGAGAGGATGTCCCCCTTGATCTTGTCCATCAGGTCGGAGAAGAGGTCGTAGGCCTCCCGCTTGTACTCCACCAGCGGGTCGCGCTGGCCGTAGGCCCGGAGGCCGACGCCCTGCCGCAACGCATCGAGGTTGCGCAGGTACTCCTGCCAATGCTCGTCGATCGCAAAGAGGATCATCTGCCGCTCCAGCTCGGCGAGCGCGAGGGGATCCTCCATCCGCGCCTTGACGTCGTAGGCAGCCTCCACGCGCTCGAGCACCGCCTTCGCCGCCGTCGCGGCGTCCAGCTCGCCGGAGGGCAGGCGCTCCCGCGTCATGCCGACGGGGAAGGTCAGGTTCACCCACTGCAGCAGGTCGCGCAGGCCGTCCTCGCCGTTGTCCACGGCGACCTCGGCCCGGGTGGTCACCACATCCTCCACAATGGCCATCAGATGCCGGCGAACGTCCGAGGCGTTCAACACCTCGTTGCGGAACCCGTAGACGATCGCCCGCTGCTGGTTCATCACGTCGTCGTACTCGAGCGTGCGCTTGCGGATTGCGAAGTTGTGCTGTTCGACGCGACGCTGCGCCGTCTCGATCGAGCGGTTGAGCCAGGGATGCTCGAGCACCTCCCCCTCCTCGATCCCGAGCCGCTCCATGATCCGCGAAATGCGGTCGGAGCCGAAGAGGCGCATCAGGTCGTCCTCGAGCGAGACATAGAACGTCGAGGACCCCGGATCCCCCTGCCGGGCGCACCGCCCGCGGAGCTGCCGGTCGATGCGGCGGGCGTCGTGCCGTTCGGACCCGATGACGTGCAGGCCGCAGGGGCGCTCCTTCAGGTGTTCGCGCAACGGTCGCCCCTCGTAGAGGTCGTTGAGGGGCATCTGCGATTGGACGACCTCGCGCGGCAGCCAGACGACGCCCGGGCCGAGTTTGATGTCGGTCCCACGGCCGGCCATGTTCGTGGCGATGGTCACGGCCCCCGCCTCGCCGGCGCGCGACACGATCTCGGCCTCGCGTTCGTGGTTCTTCGCGTTGAGGACGTTGTGCGGGATGTTGCGCCGCCGCAGCATGCGGCTGATGATCTCGGAGTGTTCGACGGTGGTCGTCCCGACGAGCACCGGCTGGCCGCGCTCGTGGCAGGCGACGATCTCCTCGATCACGGCGTTGTACTTCTCCCGCTGGGTTTTGTAGACGCGGTCGTTGCTGTCGATCCGCCGGACGGGGCGGTTGGTCGGGATCACCACCACGTCGAGCTTGTAGATCTGGTGAAACTCGTCGGCCTCGGTCTCGGCGGTGCCGGTCATGCCGGCGAGCTTCCGGTACATCCGGAAGTAGTTCTGGATCGTGATCGTGGCCAGCGTCTGGGTCTCGCGCTCGACCCGGACGCCCTCCTTGGCCTCGATGGCCTGGTGCAGGCCGTCGCTCCACCGTCGGCCGGGCATGAGCCGGCCCGTGTACTCGTCCACGATCACGACCTGCCCGTCTTGCACCACGTACTGTACATCCCGCTCGTAGACGGCGTAGGCGCGGATGAGCTGGTCGACGGCGTGGATGCGCTCGTTGCGCTCCGCAAACAGATCCTGCAGCCGCTGGCGCCGCTCGACCTTTTGCTCCGGCGTCAGGCCCGCATCCCCGTCCAGCAGCGAGAGCTCCGTTGCCAGGTCGGGCAGCACGTACATCTCGGGGTCGTCGGGGTTGAGCTCCCGGCAGCCCTTCTCGGTCAGGCTGGCATCGTTGCCTTTCTCGTCGATGGTGAAGAACAGCTCCTCCCGCAGCTCCCGCGCTTCCTCCTTGTGCATGTCGGTGAGCATCATCGAATCGACCTTCTCGTAGATGCGGCGGACGGCCGCGTCCTCGAGCAGGTGCAGGAACTGCTTGTGCTTCGGGAAGCCCTGGCCGACCTGGTAGAGCTTGCGACCCGCCTCCTCTTCCTCCTCCCGCGTCCGGTCGGGCTTCTCCAGGATCTCCTTCGCCTCGGCGACGAGCCGGTTGCACAACTCGCGCTGGCGGCGGACCAGCCGCTCGACGGCCGGCCGCAACAGGACGTATTGCTCGGTTGAGTAGGGCGCAGGGCCGGAGATGATCAGCGGCGTGCGCGCCTCGTCGATCAGGATGCTGTCGATCTCATCGACGATGGCGTAGTGGTGGCCGCGCTGTACCTGGTCGGCCGCCCGCAGCGCCATGTTGTCGCGCAGGTAGTCGAACCCGAACTCCGCGTTGGTGCCGTAGGTGATGTCGCAGGCGTACATCTGGCGGCGCTCGGCCGGGCCCATCGCGTTCTGGATGCAGCCGACCGTGAGGCCGAGGAACGAGTACAGCGCCCCCATCCACTGGGCGTCGCGCCGGGCGAGGTAGTCGTTGACCGTCACGATGTGGACGCCCTCGCCCGTCAACGCGTTGAGGTAGGCCGGCAGGGTGGCGACCAGCGTCTTGCCCTCGCCGGTGGCCATCTCGGCGATCTTTCTCTGGTGCAGCACAATGCCGCCGATCAGTTGCACGTCGTACGGCACCATCTCCCAGACGATTGGGTGGCCGCACACCTGGATCGTGCGTCCGCACAACCGGCGGCAGGCGTTCTTCACGACCGCGAATGCCTCGCACAGCAGGTCGTCCAGCGTCGCGCCGTTGCGCAGCCGTTCGCGAAACTCGACGGTCTTGGCCCGAAGCTGTTCGTCGCTGAGCGAGCCGAGGGTGGCTTCGATCTCGTTGATCCTCGCCACCAGCGGCCGCAGCCGCCGCAGGTCGCGCTCGTTTTTCGTGCCCAGAATCTTTCGGAGGATCCAGTTCATTTGAGGTGCCGCCGGGCGCCGCCCGGAAGCCGTGATTTATACTGATTGGGTCCCCTCAAGTCACGCCGCCCCTCCTGTCGCGTCGGCGAGCAACGCCACCGCGGCCACGCAGGCCGTATCGGTTCGAAGGACCCTCGGGCCGAGGCCGAACCCGCGAAATCCAGCCGCCTCGAGGTGCGACAGCTCGACGGCCGTCCAGCCGCCCTCCGGCCCGATGGCGGCCGCCGCCGGGCCGGGAGGGAGAGGGTCGGGCAGAGGCGGGCGGGTGGGATCCGCCACCCAGGTTGACTGCCCGGCGAACATCTCCCGCACCACCTCCAACGCGCGGTCGAACCGACGAATGACGGTCACCTCCGGCAGTCGTGTTTCGCCGCTCTGGGCCAGCCCCTCCACCAGGTGCCGCCGAATCTCCGCCGGATCGAGCGCCCGGCTCTCCAGGTAGCTCGGCTCGATCCGCGCGGCGCCGGTCACCACGATCCGTCGGACACCCATCGCGGCCAATTGCGACCACAGCCGGCGCGCCGCCTTCGGCCGCGGCATCGCCAACAGCAAGGAAACCCGGCCTGGGGGCGGCGGCGGTTCGTCGCATTCGCACTGCATCTCCACAAACTCCGCCGTCACCTCGCGCACCGTCCCCCACCCCCGCCGTCCGCCCACCACCAGCACCCTTAGCCGCATCCCTGCGGCCGCGCGCAATGCGCGGATCAGGTGCGTGGCCCGTTCCCCTCCGATCCGTGCCAGACCACCCGGCCGAAGCTCCTCAGGTTCCAACGGCAACCAGTTCACCGCCAAGCCATTCCCGGTGTCCACCCACGCGATGAATACATCCGCAAACGATGCGTCAGTATCGTTGAATGATGAGGCCGCGTGATCGGGAACAGACACCCGGCCTGCGGCGCAAGGAGTTGACGATGAAAGGAATGCGTAGACTTGCGATCGGATGCGTTGGCGCGGCGATGCTGGCCGGCTGCGCCAGCACCAAGCCCAGCCCCACCGATCAGGCCACCCTGCTGGGCGCCGGCATCGGCGCGGGACTTGGGACCATCCTCGGGCACAATTTCGGAGGCGGCGGGAACGACCGGGCGCTCGGCGCGGCAGCCGGAGCGCTGATCGGCGGCGCCCTCGGCCGCCAGTACGGGCGTCAAATGGAGACCGACGCGCAACTCCGCAACCTTCAGCAGCAACAGTTCATGACCACCGTCTGGATCGAGAACTCCAACGGCTCCCGCACCCCCGTGGTCCTCAGGATGACGGAGGGCGGACAATACATCGGCCCGCGCGGCGAGTATTACCCCTCGATGCCGACCGAGGAACAACTCCGAAAGATCTACGGCATGTAGGACGGCTCAGCGTCGCACCGGGGGACGGACAGTGAGGGTCTCGCTCAGACCGAAGCGCGTTCCTTTGTAGTCGCAGTAGATCACAAGGGTGTATTTGCCGGGCTTCGGCACCTCGCCGCGAAAGCCGCTGTTGGTTTCCGGCTTCAGCCTGTCCAGCGTCTCCGAGCCGCGGATCACGACCGTGCCGCTTTCATCCAGAACGTAGAAGTCGGCGCCGCCTCCGAGGGGTTTCCGGTCCATGAGGCCGTCCTTCTTCAGCTTGGCCCGGACCAGCTCGCAGGTGATCGTCACAGGGATCGGTTGGCCTTCCTTCCAATCCGGTTCGTTGTCCCCGAGGTGATGTTTGGCGACGATCCCGCCGGCGAACTCCAACTTCTCGCCGGCCTTTTCGTCCACGACCAGCTCCTTTTTCAACGCGGCGATTTCCTCGGCCGACAGGACCGTCACCTTCGCGTCCTTCTCCTTGCGCCCGCCGGAGCCGGTCAACACGGCCGGTGTAGAGGAAGGCACCGACGCGGGCCGCGAGACATGCGGCTCGCGGCCATGGCGGCCGGGTGGCGTCGGCGGAGGGGGCATCTTCGCCGCCTGCTGCTCCTTTACGTACTGCTGGTCGTCCGCGCTCAGGGACGTCAACGGGATCATCACCTTCTGCCCGGCCTCGGTTTTCAGGATCACGAGCGCCCCCTGCATGCCCACGTACTCGGCCTCCACCGTCTGGCCGCTGGCGCTGGTCCACGTGCGCGCCATCGCGGCCGCGCCGACCAGCATCGTCGCGACGATTACGCATCCTCGCATGGTTCGACCCTCCACCGCGGGTGTTATTGTTTGGGCCGGCCGCCCCGACGCCGCGGGCGGTTTCGGCCGTCCACCAGCACCTTCTTCGCGCGAAAGGATAGCGCCTCCGCATCGTCCACCATCGCATAGGCCACGATGATGATCGTGTCGCCGGGGGCCCCGAGCCGGGCGGCGGCGCCATTGAGCATCACCGTGCCCGAACCTGCGGGCGCCGGGATCGCATAGGTCACCAGCCGCTCGCCGTTGGACACGTTGTACACGTGGATCTGCTCCCCCGAGACGATGTCCGCCGCGTCCATCAGCTGGCGGTCGATGGCGAGGCTCCCCTCGTAGTGGAGGTCGGCCGCTGTCACTGTGGCTCGGTGAATCTTCGATTTCAACATGATGCGTTGCATCGGGAACACCACATAAATTTTTGGATAAAGTCTCGGGCAGAATGGGTCGTACGTCAACCGCCCACGCCTTCTCCAAGCGCCGCTGCCCGCCATGCGCGCACCCGCAGCACGTCCTCCCACGCCGCCGCCCTTCGGCGGTACCGGTCCTCGACCTTTCGGGCCAGCCGGTCCCACTGTTCCGCCGTCGGTTCAAAATCGTAGACCCAGCGACCGGCGTCCGAACGCCTCGACTGCCACCGTAACCCCCTCGTGCCGTGGAAGGTCACCCGGACCTCCAGCCGCACCCCCTCCTCCAGCCGCTCCACCCATTGCACCGGCCGGCGCATCGCCTCACACCTTCACCCAGACCCGCCCGTTTTCGACCTTCGTCGCGTACACCTCCAGGGGCCGGACCGCAGGCGGCGTCAGGTTGGTTCCCGTGCGGATGTCGAAGCGCGCGCCGTGCAGCGGGCACTCGATCTCGTGCCCCTCCAGCATCCCCGCCGTCAACTGCACATGGTCATGGGTGCAGAGGTTGTCCACGGCGTGGTACCGTCCCTCCGCCTTCAGCACGAGAATCGCGCGGCCCCTGGCGACGACCGCCTTACGGTCCGTCTGCTCAAACTCGGTTTCGGCCGCCACGTCGAACCACTGTTGGAATAGGCCCATCGAAACGCCTCCATACATTCACTAGCAGGAGGCCGCCGTCCGGTCGAGCGCCGCGGACCGGAGGCTGGCCGCCGCCATCCAAAGCCGGTATCGTCTTCGGCATGGCGTCCTTGAGACAACGACCAACCGCGGCCATCGTCACTCGCCAGGGCGACGCCGGCCGCACCCGGCTGCTGTCGGGGGATTGGGTGTCGAAGAATTGTCTCCGCATCGAGGCGGTGGGGACGCTGGACGAACTGGTTAGCGCGCTCGGCGTCGCCCGCTCGCAGGCCGGCCCGGCGATCGGCCGCGCGATTCTGGAGCTTCAACGCCGCTTGTTTCGGGCGGGATCCGAGCTGGTCTCGCCAGCCGACCGCGCCGCCTCGATCCCCGACCGCATCGGGTCCGGGGACGTCGAGTGGATGGACCGCGCCTGCGCCCGACTGGAACGCGAGGCCAGGCCGCCCCAGGGCTTTGTCGTTCCCGGCGGCAGCCGGCTCGGGGCGGCGCTGGACTTCGCCCGGGCCGTCGCCCGTCGTCTTGAACGCCGAGTAGTCGGCCTTTTCGAGGGAGGCGAATTGTCCAATCCGGCGCTGCTTCAATGGCTGAACCGGCTTTCGGACTACCTGTGGCTCCTGGCGCGGCGGGCCGAACGCCGACCGGACCTCCTGGTTTCTGCCCAGCCGCCCGGGCGGCGAAAACGGCGTCCCGCATGAGCGGCTTGGATCCGGCGGCGGCCGCGTGTCTGGATCTGGCGCGGCATCCGGCAGTGACCGTGCACCTCCGACCGCGGCTGGCCGGCTTCACCACGTTCCAGCTCGGCGGGTTGTGCCCCGTCCTGTTGGACTGTGCCACCGAGGATGCCCTGCGAACGACGCTGGACCACCTCGACGACCGCGGTCTTCGTTGGCGATTGATCGGCGGCGGTTCGAACCTCCTGGTCTCCGACGCCGGCCTGTCGGAGGTGCTGGTCCGGTATGCAAGCAGCAGCGCCGCCCCGAAAATCGAGGATGGGTTTCTCGACGTCTCCGCAGCCACGCCGCTGGATGTGGTCGCGGAATGGTGCGCGCGCCAGGGCTGGGAGGGCTTGACCTTCGCCACCGGCATCCCCGGTACAGTTGGCGGTGCGCTGGCCGGCAACGCGGGGGCCTTTGGCTACGATGTGGGCTCCCGTCTCGTCGAGCTGATCATCCGGGAACCCGACGGCCGCCGCCGCCAGGCCGGGCCGGCGGAGTTCGGGTTCGCCTACCGATCTTCCGGAATCCCTCAACGCCGCGTCGTCGTCCTCCGCGCCCGATGGACGATGGAGCGGGCATCACCGGAGACGCTTCTGGCCGAACGGCGGCGCATCCTCGACCTGCGCCGCGCGCGTCATCCCGACTGGCGCACCCTTCCGACCGCCGGCAGTTTCTTCCGGAACGTCGCGCCTACGTCGGCGGCCGGTCGGCGTCAGGCCGCCGGCTGGTACCTCGAACAGGCCGGCGCCAAGGCCATGCGCGAGGGTGGCGCGGCGGTGTTCGACCGCCACGCCAACATCATCGTGAAGGCGGCGGATTTCTGCACGGCGGACGACGTTCACCGCCTCGCACTCCGAATGGCTGAAGCGGTATTCAACAGATTCGGGCTCGCCCTCGAGCCCGAGGTCCAGCGCTGGGGGGTCTTCCGGCCTGGCCCGTCCCCTGACCGCGATGAAGTCGGCACTTGAGCGTGAAGCCCCTTTTATTCATCGGGGGTGGGGCGGCCAGCGCGAACATAGGCCACGGCCATGTGTCCGCGAGTTGGATGTTTGACAGCCGGCGGCCATCGAGCAGCCGCCGCGTTTTCCGCATGCGAAAGTCGGAATCCCCAACACAGATACGGCGTTGCACAGCTTGGATAAATCCATTTATTGGATGGCCAACCTGTTGGCGCTGAAAGACCTACCTCGCTGTTTACTTTTGACCACCTATATAAATGCTTTGTGGGGCGAGCCGGTGTTTTGTGAATGGTTGTGGAGTCCTAACGCGAACGAGAAAAGGAATGGATGGATGGCTTCAACGTTTCGTTCCTGCAATGCCGTGGTGCTCGGAACGTGGATTCTCGCGCCGTGCGCCACAACGGAGTCTCGTGCGCAGGTCAATCTGTTGGCCCACGACGGATTGAGCCACACCGCATTCACGATCAAAACCAACTGGAGCGATCGGCTGGTGCCCTCAAGCGGCAAGGACTACGTCGCGGCGTTCAACATCCGCACCCC
>OGCI01000333.1_pt1 | contig 58442 bp, 61 predicted proteins | sample 1570021 | NCBI WGS metagenome assembly OGCI01 (sample SAMN06264664, study PRJEB24512) | hot springs metagenome | isolation source: Hot spring water | place: South Africa: Tshipise | collected 2015-06-21
CCCTTGCGCGTTGGAGCGTCCTGGGCACGGCCGGCGGGAACGGCGAGGGTGGAGGCGGCAAGGCCGAGGGTATGGATCATCGTTCTGCGTTTCATCGTCGGTCTCCTTTGTGTAAACGACCCTTAGACGTTGCGGCAATATACCCTGCCAACGTGCAGGGAAAAAGCCCGCCGGCCAGGGAGGTGGGGCGGGGTTTCCCCGCTGGGGCCGATTCGATACACTACAGCCATGAAACGAGGCACTGGATCCTTCTCCCGCCGGCGGTTTCTCGCCTCCGGCGCGGCGGCCGTCGCGCCGCTGATCGTTCCCTCTTCCGTGCTGGGGCGCGGCGGCCGTCCGCCGCCGTCAGAGCGAATCCGCCTAGCGTGCATCGGGTTCGGCACGATTGCTCACACCACCGCTCGGCAATTTCTGAATCACCCGAAGGTGCAGGTCGTCGCCGTCTGCGACGTCAATCGCCTCTCGGGCCACTACGGCTATCAGGGCGAGCTGGATGGCGGCCGCGAGTACGGCCGGCGGGTGGTCAACGAACACTATGCCAAGCTCGACGGCCGGGATCCGGCCGCCGCCAACTACTGCCGCGTCACCGAGGACTACCGCGAGATCCTCGCCGATGACTCGATCGACGCGGTGAACATCTCGACTCCCGACCATTGGCACGCGGTGATGGCGGTCGAGGCGGCCCGGGCCGGGAAGCACATCTATTGCCAGAAGCCCCTGTCGCTAACCGTCGCGCACGGCCGGGCGATCGCCAACGCGGCGGCGACAGCCGGGGTGACCTTCCAGACGGGTTCGCAGCAGCGTTCGAGCATTCATTTCCGCAAGGCCTGCGAACTGGTGCGCAACGGCGCCATCGGCCGGGTGCGGACGGTTAGGGTCTATCTGCCGGGCGGCCACAAGGACTGGAGCGGTTTGGGGACTCGACAGGCTCCGGAGCCACCGCCGGAGGGCCTCGCTTGGGACCTCTGGCTCGGGCCGGCGCCGGCGCGCGATTATCGACCGGCGCTGCATCCGCTCAACTGGCGTCACAACTACGACTATTCCGGCGGAATGGTCACCGACTTCGGCGCCCACCATTTCGACATCGTCCAGTGGGCGCTCGACGCCGATTCCTCGGGCCCGGTCCGCTTTTTCAACGGCCGCGCGGAGTTCCCTCCGTCGGATGCCTTGTACAACACGGCGACCTCGTTCTCGTTCGAGGCGGAGTACGCCAGCGGCGTCCGGATGATCGTGGAGACGGCCGACCCGAAGATGGGCGTCGGCGGCGTGCGGTTCGAGGGAGAGGACGGGCAGTGGATCTACTGCAGTCGGGGCGTGTTGGAGAGCCAGCCGGAGGGCCTTCGGCGCGAGAAGCTGCCCGACTCGGCGGTTCGGCTGTACGAGAGCAACGACCACGAGGCAAACTTCATCGACTGCATCTACAGCGGCCGGCCGACAATTTGTCCGGCGGAGGTCGGGCACCGGAGCATCACGATCGCCCACCTCGGCAACATCCTGTTGCGGCTGGGCCGCGAGCAGTTGACATGGGATCCCGTGCGGGAACGGATCGAAGGGGACCCGGAGGCGTCCGCGATGCTGGACCGGCCCGCCCGTGACCCCTGGCGCCTCGCGTAGAGCCGTGTCGGCGGCCGTTGGCGTGGCAGGGGTGTCGGCGGCGCGTGCCCTCGGCGCTGCGTTGGCCGCCGCGCGAGAAGTGGTGGTTCTGGCCACCTCGGACTGCCATGATCGCCGCGCCGGATCAGCGGATGTTACAACCATCTGAACCGCGCCACGGTGGACGAGATCAACCGCGTAACGGGCTTCGAATGGCCGGCGGAGCTGGACGGCGGCCCGATCGGAAAGCCGAGGGGGGCGTCGCGCTCGGCGACCTGGTGGACGACGGCGATCTTTCCTCCGGCGCGCGGAACCTCACCGGCGAACAGTGGTAGGCCTTCTGTAGAGGATTTCGGACTATGGGGAGGCGATGGGGCCCTGCAGTGGCCGGTGTTCGAAGGATGAGGTAACCACGACGGCCGCCCGGAGTTGGCGGTGAAACACGGCTTCAGCGTCGAAAAGCGGATTCGCCACCGCACGGCGCTCCGACGCGAAACCGGCTGGTTGGCCCCCGTTTCGTCGAGCGGCCTTCACTACTCACGAAACTGGGACGATGCCCATTTCGTCCAGCTCAACCTGTATGCCGCCGACGCGGCCGGCACCGCGGCCAGGTATTGCGCCACATGGCGCGATCCGCAGGGCGCGTTGTCCTTCCTTTGCGAGGATCCGGCCGCGGATGTCACGGAGCGGCGGGTCGTGCTTCTCACGCACTGCGGATGTGACACCGATTGGTGGACGCCGGTCCAATGGGAAGGAATGTGCCGGGCCGTCGCCGGGCGCAGGGTGGCGGCCTGGTTGTTCGGCCACACCGGCACCGGCGTTCGGCGGTGGGCTCCACCGGGCGAAACGAACGCATGGCTCTGCCACACAACACCGGCCAGACGGCTGCCGGCTTTTTGTGGTCGACATCGGGGGGGGAGAGGGGCCCCGCGCGGCGTACCGCGAGAAGGAAGGGCTGGACGCCGCCACGGATCCAGGGGGACGGGTCACGTACGAGTGGGGCGGCGCGTGGCGGTGGCACCACACCGTGCGCGTCGGTTTCTGATCCGCTCCTTCTCCGATCCCTCAGAGTGCGTGTGGACGGTGGTGCGTCAGCTCGCGGAGGAGCCGGCCAGCGTAAGGTAGCGCTCCTCGAGACGATCGCCGCGGCGGACCGCAAGCAGCGGCGCCCCCGCCGCCAGCAGCCGGGGCAGCAGACGTCGGTTGACCTCGTCCGGCGCCGTCTGGTCGGCGTCGAAGCGGCAGGACAATTCCCCGGTGGCGGGGTTCCAGGCCAGCTCGAGCGCGTCGTCCGGGGAGGCCAGCGCGGCCAGGTCCGGTTCGTAGCCGGAGACGAGTTCGTAGACGAGAAGGTCGCGGCGGCCGGTGAGCGTCTCGATGGGGCCGGACTGCACGGCGCGGCCATGCTCGATGAAGATCACGTGATCACAGACGAGCTCGATCTCGTGGAGGTTGTGGGAGGAGATGACGATCGTCCGTCGCCGGCGCTGGTCGATAAGAAACTCCCGCATCCGGGCGACTTCGCGCGGGTCGAGGCCGCTGAGGGGTTCGTCGAGCAGGACGACCTCCGGCGCGCCGAGGAAACACTGGGCGATCATGATTCGTTTGCGCATGCCGTGGGACAGCGTGCGTACCGGCGAGTGCGCGCGGTCGGACAGGTGGACGAGCTCCAGCAGGCGGTCCGCCTCGCGCACGGCCGTCCGGCGGTCCAGCCCCTGCAACGCGCCGTAAAAGGCCAGCAGGTCGCGGGGTCGGCTGTCGCGCGGAAGTTCCGAATCTTGCGGCAACAGGGTGAGGCGGCCAGCATCCGCGACGGGATCGAACGGCCGGCGGCCGAACACGATCACTTCTCCCTCGTCGGGACGGGTTAGCCCGGCGGCCACGGAAAAGGCGGTGGTCTTGCCGGCGCCGTTGCTGCCGACAAGTCCGCAAATCGAGCCGGCGGGCACGTCCACGCTCAGCCGGTCCAGGGCGGTCATTCCGCCGAACCGCTTGACGACGCCCCGCCACGAAATGGCGCTTTTGGTCACAGGTCGCGCCTCCGAAGCACCGCGTAACCGCCCATCAAGTAGAGCCACGACAGGGCCACGAGGTGGGCGGCCGCGGGCAGAAAGCGGGACGGCGCCCATCGCCAGAGGTCGAGCCGGTCCCGTTGGGGGGTGAGCATGTGCGCCAAGTGCCACAACTCGCGCCAGCTCCGGCCGTACCAAAGCTCCGACATCCACGACAGAACGCTGAGGGCCAACAGCCCGACCAGCGCCATCGCCGTGGCGCGGCCGGGCGAGCATGTCCAATGGGACAGGCCCGTGGCCAGTCCCACGTAGACCAAGGCGTACAGCCAGGCCCGGCCGGCGGTGAGGATCATTCCCGACGCCAGTCCCGGCCCCTCCTCCGCCGCCATCCGGATCAGCGCGACGATCCACGCCCCGATCCCGCCCAGCAGGATGGCCAGTCCGGCAAGACCGGCTTGGCCCAGAAACTTGCCGCAGCTCCAGGATGCGCGCGACGTGCGGATGAGGGCGTAGCGCGCCGAGCCGGCCGCGACTTCCTCGGCCACGCGCGTGGAGGCGATGAGAACGGTCAGCAGCGGCGTGTAGAAAAACGCCAGCGCCCCATAGATCAGCACGATCGGCGGCGTTCCGAGCAGATCGTCCACCAGGGTGTCGTCCCCCGCCGTCCGAATGACCAACCGCCGGAACCTCGGGGAGTTCCAGATGGCGCTGCTGACCGCGCCCGCTCGTCCGGAGGACTCCAGTTGCAGAACATCGCCCAGCTCCGCCCCGATTCTCTGCAGCAGGTTGATGGACGAGTTCGTGGTCAGCACCGCCGCCGCGACATACAACACCAACACGACGAGCGCCCGGCGGCTACGCAGCGCGTCCGCGAACTCGTTTGCGGTGACGAGCAGCGTCTGCCGGCAGAAGCGCATCATCGGGCCAGTTCCGCGTCCGCGCGGCGGAGCGCATCCTCGACGGAGATCAGCGGCTCGGCCACCGACGGATCGATGAAGTTGCCCAGGTCGAGCGCGCCGGCCTCCGGCGAGCGCCACCGCGGAAGCGTCCGGTCCAGCTCGTCGTAGGTGATCACCACCGCCGCGGATAGGTCCCGGATCAGGCGCGCGCCGGCCTCGGGGGTGACCCCCTGGCCCGCTTCCACCGCCTGCGCAAAGGCGGCCATGCGGTCGCGGAGCCGGAGGTTCATCGCCTGCACCAGTACGTCGAAATTGGCCGCCTCCGCCGCGTCAAATCTCGCCCTGGAGACGAACTCGTTGCGGGCGATCTCCGCGCGGACGCGCCAGGCCTCCGCCGCTGCGTCGATGCGCTCCCGCATGGTCCGTTTGTCGCCCGCCCGGGGCCGGATCCCCGACAGCGGAGTTCGCCGCCAGCCCGATGGGCGATTGGTGGGCGCTTCGGCGCGCGCGGATGGCGGGGCGCCCGTCGTGGTGCCGGCGGCCTCGGGCAGGGATGGGGACTCCGGCAGGCGGACGAGCCGGGTGAGCTGGCCCAGCGTGCCAAGGTCGCGGGGCCGCTGTCGGAGCTGGGCTTTCAATTCCTCGATCTCCCGGCGGTATCGGTCCGTCTCGCGCCTTCCGGGCCACGCCCCGATCGCCATGCCCAGCACCAACAACAATGGCCACCAGGCCGCACCTTTCATAGCGTTTGAAAACCCTTCGATCATCAAATCATTTGGACAGCGACAAACCCGCGCGCCGTTGCTTTTCGCCGGCGAGTGTATACATTTCCAAGTTACCAATCTGAGACCACAAGCATGAAAGGTAGACGGGCGGCTATGGCGTTGGCGGTCGGGGTGGCGGCGGCGTCTTCGGCCGCGGAATGGCGGACTTTGTTCAATGGACGGGATCTGGACGGATGGATGGCGTCCGACAAGCGCCCGCCCTCGTCGGGGTGGACCGTGGCCGACGGGGCGCTGAAGCTGTCCGGCCGTGGAGGATACATCTGGACCCGCGACACCTTCGGCGACTTCGAACTGGAGCTGGAGTACTCCACGGAGGGCAACAGCGGCGTGTTCTTCCGGACCGAAAACCCGCGCGACCCCGTTCAGACGGGCATTGAGGTGCAGATCCACACGCCGGGCGGGCCCAACCGCCACAGCGTGGGCGCGCTCTACGACCTGGTCGCCCCCTCGACGAACGCGGCGCGGGCGGGCTGGAACCGGTTGGTGTTGTCGGCCCGTGGATTAAAGATTGCCGTCGAGCTGAACGGCGTGAAGATCATCGAGGCAGACCTGGATCGGTGGACCGAGGCCGGCTGCAATCCCGACGGCAGCCGGAACAAGTTCAAACGGCCATTGAAGGACTTCGCGCGGCGGGGGCACATCGGGTTTCAGGACCACGGCGCCACCGTCAGGTACCGCAACGTCCGCATCCGACCGCTGGATTAACCCCCCAGTCGGAGACGCCGCAGTGGTAATCGGGCTATTGACGGCGCGGATCAGCCTGCCGGATTCGCGTTCCCTGAAGGACAAGCGCTCGGCGCTGCGGAGCCTGAAGGACCGGCTGATCGCGCACATGAACGTCAGCGTGGCGGAGGTCGGAGACCAGGACCTGTGGCAGTCGGCCGAGATGGCGTTCGTCACCGTCGCCGCGACACGGGACGTGGTCGAACGGCGGCTGGCGGAGGTCCGGTCCTTCCTCGGCTCGACTTCGCGCTGGGTTTTGTTGGACACCGAGACCCAGCTTCTTTGACCGCCCCACCCACCGTGCGCTTGCGGCGGCGGGCGGTGCGTCCATATTGGCGGCATGGCAGGCGTCTCCACGGAGGCGATGGCAACGATCAACCGGCGGCTGGCTGTGCTCGGCGGGTTGGCCCTGGCCATCGTCGCCGTCGGCACGCTCGGATACCGCTGGCTGTCCGGCGGATCGGCGTCGTGGCTGGACTGCCTGTTCATGACGGTCATCACCGTCACCACCATCGGCTACGGGGAGGTCATTGATCTCAGCCGTAACGGGCCGGCCATCCGCGCGTTCAGCATGGCCGTGGCGGTCGGTGGCATCGGCGTGATCACCTACGCGATCGGCAGCCTGACCTCGTTTGCGGTGGATGGGGAGCTGCGGGATCGTCTGCGGAGGCGTCGCATGCAGTCGCGAATCGCGGAATTGAAGGACCATTACGTGTTGGCGGGGTGGGGGGAGACGGCGCCGGCCGTCGCGCGGGAACTGGCCCGCACGGCCCGGCCGTTCGTCGCCGTCGTGCCGGGCGCCGTCCGGGAGCCGGAGGCGCTTCAGGCCGGGGCGGCGGCGACCGTTGTGGGGGACGTGGATGCGGACGAGTCGCTTCGAGCGGCCGGGGTCGAACGCGCAGCCGGGGTCTTCGCGCTGTGCGACGACGACCGGGCGAACATCGTCATCGCCCTGTCGGCCCGCCGGCTCAACCCCTCCGCGCGAATCGTCGCCTGCGTCAGGGACGAGTCGAACGCCTCCAAGATGCGCCGAGCGGGGGCCGACGCGACGGTCTCGACCATTGCGATCGGTGGTCTGCGGATGGCCTCGGAGATGATCCGCCCAACCGTGGTGACGTTCCTCGATACGATGTTGCGCAGCGCCGACCCCGTGCTCCGGGTCGAGGAGGTCCGGGTAGGACCGGCGGCAGCGGGACGCACCGTGGGTGAGCTCGGCGTGGACGGTCGGCCGGCGACCTTGTTGATGGCGTTGCGTCATGGCCGGGGGGAATGGGAGTTCAAACCCATGCCCGACCGGCGCGTCGAGGACGGCGACGTGCTCGTGGTCATGACCACGCCCGCCGGCGCGGCCGAGCTGCGCCGGCAACTGGGCTCATGATCGGCTCGCCAGCGCCGATGCTTCGGTCGACTTGGTCGGACCGTGGCGGCGGCTTGCAGGGTCAAACATTGAACCAAGAAGAGAGTCCATACTACAATAGAGCGATTAGGAGATTTCGACAATGACGGACGAATTGCAGGCGTCGGAGACGGCCGGGCCGGAATCGCCGGCCGGCTGCTCGCCGCCTCGTCAGGCGGAGGTCGTCGCCGACGTGGGGGAGCCGGAGCCGGGCGATGCATCCGCGCCCACGGCGGACCTGCAGGCGGACATCGCGGCGCTCAACGACCGGATGCTGCGGCTGCAGGCAGACTTCGACAATTTTCGGAAGCGGACGCAACGCGAGCGCGCCGAACTCCAGCAGCGCGGCGCCGAACGGGTGTTGGCGGACCTGCTGCCGGTCCTGGACCATTTTGAGATGGGGCTGGCGGCGGCGCGATCCCACGACGCGCCCGAGGCGGTGCTTGGCGGCCTCGATATGGTGCTGGCCCAGTTCCGCGACGTCCTCGCGCGTCATGGGGTGGAGGCGGTGGAGGCCGAAGGCCGACCGTTCGACCCCCACTGCCATGAGGCCGTCGGCCACGAACCGTCGTCGGCTGTGCCGGCGGACACGGTGTTGCGCGAGACGCGCCGCGGCTACCGCGTGGGAGGGCGGCTGTTGCGGGCGGCCGAGGTAATCGTCTCCTCCGGCCCTCTGGCGGAGAACGCCGATGGCGGCTGACCGCGACTACTACGGGATCCTTGGCGTCTCCCGTGACGCGTCGCCGGAGGACATTAAGAAGGCCTACCGGCGACTGGCGCTCCAATACCACCCTGACCGCAATCCGGGAGACAAGGCCGCGGAGGAACAGTTCAAGAAAATCTCCGAGGCCTACGAGGTGCTCAGCGACCCGGACAAGCGCCGTCGCTACGACCAGTTCGGCCCGGCGGCGTTCGGGGCGGGCCCCGGGCCGGCCGGCGGGTACGGCGGCGGGTTCGGCGGCATCGACCTGGAGGAGGCGCTGCGCACGTTCATGGGCGCCTTCGGTGGGTCCGGAAGCATCTTCGACGATTTCTTCGGCGGCGCGGCGTCGGAACGAGAGGAGTCGCACCGCGGCGCGGACCTGCGCTTCGATCTCGAGATCGATTTCGAGGAGGCGGTTCTCGGCTCGCGGCGGCAACTCGAGCTTCCCATTTTGCAGCCGTGCGCCGAGTGCGGTGGCAGCGGCGCGGAGCGTGGCAGCCGGCGCGAAACCTGCCGCCAGTGCGGCGGCCGCGGGACGGTCATCAGCTCGCAAGGCTTTTTCCAGGTCCGGCGGACGTGCCCGCAGTGCCAGGGCACGGGCGAGACTCTCGCCCGGCCGTGCCGCGTCTGCCGGGGCGAGGGCCGCGTGAAGAGCCGCCGGACGATCGAACTGCGCATCCCCCCCGGTGTCGAGACCGGCTCGCGCCTTCGGCTGACCGGTCATGGCGAGGCCGGCTTTCGCGGCGGTTCGCCGGGCGACCTGTACGTGGTGCTTCACGTCCGGCCCCACGAGGTGTTCCAGCGGCACGGTGACGACATCGTCTGCGAGGTGCCCGTTCCGTTCACGGTCGCCGCACTGGGCGGAGAGATCGAAGTGCCGACCATTCACGGCCCCGCCAAGCTCAAACTGCCGCCGGGGACGGAGGATGGCCGCGTCTTCCGGCTGCGAGGGCAGGGCGTCGTGGACCGCCGCAACGGCGTCGAGGGCGACGCGCTGATCCGCGTCCGTCTGCAAGTGCCGCGACGGTTGACGCAGCGCCAGCGGCGCGCGATGGAGGAGCTGGCGTCGTTGCTGTCCGACGAGGACTATCCCGAGATCGCGGACTTCCATCGCCGGGTGGGCCGCTATTATGACCGCAAGGCGGCCATCGAGCGGTGAGCTTGCCCGACACCGCCCGCCGCGCTGTTACGCCCCGGACCTGCCGGGATCGCCGGCCTCGCTGGAGCTGACGTCCGCCGAGGCGCACCACCTTTCCGCGGTGTTGCGGCTGGGCGTCGGCGACGAGGTCGAACTCTTCGACGGCCGCGGCGGCTCGGCCTGGGCGCGGATTGTGTTGACGGGGCGTGGGCGCGTCGTCGTCGAGACGGGGCCGGTCCGCCTCGACCCGCCGCCGGGATGGACGGCCGCGCTTCTCCAGGGACTTCCCAAAAACGAGGCGCGCGATCTGGTCGTGCGGATCGCGACGGAGTTGGGCGCCGCCCGCATGGTGTTCGTTCACGCCCAGCGCACGGTCGGCCGGCCGTCGCCCGCCGACGTCGAACGCCTGATCTCGCGCTGGCACGCGGTCGCGGTGGCCGCGGCCAAGCAGTGCGGCAGAAACCGACTGCCGGAGTTGGGCTGGGCGCCGTCGGTGGAGGCGGCCGTCGAGGGCGGATGGACGGGCTTGTCGCTGGCGGGGGAAGCCGGCGGTCCTCCGCTGCGCGACCGCCTGGCGCCGGCCGCGGCGGGCGGCTGCCGGGCAATCCGGGTTGCGCTTGGGCCGGAAGGGGGGTTCGATCCGGCGGAGCGCGCGGCGCTGGAGCGCGCAGGCTTTGTGCCCTTCCGGCTCGGGCCGCACATCCTGCGGACTGAGACGGCCGCGGTGGCGGTGCTGGCGGCGCTGGCGTATGAACTCGACCGGCCGGCCGGGAGCGGGTCAGCGGTTCCGTAAGGCGAGAGTGGCGCCGGCGGCGAGGTAGACCAGCGTCGGCCCCCATCCGCCGAGCCATGCGGGTCGCAACAGTCCCTTCTTGGACGCCCACATCCCCAGGCTCACCGCTGCCCACGACGAAAAGAACAGCGCCAGGCAGAGCATCACGCCCTTCACCGCCCCCTTCCGGCCGGTGGTCGTGCCGAAGGGCACGCCGAAGAGGACGGCCACCAGGCACCCCCACGGCAGAGCCAGCCGGCTGTGCAGATCCACCGTCAGCCGCCGTACCGCCGCCGGCGACAGCTCCGGATGCGACCGGATAAAGCGGACCAGCTCCGCCGCGCCGAGGAATTCGGGCTCCTTCACCTCCTGCAGAAAATCCTGCGGCCTCTCGTCGAATTCGATCATGTGGCGCACCGGGAACGTCCGCGGCGCGCCGACCGGATTGCCCGTCTCGTCGAAGTACTGCAGCCAGAGGTCCTGCAACCACCACCCACCGCCCGCCCAGATGCCCCGGGCGGCGGTCGCGCGCCAGATGTCGCGCCCCGCGGGGCTTTGTTGCGTCACGCGAACGTCCTCCATCTCGAAAGTTCGCGTGTCGAATCGCCGGATCAACCACGATCGGTGGGCGTCGCTGTTCTGATAGGGTAGGGGGCCGGCGATGTACACGCTGTCCTTGTCCTCCCGGCTTTGCGCACGCACGAACTGCCGCGTCTGGTAAGCGGCCTCGGACCCGATCGTCTCATTCAGCACCAGGACCGTGAGCGATGCGATCACTCCGACGACGAACAGCGGCGTCATCAGCCGGACCAAGCTGATCCCGCAGGCCCGCATCGCGGTCAGCTCGTTGTGCCGGGTCAGAAGCGACATGGACCACAGGACCGCCAGGATCAGCGAGACGGGCATGCTGTAGATCAGCGAGGCGGGGATCATCAGCAGGTAGTAGCGCACGAGGCTTCCCAGCGAGGCGCGACCCTGGAGAAAATCGCCGAGGTTGTTGAACAGGTCGAAGACGATGTACAGCATGGTGAAGGCCGCGAAGCAGAAGGCCAGCGGCACCAGAAACTGGCGCAAAAGATAGCGATCGATGATCCTCACGCCGCCCGAGCATAGGGGCCGGTCCGGCGGGAGGCAAGAAGCGGACAGCGGGAGGATCGGTCATGGAATATGTGCAGATGGCGGCGGGCGTGGCGTTCTCGCGCGTGGCGTTCGGGACCTGGCGACTGTGGGAGCGGCGACCGACGGACCAGGAGGCGAACCGGCTGCTCGGCGAATGCCTTGATGCGGGCATCACGACGGTGGACACGGCCGAGATCTACGGCCGGTATGAGGTCGAGGACCTGCTGGGCCGCGCGATGGCGCTCTCCCCCGGCCTGCGGGACCGGCTCGAAATCGTGACGAAGGGCGGCATCGAAGTGCCCTGCCCCCGGCGCCCCGGAGCGCGCGTCGCGCACTACAACGCCACCGCGGCCCACCTTGGCCGGGTGGTGGACGGCGCGCTGACGCGGCTGCGGACCGACCGGGTCGAGATGTTCCTCGTCCATCGGCCCGACTGGTTGACCCTGCGGACGACACGGCCGCAGCGCTGGGGGCGATGACGCAGTCGGGCAAGATCCGGTCGGTCGGCGTCTCGAATTACACGCTGGCGCAGATGGAGTTGTTGTGCGAGCGGCTGGGCCGCCCGCCGGCGACCAACCAAGTCGAGTTTCACCTGCTGCACATGGAGCCGATGTACGACGGGACATTCGCGCAGTGCGAGCGGCTGCGGATCCGCCCGATGGCGTGGAGCCCGCTGGCTGGCGGTCGCCTGTTCCACGCAGACGAACCGGCGGGGGGTAGGCTGGCGGCGGCGGCCGCTCAGATCGGGCCGCGCTACGACATGGCGGGACTCGCGGAGCTGGCTCTGGCCTGGGTGCTGGCGCACCCCGCCGGACCGGTCGCCGTCGTCGGAACGAGCCGGCCCGCGCGCATCCGGTCGGCGGCGAAGGCGGCGCGGCTGCAACTCGACCGGCAGGATTGGTACGCCCTGTGGGAGGCAGCCCAGGGCCGGCGGATCCCCTGAGAGGCCACTCGCTGATATCTCGCTTACATCGTCGCTCGCAGTCGTACCTTGTCGGGATTGACACGCGGGATAGAATCGATGTGAAAGGAGACAAGAGTATGCCGGGCAAAGTGGTTCGCTCCTACGACTGGCCGGCGGAGGATCGTCCCGGCCAGTTGCTCAAAACCGCGGAAGAACTGGCCAGACGGAAGGTGGACCTGTTGGCCATCTGGGGGTACACCGATCCGAACAAGGTCGCCAAGATCGCCGCGATCGCGAAGAAGCCGGCGAAGCTCGAGTCGGCGCTGAAGGAGATGGGCATCGAGGCCAAGACCTCGAATTGCCTATACCTGACAGGGACCGATCGCGTCGGCGCCCTCCTCAAACCGCTGGGCGCCCTGGCCGGGGCGGGGATCAACATCACCTGCCTCGACGCCGTGGCCGTCCGTGGCGGATTCGCCGCGACCATCTGGGTCGCGGACGCCGACCTAGAGAAGGCCAAAAAGCTTCTGAAGATCAAATAGCACGGGTGGGTGTGGGAGCCCTGCCGCCGGCCGACGGCGCGGACCTGGGGCATGATCGCGGGCGCCAAAAATGACGCCGGCGGTCGTCACGGAGGAGGAGAGCGATGGCCGGGGGCGGCAAGTTCGCCGTTCATGCGCGGCCGGCATGGACGGGGCCGAGGAGTATTGCGGTTGATCGTGGCCGCGAGGTCGGGGCCCTGCTGTTGGCGCTGCCCGTGCTCCGCCCGGCGGCACCAATCAGGAGCGGCAACCTCCGCCGCGCCGGCGATTGCGATCGGCTCGATGTTTCCCGGTCCGGCCAAGGTGTACGCGAAGTTAGCGTCAACTGGGCTAAGGCGATGGGGACGGAATTCCATATGGGGCGACGTCAAGCCCAACCCGCGCGCGAAGGTGGTGTCGATCGGCCGGCTTCTCGCCGGCGTGCGCGATGGGCAACCCGATCCCGCCACGGCCATTGGCAACCTGACCTGACGCCAGCCCGGACGCGGGCGATTGAAGGGGCCGTCGCGGACGTAAAAAACCATTCGACCGCCCCGATCTGTTTGGGGTGGTGGAATCTCAGTGGTTGAGCGACCGAGCGAGATCACGGGCATAGCTCGGTTCCAGCGGGACTGGACGAAAAAGCGTGGCTGTGAGAAGCCGATCTGGGTGGGCGACGTCAAGCACACCGCGCCCCGTTGATGTTCTGGGGCGAGCCAGTGCCCCCGTGCGCCGCCGCGCAGACGGTTGGCATTGGCCATATATGCTTTGGCCCTTGTCCCGCCCCGCCCGCCTGCGGCACGGCGAGGCCATGTGCCGGTTCCGAGCGGAGCAGGCGCACGGGCTGGTGAAAAAAGTCGTTTTGGCCGCTGTCGATGGGCTGGGCGGGATCAACCTGCGAAGCCTGAAGGACGGCGCTTTCGGAGCGGGGCCGAAAAACGTGGACACCGTTGCCTTTACCGGCATGATCGAAGCCGTTGACATGCCCCTGCCCGCCGGGCCCGCTGCGGCCTGCCGACCACGCGCTGGTGTGTCGAATGCGGGACAGGCTGCTGACGGCGGCACGGCTTGATGCCGACCCCGGAATGCACGTCCATCGGCTCACGCTCTGTCCTCTCTGGGTCTTCTGGCGCGACGACGGCCGCCGTTACCTGGCCGGCGATGTCGAGCCGACTGTGGCCGCCGTGTTGCCGCTGCTCGACGGCGGTTACGGATGACGGAGACATCCACCGACGCCGCGTCGGCGCATTCGAGGTGTGAGGTCTCCGGCCTCGATGTTCACCTTTCGCTGACGGTCGCTGTCGCGCCGTTGTTTCTGGAGATGGCTCCTCCGACGTCGGGCGTCATCAAACCGCAGGGACTCCCCGCATGCGGATCAGACCGAGCTTTACCGGCACGGACCTCCGAGCGAGGCCGCCCTCCGCGTATCGGAAGGCCGTGGCGCTGGAATCGGCGAGAAGGAATGGACAAGATGAGGCGGCGCGCCGGCGCCCATGGGTTTGCGGCGGAGGACGCGCCGAACAAGGAGACCACCGATGCGGGCTTCCAAGGATTGGACAACCGAACGGGACAAGTTTCCAAGGATTGGAACTCCCTTGCGCCGGCTCGGGTGGATGCTCCGAACGGCGGTTACGGGCGCAGTCGCCGCCGCCACGACCGTAGCGGGCGCGCAAACGTCGGCGCTGTGGGGAGTGGCCGGCGAATTGTGGAGTCCGGCAGGGCGTCTGCCGGACTTCTCGCTGGCCGGCTACCGCCGCGGGATCGAGCGCTTTCGAATCCCCACCGGATCGGTCTCCGTCGCCGACTTTGGGGCAAAGGGGGACGGGATGGCGGACGACACCGCCGCATTTCGCCGCGCGCTGGCCGTCGGGGCGGGGCGGATGGTGACGGTCCCGCCGGGGCGATACCTGCTCAACGATGTGCTGGAGATCGCCAGCGGCGGCACGGTGCTGCGCGGCGCGGGATCCGACCGCAGTATCCTGATGTTCCGCCGTCCGCTGCAGGAGATCGCGCCGCGGCCGGCGATGACCGATCACGGTGCGCCGACCACCGGTTGGTCGTGGTCGGGCGGGCTGATCACGATCCGTGGGCGGATGCCCGATCCCGGACGGCAGTTTGCGCTCGCCGCGCCGGCCCGCCGTGGCGACCGCCGATTGTCCGTGGCCGGTTCGGCCTTCGAGGCCGGCGACGAGATCGTGTTGGTCGCGCAGGACGACGCGGCCCAGTCGCTCGTGCGGTACTTGTACCGCGGGGACGCCGGGAACATCGCGGGACTGAGCAATTGGATCGCGCGGCAGGCGTTGCGAGTGACCGGCCGCAGCGGGAATGTCCTCGAACTGGACCGCCCCCTGAGGTTCGACGCGCGGCCGGAATGGCGGCCGAGGGTCCACCGTTTCGCGGCGGCCGTGACGGACGTGGGCGTAGAGGGATTGGGCCTTGAGTTTCCGGCCCGCCCCTACGGCGGCCATTTCCGAGAGGACGGCTACAACGGCATCGCGATGGAGGCGGGCGCCGCCCACTGCTGGGTGCGTGATGTTCACATCCGCAACGCCGACAGTGGGGTGTTCGTCTCCGGCTGGTTTTGCACGCTTTCGGGCATCCGGCTGAGCGCGGACCCGGCCCGGACACCCGCGGACGGGGCGACGGGCCACCATGGGATTTCGTTTTCCGGCCAGGATTGCCTGCTCGAGGACTTCGAGCTTCAAACGAAATTCATCCACGACATCACCGTCTCCCGCGCCATGGGCTGTGTGATTTCGCAGGGGCGGGCGGTGGACCTCGCGATGGATCATCACCGGTGGGCCCCCTACGAAAACCTGTTCACCGACATCGACGCTGGCCGCGGTACCCGACTGTTCGCCTCCAGCGGCGGCGGCCACCGCGGTCGGCACTCGGCGGCCGGCGCCACGTTTTGGAATATCCGAGCGGCACGGCCGGCCGTGCTGCCGGAGGGGTTCAACCACTCGATCCTGGTCGGTGTCGCGCTGGACGAGGCCCGCAGCCGGCTGACGCCCGACGTGTGGCGCGAGCCCATCAACGCGGGCCGGGTGATTCCGCCAAACCTGTTCGAAGCGATGCGGCGGCGCGCAACGGGCGGTGGAGGGGCGCCGTGAGCCGGCCTGCTGCGGCCGGCCCTCTTGCGGTGCCGATTCTCCGTCGGTGGGTAGCGGTCGTGCTGGGCGGCCTGCCCAGCGCGGCCTTTGCGGCGGGACCGCTGCGGGTCCATTCGGACAACCCGCCATATTTTGCCGATGCCGCGGGTCGTCCTGTCTTCCTCACCGGTTCCCGCGTCTGGAATAACCTTCAGGACATCGGATCCGCCGCCCGCGTTCGACTGTGCGGCGTATCTGGCCTTTCTCCAACGGCACGGCCACAACTTCGTACGCCTCTGGCGGTGGGAGCTGCTGGCGTGGGACTCGTCGCAGTGCCCGCAGTGGACGCTCCACACGATGCTGTACCGCGTCGCGCCGCACCCCTGGGAGCGCACAGGGCCGGGGATGGCCTCGGACGGCCGGCCGCGATGCGATTTGCGCCGGCTTGACCCGGCCTATTTCCGCCGGTTGCGCGAACGGGTGGCTACGGCGGGGGAGCGAGGCATCTGGGTGTCGGTCATGCTGTTCGAGGGATGGGGGATGCAACACCTGACCAACGGCTGGCTTCACCATCCGTTTCATCCTTGGAACCCCGTGAATGGATTCGATGCCGACGTGGACGGCGATGGAGGGGGCATCGAGGTTCATACCCTCCGCGTCCCGGATGTGCTGGCGGTTCAGGAGGCGTATGTGCGGGCGGTCGTCGAGGCGGTGGGCGACCTCGACAACGTGCTGTACGAGGTCGGCAACGAGGCGGGGATCTATTCTTGGCCGTGGCAAGAGCATTGGGTATTGTTTCTGCGTCGGGAGGAACGCCGAAGGGGGAAGGCGCATCCGATCAGGCTGGCCTTCCCGTACTCCCGGCGGCCGGAATGGCGCGGGAGCAACTCGTTGCTTTTCGCCAGCGCGGCGGACTGGATCTCGCCTGACGGTGCTGCTGGGCCTTGGAACTACCGGACCAATCCGCCGCCGGCGACGGGGCGCAAGGTGGTCCTGTCCGACACCGACCACCTGTGGGGCATTGGGGGCACGGTCGAATGGGCATGGAAGACGCTCTTCAGGGGACATCAGCCGGTCTTCATGGACTGCTATGACAACGCCGTGCTCGGCCGCTCGCCGCCCGAAGACTGGAATCCCCTCCGGACGGCCCCCGGCCGGGCGCGACGGTTCGCAGAGCGGCTGAACCTAGCCGACATCGAGCCGCGCCCGCGGCGGCCTCCACCGGTTATTGCCTCGCCGACCGCCGGACGGGGGCGATGTTCGTCTACGCGCCAACGGGCGGATCGTTCGAGCTCGACCTCGGTCCGGCCACAAACCGCTGGGCCGGGGAATGGTACGACCCGCAAGCGGATCGGCCGGCCGGCGAGCTGGTGGTCGAGGGGGCGGGACATGTCCGATTCACGCCGCCGCTGGAGGGGCCGCTGATCATGCGCCTGTTCCGGGGCCACGGGCGGGCGCCGCAGTCCTGAAGTCCGTGCGCTCCGCCGAGATTGGAGGATCGAGAACGTTGGGAGTAGATTGGGCGCTTGATGTCCGATGATACCGCCCGCCATGTTCGTGCACGGACCGGCGCTGGATGGGGAGGTGTATCCGGAGGGATGTCCCTTCAACACGCGGCGGGCGGGCCGGGTCCGCGAATTGGCGGAGAGCCTTGGCCTTCTGTCCCCTCCCGATCGGATCATCGTTCCGCCGGTGCCTGCGACGCGCGCGGATCTGGGGCGGTTCCACACCCCGGCGTATCTGGATCTCCTCGAGCAGGCCGAAAGGGGGGAGCTGGGGTTCGATGGCCTTAAGTCGGGTTTGGGAACCATGGATTGTCCCCTGTTTGCCCGCATGTACCGCTATCCGGCCCTCGCGGTCGGCGGCACTCTCGTGGCGGCGCGCGCGCTCATCGACGGCCGCGCCCGGGTCGCCTTCAACCCGTCCGGCGGCTTCCACCACGCCATGCCCGACCGCGCCGGGGGGTTCTGCTACCTCAACGACGTCGTCCTCGGCGCGATGGAACTGGTCGATGCAGGCCTGCGGGTGGCCGTGTTGGACATTGACGCGCACCACTCCGACGGCGTCCAGCACGCCTTCTGGTCGCGCCGGGACGTCCTGGTGATCTCCGTGCACGAATCGGGCGCGACGCTGTTTCCCGGCACCGGGTTCGAGGACGAGATCGGCGAAGGCGAAGGGAGGGGCTACACGCTGAACGTACCGCTGCCGGCGGCCGCCACGGATCCGGTGTTCGAGGCGGCGATGCGGGAGGTTGTGTGGCCGGTGCTCGACGCCTACCGTCCCGACGTCGTGGTCCTCGAAATGGGGATGGACGTGCTGGCGGGCGATCCGCTGACGCACCTGCGCATGACGAACAACGCGCCGGCCGACGTGGTCAGCCGCCTCGTCCGTTCCGGCCGGCCCGTCCTCGCCGTGGGCGGAGGCGGCTACCATTTCGCGAACACCGTCCGTGGCTGGACGCTGTGCTGGAGCATCCTGTGCGGGGCGGGCGACGGCATGGACGACTACGGCGGCGGGGTTGGCGGCATGATGCTGCAGAACACCGATTGGCTCGGCGGGCTGCGCGACCGGCCGACGGTGCCGGACCCGGAGGAAACCGCCACGCTGATGGCGGAACTCGCACCGCGGCTGGAACGGATCCGGCGCGAGGTGTTCCCGATCCACGGGCTCGGCTGAGCCCGCGGGCGGGATCAGCGAATGACGGGATTGCGGAAGCTCGGCCGCGGGGGTTCGCCCGCCGGCCCCGGTGGCGGCGGGCGGGGGCCCGCGGAGGGCGAGAATGCGCTCGCGGCGCGATCCGGCGGCGCTCCGGCGGCGGGGCGTTCCTGCGGTGCGGCGGTTCCCGCGGGCTTTCGGAGGCCCCGGCGCGGCCCGAGCATCATCACCAGCATACGGCCGGCCAGTGTCGGCACCTGGTCCGGCGAGGCGATGTCCGCGCAGTCCGCCATGACGCGCTGCAGCAGGGCGTAGCCCAACTCCTGGTGGGCGTTTTCGCGCCCGCGGAAGAACAGCGCGACCTTCACGCGATGCCCCTCCTGCACGAACTCCCGGACTTTGCGCAGCTTGGTCTGGTAGTCGTGGTCATCCACGTTGGCGTGGAACTGGATCTCCTTGACCCGCGTGGCCACCTGATGACGCCGCGCCTCGCGCTCCTTTTTCTCCATGTCGTACTTGTACTTGCCGAAATCCATGATCCGACAAACGGGAGGGGAGGCGTTGGGGGCGATCTCCACGAGGTCGAGCCGTTCCCGCTCCGCCAACGCGAGCGCGTCGCGGGTGCTCATGATTCCGATCTGCTGACCGTCGGGGCCGATAACGCGCACCTCGGGTACCCGGATGCGGTGATTGGTGCGGATGAATGTCCTGATGGCGGACCTCCTGTGTTTCGGGGCGCTGCCCCTCTAGGTTGCCGGGGCGGCGCCCATGCTCGCCGCCTCCTCCTTCAAACGCGCGATCGCCTCGTTCAGCTTCATCGGACCGAGATCGCCGGCGGTCCGGTGGCGGAGCGCCACCTGGTCCGACTCGGCCTCCCGCGGGCCGACCACGGCCATGTACGGCACCTTGTCCGCCTGCGCCTGCCGGATCTTGGCGCCGATCTTATCCGGCGAGGGATCGATCTCCGCGCGCAGGTCGTGCGCCCGGAGCCGTCCGGCGACCTCCCGTCCGTACTCCGCCACGCGGTCGCTGACGGGCAAGACCCGGACCTGTTCCGGGGCCAGCCACAGCGGAAAGGCCCCGGCGTAGTGCTCCACGAGAATGCCGAAAAACCGCTCGAGGCTGCCGAGAAGGGCGCGGTGGACCATGTACGGCCGGTGCGCCGCCCCGTCGGCCCCAACGTAGGTCATGTCGAACCGCTCCGGCAGGTTGAAGTCGAACTGGATGGTGCTCATCTGCCACTCGCGGCCGATCGCATCGAGCACCTTCAGATCGATCTTCGGTCCGTAGAACGCCCCGCCGCCGACGTCGGTCTCGTACGGGATCCCCTCGGCCCGCAACGCCTCCTCCAGCGCCGCGGTCGCCCTTGTCCAGCGATCGGCCTCGCCGACCGCCTTCTCGGGCCGGGTGGCGAGGTAGGCGGCGATGTCCTCGAACCCGAACGCCCGCCACATCGCGCGCGCGAAGCGGATGACCTCGCGGATCTCGGACTCCATCTGCTCCGGCGTGCAGATGATGTGTGCGTCGTCCTGCGTGAACCCGCGGACCCGCAACAGCCCGTGCAGGACGCCGGCCTTTTCGTAGCGGTACACCGTGCCCAGTTCTGCGTACCGCACCGGCAGATCGCGGTACGACCGCCGACGCCCCTTGTACACCTGGATATGGAACGGGCAGTTCATCGGCTTGATGAAGTACTCGGCCTCGTCGATCTTCATCGCCGCGTACATGCTCTCGCGGTAGAAGTCGAGGTGGCCGGAGGTTGCCCAGAGGTCCGCCCGACCGATGTGCGGCGTGTAGAGCAGCTCGTAGCCGGCGCGGAAATGCTCGCGACGCCAGAACTCCTCGATCAAGCAACGGACGCGGGCCCCCTTCGGATGCCAGTGGATCAGGCCGGGCCCGACCGCCTCCTCGACGCTGAACAGATCCAGCTCGCGGCCCAGCCGGCGATGGTCACGCCGCCGCGCCTCCTCCAGGCGGCCCAGGTACGCCTCCAGCTCCTCGCGGGAGGGGAATGCCGTCCCGTACACCCGCTGGAGCATCGGGTTGGTCTCGAGGCCATGAAAATACGATCCGGCGACGCTGAGCAGCTTGAAGGCCCCGATCCGGCCGGTGCTCTCGACGTGCGGTCCCCGGCACAGGTCCCAGAACTCCCCGCTCCGGTACAAGGTGATCGGCTCGCCGTCCGGGATTTCCGCCAGCCGCTCCAACTTGTAGGTCTGCCCCGCCGCCTCGAGCCGCCGCCGCGCCTCCTCCCGCGTCACCTCCTCGCGGACAAACGGATGGTCCTCGGCGACGATCTTCGCCATCTCGCCTTCGATCCGCTCGAAGTCCTCGGTCCCCAGGCGATGCGGGAGGTCGAAGTCGTAGTAAAATCCGTCGTTGGTGGCAGGGCCGATGTCGAGCCGGACCGGTTGAAAGAGCCGGCACACCGCGGCGGCCATCACGTGGGCCGCGCTGTGACGCATGCGTTCGATGTCCGGCGCCGTGCCTCGATTCATTCGGTTCGGGCGGCCCACTACGGCCGGGCGCGGTACGTGGCGCGCGGCGGAGCCATCCAGCGTGGTCAGTTTCGCCGCTTCTCGAAGGAAAATCAAGCGTCTCCGTCGCCGGCGTCCCGCCTTGCCTTGCGGGGTGCCGGCCGTATGATGTCCTGCGTTCCCGCGATGCCCCACGACTCCGCCAACGACCCGGCCCCCTCCGCGGAGGCCATGCCCGTGCCGCTCCGCTGGGTGGGGCCGATCCGACTGGCCGGCCCCGACGCGACGGGCGACGTCCGCGTGCCGCTGGCGACCTTCGAGTCGCCCCTGTGGCCGTCTGTCGACCGCGGCGCGCGGGCCACGCGCGCGGCCGGCGGGATTCGCGTGGTCGTGCTGCGCGAGGGCATGACCCGGTCGGTGCTGCTCGAGGCCCCCGACGCGGCCGCCGCGGTCGCGGCGGCCTCGGAGATCGAAGCCCGCCAGGGCGACCTCGCGCAGGCCGCGCAGCACGGCAGCCGCCATGCCCGGCTCTTGGGCCTGCACGCGGAGGTCTGCGGGGCGTTGCTGTACCTCCGCCTGACGTTGGACACCGGCGAGGCCGCCGGCCACAACATGGCCACCCGCGCCGCGCAGCAGGCCCTCGACTGGATCGCCCGGCAATGGCCGACGCTGCGGCCTGTCTCCGTCTCCGCGAACTACTGCGTGGACAAGAAGGTCTCCGCCATCAACGCGATCCTCGGCCGGGGCCGGCAGGCCATCGCCGAGGCGGTCGTGCCGGCGGAGATCTGCCGGACCGTGCTTCGGGTCGAACCCGCCGCCATGGCCGACCTCAATCTGAAGAAGAACCTCGTCGGCTCCATCCTCGCCGGTTCGCTGCGGTCCGCCAACGCGCACCATGCGAACATGCTCTTGGCGCTCTACTTGGCTACGGGGCAGGATGGCGCCAACGTGGTCGAAGGCTCGCAGGGCGTCACGCTGGCGACGGTGGCGGATGGGGCGTTGAGATTTTCCGTCACGCTGCCCAACGTCATCGTGGGCGTCGTCGGCGCGGGGAAGGACTGCCCGGCTGCGCGGCGGCACCTCGAGGCCCTCGGCTGCGCGCCGGGCACGCCGGGGGCTGCGCGGCGGCTGGCCGCCATCGCGGCGGCCGTCGTGCTGTGCGGCGAACTGTCGTTGTTGGCCGCGCTGGCCAACCCCGGCGAACTGGTCCGATCGCACTTGCGGCTCGAGCGGAAGGGCAGGGACGCACGATGAGCCCGAAACCGCCCAGCGGCTCCGCGACCCGCCGCCGCAAGGAGGAGGCGATCGACGCCTTCCGCGACGACCCCGGCATCGAGCGCGGCGGCCGTCACTTCGACCGCATCCGGCTGGTCCACCGATCGCTGCCGGAGGTCGATCTGGAGGAGGTGGACACCTCCTGCGAATTCCTCGGGCGCCGCCTGTCCTTCCCGCTGCTGATCTCGTCGATGACGGGAGGCAGCTCCAACCGCCTGCGCCGGATCAACCGCAACCTCGCCGAGGCGGCGCAGGCCTGCCGTGTGGCGATGGGCGTCGGCTCGCAGCGGGTCATGCTCGAACACCCCGAGGCGGCGGACAGTTTCGACCTGCGGCCGCTGGCGCCGGACATTCCGCTGATGGGCAACATCGGCGCCGTGCAACTGAACCTCGGCGTCGGCGTGGCGGAATGCCGCCGGCTGGTGGACCATCTCCAGGCGGATGCGCTGATCGTGCACTGCAACGCGCTGCAGGAGGCCGTTCAGCCGGAGGGGCAGACGCGGTTCGGGGGCGCGATTCAGCGGATTGGCGAACTCGTCCGGGGGCTGCCGGTCCCGGTCGTCGTCAAGGAGGTCGGCGCGGGTATGTCGCCGGCCGATGCCAGCCGTCTGCTTGAGGCGGGCGTCCGGATCGTGGACGTCGCCGGCGCGGGCGGCACGTCGTGGAGCCGCGTGGAGGATCACCGCCGTCGCGCCGCCGGGATCGCCGACGGCCTCGGTCGCGCGTTTGAGGACTGGGGCATTCCGACCCCGCTGGCGCTGGAGTTGCTCCGGCCGCTGCGCGGGCGGCTGACCCTGATCGCGTCCGGCGGCGTGCGCAGCGGGGTGGACATGGCCAAGGCGGTCGTGCTCGGCGCGTCCCTGGTGGGGCTGGCGCGGCCGTTCCTCGAGCCGGCGATGGAGTCCGCCGGGCACGTGATCGAGGTGATCGAACGGCTTCGGCGCGAGTTTCGGCTGGCGATGTGGCTGACCGGGGCGCGCACGATCGCCGAGCTGTGCGGCAACGACGCGCTGCGGCTGCCCGATCCGACGGAGGCCCGTCCGTGAACCCCGGCATCGACCGGCTCAGCTTTTACTGTCCCGCCTACGCGCTGGACCTCCGGCGGCTGGCCGAGGCGCGCGGGGTGGACCCGGACAAGTACCTGTCGGGGCTGGGGCAGGAGACGATGGCTGTCGCACCTCCGGACGAGGACATCGTCACGATGGCCGCCAGCGCGGCCCTGCCCATCGTGGAAGCCGATGGTGCGGACGACTTCGACTGGATCCTCGTGGCGACGGAGACCGGGGTGGACCAGTCGAAGGCCGCCGCGACCTTCGTCCACGGCCTGCTGGAGCTGCCCTCCACCTGCTCGGCGTTGGAGTTGAAGCAGGCCTGTTACTCGGCCACCGCCGCGCTGCACATGGCCTGCGCCTGGGTGGCGGCCCGTCCCGACCGCGCCGTGTTGATCGTCGCCTCCGACATCGCCCGCTACGAGCTTTGCAATCCGGGCGAGCCGACGCAGGGCGCCGGCGCCGTCGCGATGCGCATCACGGCGCGGCCGCGCGTCCTCGAGATCGATCCGTTCCGGGGCGTCCACGCCGACGACGTCTTCGACTTCTGGCGGCCCAACTATCGGGAGGAGGCCCTCGTGGATGGCCAGTACTCCACGCGCATGTACCTGGCCGCCCTGACGGCCGCCTGGGAGCGCTACGGGGCCGCGTCGGGGCTTGATTGGACGGCCTTCCGCCGCCAGTGCTTCCACCTGCCGTTCACGCGCATGGCCGAGAAGGCGATGCTGCACCTGCAGCGCACGGCGCGCTGGCCTTCTGAGGGGTTTCGCGACCGGATCGCCGACGGCCTGGCCTACAACCGCCACACCGGCAACACCTATGCGGCGTCGCTGTACGAGTCGTTGACCTGCCTGCTCGAAACCGCCGCGGAGGACCTGGCCGGGGCCCGCGTGGGGCTGTTCAGCTACGGATCCGGTTGCACGGCGGAATTCTTTAGCGGCGTGGTGCGTCCGGGCTATCGGGAGGTCCTCCGGGCCGAGGCGCACCGCCGGCAACTGGCCGACCGGGTTGCGCTGGACTATCGGCAGTATGAGGATATCGTACGGTTGCCGCTGCCGAAGGACGGCGGGGAGCACGTGTTCGCCCAGTACCGCACCGGCCCTTTTCGGTTCGCGGGATTGAGCCAGCACAAGCGGGTCTACGAACGGCTGTGAAGGCGATCGCGCCGGGCAAGCTGATCCTGAGCGGGGAGCACGCGGTGGTGTACGGCCGCCCCGCCGTGGCAATGGCCATCGACCGAAGCGCCGTCGCGGAGATCTTCGCCGGGACGGGGCCCGAGGGAGAGGTGTCCTTCGACCTGGCCGACCTGCGCCTGCGCGAATCCTACACCCTGATGGCGCTGCGCGACTTTCAGCGCCGCGTCCGCCGCAACTACGAGCTGTTCCTCGAGGGCCGGCTCGGCATCCGCCAGGTGCTGCGCAAGCCGATCGAGCTGTTCCAGTATGCCTTCATCATCGTCCTCGATGGCCTCCACCTGAAACTGGCGCACGGCCTGGACATCCGCCTACGGTCGAACATCCCCATCGGCTGCGGACTGGGCTCGTCCGCGGCGACCATCCTCTCCCTGCTGCGCGCGGTGGGCCACTACTTCCGCGTGGAGTTCCGGCCCGACTGGTACTACCAGTACAGCCTGGAGGTCGAGCGCCTGCAGCACGGCTTCCCCAGCGGCGTGGATACGCAAATCTCCCTGCATGGCGGCTGCGCCCGCTTCCGCTCGGGACAGGTCGAACGCCTCCCGCTGCCCCGCGTGCCGATCTCGCTCGTGCAGACGGGCGCTCCTGTCACCACCACCGGCGAATGCGTGGCGGAGGTCCGCCGCCGGCACGCGTCGGACGGAGCCCTCTGGGACGACTTCGGCGCCGTCGCCACCGACATGGAGACCGCGATCCGGGCCGACGATCATGACGGCGTCGTTCGCGCGGTGCGGCGCAACCACCGCCTGCTGCGGCGGATCGGCGTGGTCCCCGAGAAGGTGGCCCGGTTTGTCGAGGAGGTCGAGCGGTGCGGCGGCGCGGCCAAGATTTCCGGGGCCGGCGCGGTGGCCGGCGACGCGGCCGGGATCGTCATGGTCGTCGGCTCGGCGCCGCCGGCCGATCTCTGTCGCGCCTTCGGCTACTCCATCGTCAACGTCCGCGGCGAGCCGCTCGGGGCGCGAATCGTCTGAGCCCGTCCCGTTTGGGCGTTCCTTTGCGCCTCCGCATGGTTGGCACGAGGCGCGGCCCTGAGTTTCCTCGGCCGTGATGCGCGCCGCGGTCGGCCCGTTCGGGCCGGGAAGCGCGAACGAGCGAGACGAGAAAGGAGACGTCGCGATGAGCATGTTGGCCGAGTTCCGGGAGTTCGCGGTCAAAGGCAACGTGGTGGACATGGCCGTTGGGATCATCATCGGCGGCGCGTTCGGCAAGGTGGTGACGTCGGTGGTCAACGACGTCCTGATGCCGCCGATCGGCCTTCTGCTGGGTGGCGTCAATTTCCGCGACCTGGCGGTGACGCTGAAGCCGGCCTCCGGCGAGGCGGCCGCGGTGAAGCTGACCTACGGCAACTGCCTGCAGACGGTCGTCGACTTCCTGATCGTCGCGTGGGCGGTGTTCTTGTTGATCAAGGCGCTGAATGCGCTTCGCCGCGCCGCGGAGGCGGCGGCCCGAAAGTCGGCCGCGGCGGATTCGTCCTCCCGGTAGGGTGGGGGACCATCGTCGTCGCCAGCTTTGTCCGTGCCACTTGTTCCTCGTCCGTGGGGTAGGGCCAACGGTCGATGCGGGGGGCGGCGCTGCGCGTCACGTCCGGTTTCACATGCAGCTCGTAGGGCTCGACCTTGGTCGAGCCGCGGCCATCGACCTCGCCAAGGGGCGCACCACAGTGCACATGCGGGCCCATTTCCCGGTAAGGCAAGCGCTTGCTCGAACCGCAACTGTGCGGAGAACGGTCGCTGCCGTCAGGTGGCCAAAATCCTCCGGGCTTCGTCGAGGAAGACGCCCTTGAGGTTCATCCGCAGCGCCTCGGGGTTGCCGGCGTTCCGCAGCCCCGTTTCCTCGGTGATCTCGCCGGAACGGATCAACGCGTAGAGCGACTGGTTGAAGGTCTGCATCCCGTCCTCCGTCCCGGTCTCGATCGCGGCAGGCAGCTTGTCCAGCCGGTCTTGCTCCAGCAGTTTCCGCACCGTGGGCGTGTTGATCAGGATCTCGACCGCCGGCCGGACGCCGCCGTCCGTCGAGGGCACGAGTCGCTGGCAAAACACGGCGCGCAGGTTGTCGGCCAGCGACATCCGGATCGCGTCGCGCTCGGTCGCGGGGAAGAAATCGAGAATGCGCGGAACCGCCTGCGACGCCGTGCCGGTATGCAACGTGCTGAAGACCAAATGCCCCGTCTGCGCCGCGGTCAGGGCGGCGAGGAAGCTGTCGGCGTCGCGCATCTCGCCGATCATGATCACGTCGGGGTCCTGTCGCAGGATGTGCTTCAGGGCCGCGTGAAACGAAGGGGTGTCGATGCCGACCTCGCGCTGGGAGATGATCGAACGCTTCGGCGCGAACAGATACTCGATCGGGTCCTCGACCGTCAGAATGCGCCGCACCAGCGTGGCGTTGATCTTCTCCAGGATCGCGGCAAGGCTGGTGGACTTGCCACAGCCGGTCGTCCCGGCCGCCAGAACGATCCCCCTCGGGAGCATCGCGAAGGAGGACAACTGCGACGGTAGATGCAGCTCCTCGAACGAGGGAATCCGGTCCTTCACATACCGCAGCGCGATCGACGCGCGGCCGGTGGCCTGGAACAGGTTGACGCGGAAGCGGCCCACCCCCGGCTCGGCAAAGGAAAAATCGGCGTCGTGCCGCGCGCGAAAATCGTCCGCCAGGTGCGCGGGCAGCAGCCTGGCCGCCATCTCCTCGACCTCCTCGTCGGACAGGGGGGGAACGGCGGCCTCCTCCTTCAACTCTTGGTGGACGCGGTACGCCGGCGGCCGCCCGCCCACGAGGTGGAGGTCCGAGGCGCCGAGTTCGACCGTCCGCTTCAGTAGTTCATGCAGTGCGGGCATTGCGTCCCGAGCCGCTTCGATACGCACTTCATGCGCTCGAGGAACTCCTTCGGCGCGTCGGTGAAGAGGATCCAGACCCGGTACAGTCCCTTCGCCGGAACCCGCACGGACTGTACCGCGATCCCACGACATTGCGCCCGCAGCTCGTTACCCGATTCGTCGGGATAGGCCACGTCGAGGGCCAGAATCTTATACGGCCGGATCTCCTCCTCGGAGTAAAACTGCACGCCCAGCGGGCAACAGCGGAAGGTGCCGGTGTCCTGAGGAGTCTCCCCGTGGCCGAAGCACACGACGACTCGATTTAACGTTTGGGATGAGTTCGACGCGCTCACGTTGTCACCCATACGAGGGTGCAGGATGGTTGTCAACCCTTAGGGAGGGAAAAATTAGCGGGCCTCTGACGGCCGCATCGGTCCGATATACTCGGTCGTGATCACCACGTTATCGAACCACACGGTCTGCCGCCTTCCCCAGTGCTCGGGGGTCGGGTCGCTGGAACCGTAGCCGTAATGCTGGAGCCAGAAGCAATCGATCTTCAAACCGGGGCCGAACCGCCACCGAATGCCGTCGAACTCCGCGACCTTCCGTCCGTCGAGCCACATCGCCTGGCCGCCATCCGTCCGATCCGGCGCGGTGTTGGCCCGCACCATGAACTCCCGGCACTGTTAGACGCCAAGGCGAGGGACGACGCGGTCCGGCCCCGCCGCCCGCCCCCGGCCGGGGCCGGGCGGAAAAATGATTGCCATAGTACCGCCGGGTCTTCGAATCCATCTCCATGTCGGGGAAATAGCTGTACATGCACAGCTCCCCCGGTGGCGGGTTTCGGCCCCACGCAAACCATGGCTCCATGCCGGAACAAAACCACGTGCCATCCGGCTTCCGACCTGCCTTGCCGAAGGCCGACCATCGCTGGCCGGGTTGGTTGGCCAGCAGCGTCAGGAAATGATGGTTGTAGCGGTAGTCCTCCGAGAACCGCACGTAACAGCGCGCGTGGACCCGGTCGGCGCCGCGAAACCATTTCTTGGCGTCCTGACCGGTGTTCAGGCCCCGGATCATCTCCATGCGCGCGCAAAACCGGCCGGCCCAGGGGCGGTCGTTGGCCACCGCCACATCGCCTCGGCAGTCGTCCTATTTCGAGAGGTCGCCGGTCTCGAAGTCGTCGAAGAAGAGGACGGCCGGGTCCCGCACAATACTGGCGTCGGCGGGATAGCGGGCGGCCAACTCCTCCTCCGCCCCGACCGCCTCCGCGAACGCGAAAAGCGCCACCACGGCCGTCCAAGCCTTGGAACACGGGCCGCCACATCCGTCCAAGGATTGGACGGCGCCGCGCGCCCGCCGCGTCGCCAAGCGGCACGCGCTCATGGTGACGGCGCGGGGTCTCGCCGGGCGGTCCAGAACATCGCCTGGCGCACGAGGCGCGACCAGGCGGGGTGACGGTACGCCGTCGCGTCGTGGCCGAGCTGCAGATACGCCACGCGCGCGCGGCCGTGCTCACGAGCCCACGCCAGCTCGCGATTCGATTTCGGGTGGTCGGTGGTCAACAAGACATGGACGTCCGGGGCCACCCACATCCCCCCCGTAGGTCTCGTCGTGGATGATAAAGTCCTCCACGCCGCGCACGATCGGGTGCGTGCGGTCGGCGATCCTGACGGGGACGGTCTCGCCGTGGCTGTAGGTGCTCTTGGACCGCTCCGCGCCCTCCCAGACCTGCGGCTTGAGCAGGTATTTCCCCCCGATCAGCCGAGCATAGTCGGGCCAGTCGGGATGGGAGGCGATCGCATGGTGCAGCGCTACGAGCCCGATGCCGGTCTCGATCAGCGCAAGAAAATAGCGCCGTTCCTCCTCGCTGGCCGGCCCGAACATGTCGTAGCGGACCAGCACATCGAAGTCCCCTTCGAGGCCGGGTCGCAGGCGGGCCGCGACCCTGGGGAACTGGTCGAACTCGACCTCCACATCCGGCATCGCGCGGAACGCGGCCATGAATTCGTTGGTCGGGAATCCGTGGCCACCGTACACCACCAGCGCCCGAAGCGGCCGGTCGGCCGCCCGGCTGGCGCCGAACGTCAGGGCCACGGCCAGAGCCAATAGAACACCGCGTCGCAGGAGATTCATGAACACCTCCATGGCACGTATAGGCAATCTAACCCGCGTGCGGAGCTCCGGCAACCTTCCCCCACGACGGACCCGCCGGACGCGCTCCGCCAGAGGCCGGCGGGTGCGCCACCGGTGGGGAAGGGGAATGGGCCGCGGCCGGGCCCCGTCCGGATCTCGATCAGGCGCCGCGCAGCAGCGAACGGAAGACGTAGGGAAGGAGTCCGCCGTGCCGGAAGAATTCCAGCTCCTGGGCGTTGTCCACCCTCGCCCGCGCGTCGAATTCGGTCGCCGTGCCGTCCGAACGCCTTAGAATGACGCGAACGCTTCCGCCCGGCATCAACGACGGCAGGCCGGCGAGGGTCACGCGTTCTCGGCCGGTCAGGCCAAGCTTCTCGGCGTCGAGGCCATCCGGCAGCTCCACCGGCAAGACGCCCAATTCCACAAGGTTGCTGCGGTGGATTCGCTCAAAGCTGGCCGCCAGCACCGCCCGCACGCCGAGCAGCGCGACCCCCTTCGCCGCCCAGTCCCGCGAGGAACCCGCACCGTACATCCGTCCCGCCACCACCACCAGCGGCACGCCGTCGCGGCGATACTCCTCGGCCGCCTCGAAGAAACTCATCGGGCGGCCGTCGGGCCAGTGAAGGGTTCGGTTCCCCTCTTGGTCCACCATGCGATTGCGCAGTCGTGGATTGCCGAAGGTCCCGCGGACCATCACTTCGTGGTTTCCACGCCGCGCGCCGTAGGTGTTGAACTCGGACGGTGGGACGCCCTGCCCGGCCAGGTACCGCGCGGCGGGGCTGTCGGTCGCAATTCGCCCGGCCGGCGAAATATGGTCCGTGGTGATGAAATCGCCGAACAGGCCAAGGATGGCCGCCTCGCGAATGTCCTCGAGCGGTGCAGGCTGTGGGCCGACGCCGTCGAGAAACGGCGGCCGCCGGATGTACGTCGAAGCCGGGTCCCACGGATACACGTCCGCCGCGATGTCGGGCAACGCCTCCCACTCGATCCGGCGGAGATTCTCGGGGGCGTAGGCCGAGCGGAAATCCTCGGGGCACACGGCCGCCGCCACCGCGGCCGCGACCTCCGCGGCGGAGGGCCAGAGGTCGTGAAGGGTCACAGGGCGCCCTTGGAGGTCGAGGCCGATGGGATCGCGCGTCAGATCGCCTCTCACGGTGCCGCGCAACGCGTACGCGACCACCAGCGGCGGCGAGCAGAGATAATTGGCACGGGTGAGGGGGTGGACCCGCCCCTCGAAATTCCGGTTGCCGCTGAGCACGGCCGCGACCACCAATTTGCGGCGGCGGATCTCCTCCTCCACCTCCGGCCGCAGCGGGCCGCTGTTGCCGATGCAGGCGGCGCATCCGTAGGCGGCGACGTGGAAGCCCAGACGTTCGAGGTCCGCCAGCACCTCCGCGCGCCGCAGAAAGGCCACGGCCGCGCGCGAGCCGGGCGCGAAGGAGGTCGTCACGTGAGGAGGCACGCGGAGGCCCCGCGACGCCGCCCGCCGCGCGAGGAGCCCCGCCGCAATCAGCAGCGCAGGGTTCGAGGTGTTCGTGCAGGATGTGATGGAGGCCAGAACGACCGAGCCGTGATCGACCCCGCCCGCGGCCGGGGAGTCCACCGCCGCCACGCCGAACCCCTCTCGCGGGTCCGGGCTGGCCATCGCCGCCTCGAATCGCCGGCCGACGTCACGCAGGGGCTGCCACTCGTGCGGCCGTCGCGGACCCGCCACCGATGGCTCAACGGTGCCCAGATCAAACTCGACGACACGGTCAAACACCGGCGCCGGCCCCGCGGGATCGTGCCACAAGCCGGATTCGCGGGCATAGGATGCCACCCGCCTCACCAGGTCTTCGGGGCGGCCGGTCAGCCGCAGATAGCGCAACGTGGCCTCGTCCACGGGAAAGAAACCGGTCGTCGCGCCGTACTCCGGGGCCATGTTCGCCAGCGGGGCGCGGTCCTCGACTGAAAGCGCGGGCAACCCCGGGCCAAAGAATTCGACGAAGCACTCGACGACGCCGACCTCCCGCAACCGCCGCGTCAGGGCCAGCGCCGCATCGGTTGCCGTCGCCCCTCCGCCCAGCGCGCCGATCACCCGTACGCCCACCGTCCTCGGCGGCGCCAGCGAAATCGCATGACCGAGCATCGCGGCCTCCGCCTCGATGCCGCCCACCCCCCAGCCGAGCACGCAAAGGCTGTTGATCATCGTGGTGTGCGAGTCGGTGCCCACGACGCTGTCCGGCCGGGCGAGGCGAATCCCCGTGGGATCGTCTTCGACGCACACCACCTCGGCGAGATGCTCCATGTTCACCTGATGGCAGATGCCGACGCCTGGGGGGATCACGCGCAGCCGCGAGAAGGCGCGGCACCCCCAGCGCAACAACTCGTACCGTTCGCGGTTGCGCTCGAACTCGAGCCGCATGTTGTGCGCCAGCGCCTCGGGCGAGCCGGTGGCGTCGAGCTGGACGGAGTGATCGATGACGAGGTCGACCGGAATCTCAGGTTCGACCTTCGCCGCCCGGCCGGCCCGCCGGACCGCGTCGCGCAGCGCGGCCAGGTCCGCCACGCAGGGTACGCCGGTGAAATCCTGGAGAAGGACGCGGGCGGGGCGGAAGGGGATCTCGGCGCCAGGATCGCGGCCCGCCAGCGCGCGGAGTCCGGCGAGGCCGGCCTCGTCGTTGACGGCGTGCCGGAGCACGTTTTCGGCGAGCACAAGGAGGCAGCGGGGCCATCGTGAAACGTCGAGGCCGGCCTCGCCGGCCGCCGTCGCCACGTCGATGCGGTGAAGGCCGGGTTCGACGGCCGGCAGTGGACACCACCAGCGGGAGTTGGGCATCTGGACGACTCCGAAACCGCCGCCGACCGGCGGCCGGCGGGGGATGCTAGAGGGGGGCCGTCCGCGGTGTCAAATGCGGGAGCACGAGGGTGGCGCCCTGCGCGGCGGAACCCAGCCAGCGCTTTTGACTGGCCAGCGCCCGCCGATGACGATGAGCCCTTGGAGGACGCGATATGCCGGGATTCGATCCGGAGTTGCAAGCTCGACTAGAAAACGCGGGCGTCGTGGCGGTCCTGGTCGTGGACCGGGCCGAAGACGGGCCGCCGCTGGGTCGGGCGCTGTTCGAGGGTGGCGTCGGCGCCATGGAGCTGACGCTGCGAACACCCGCCGCGCTCGAGGCGTTGCGGCGGATTCGGTCGGAGGTGCCCGACATGCTCGCGGGGGTGGGCACCATCCTGACGCCCGCACAGGTCGGCGACGCGATCGCGGCCGGGGCGGCGTTTGGCGTCTCGCCGGGCTGCCATTCTCGGGTGATCGAGGCGGCGTTCGCGGCGGGACTGCCGTTCGCGCCGGGCGTGGCGGTGCCCTCGGACGTGGAGCGGGCGATCGAGCTGGGCTGTTCGTTGCTGAAGTTTTTTCCCGCGATGCCGCTGGGGGGACTGGCCTACCTGAAGGCGATGGCGGCGCCGTACATCCATCTCGGCGTGCGGTTCATTCCGCTGGGCGGCCTGACTCAGGGGAACCTGACGGAATGGCTGGCCGACCCGCTGATCGCCGCGGTGGGCGGCTCATGGTTGGCGCCGCTGGACGCGATCCGGCGCCAGGACTGGGCGGCGATCCGCGCGCTGGCGGCCGAGGCCGCGCTCGCGGTGCAGCAGGTGCGAGCCGCGCGCGCGAACGGGGCGGGGCGGTGATCGCCCGGCGCCGCGGACCCTCGGGGGGATGCCCATGAGGCGAGTGGTCACGTTCGGCGAAGTGATGCTGCGGCTTTCGCCGCCCGGCCACCTGCGGCTGCCGCAAGCCCTCCCTGGCACGCTGCAGGCGACGTTCGGCGGAGCGGAGGCCAATGTCGCGGCGTCGCTGGCGCGGCTCGGCGCCGAGGTATCGTTCGTTTCGGCCCTGCCGGATAACCCGGTCGCCGAAGCCTGTCTGATGCAATGGCGCGGGCTGGGGGTGGACGTCTCGCGCGTCGTCCGGGTAGCCCGCGGTCGCGTCGGAATCTATTTTGCCGAGACCGGTCCGAATCAGCGGCCCAGCCTACGATCGCGAGCATTCGGCGCTGGCCCTGGCCGGCGCCGACGCCTACGACTGGCCGCGGTTGCTGGACGGCGCCGATTGGTTTCACACCACCGGCATCACGCCGTCCCTGTCGGCCGCGGCCGCCGCGGCGACCCGGGCCGCGATGCGGGCGGCGAGGGAGCGGGGCATGACCGTCTCCTGCGACCTGAATTTCCGCCGCAAGCTCTGGCGGTGGCAACCGGGCGTCGCGCCGCGCGATCTGGCGGAGGCGACGATGCGCGAACTGCTCCCGCTCATGGACCTGGTGATCGCGAACGAAGAGGACGCGGCCGAGGTATTGGGCATCCGGGCCGAGGGGACCGACGTGGACGCCGGCCGGTTGGCCGTGGAACGCTATCCCGGGGTGGCGCGGGAGATCGTCCGGCAGTTCCCGAACCTCCGCCACGTCGCGTTCACGCTGCGGGAGAGTGTCAGCGCCGACCACAACCGCTGGGGCGGCATGTTGTACGCGGCCGACGGCGACGGGGCTGTGTTCGCGCCGGTCCGCGACGGCCGCTACGCGCCGTACGAGATCCGGGACATCGTGGACCGGATCGGCGGCGGCGACGCGTTCGGCGCGGGGCTGATCTTCGCGCTGCGGACGTGGGGACTCGACTCGCCCGGGCGCGCGGTCGCATTTGCCGCGGCGGCATCGTGCCTGGCCCACACCGTCGTCGGCGACTACAACTACGCCACGCGCGCCGAAGTCGAGGCCCTGGCGGAGGGGGCCGGAACGGGGCGCGTGCAGCGCTGAACGCAGCAGTGGATGCGTCAGTCGCGGTCCGGGGGCGGCCCGAATTCGCCGTGCTCCAGGTGGGCGATGTCCTCTTTCGGGTTCTGCCAGTGCTGGCGCGAGGTGAGGACCCGCACGAGGCACCAGCCTGTGAGGACGAGGATGATGCCCCAACTGACCCCCATCAGAATCCAACCGGCCCGCGTCATGTGGACTTCTCCCGGCGGGCCCAGGCGCGCCGAATCAGCGCGACGGTGACCGCGATCATCCCGATCAGCATCAGCCGGGCCGCCCACCGCCACGGCCGCGCCTCGGGCGGCACCTCGCGCATCCGCACGACGTCCCACCCCTGCTGCCAGGCCCACGCCGCGAGGATGCCCGCCAGCAACAGCGGGGTCGCGTATTTCATGACGTAAAAGAAGGGGCGGGGCAGCCGGACTTCGGCGCCGACGTGGATCTCGCTCCAGGCGCGTTCGGCGCCGAAGATCCAGAGAAAGATCACGCTTTCGACCAGGGCGAACAACGCCAGCCCGATCGTGCCGGCCCAGAAATCCACCTCGTCCAGCGCTCCGCCGGCGAACCCCAGGATTGGGATGTGGCTGGCCAGGAAGAGAAAGATCCAGACCGACCGGACCGCCCGCTGGTGGCTCCAGCCCAGCTCGTCCTCGAGGAAGGCCACCGCCGGCTGGGCGAGGGCGACGGACGAGGTCAGGCCGGCGATGAACAGCAGGAAGAACCAGATCCAGCCGAAAAAAGCCCCGCCCGGCATTCGAAGGAAGATCGAGGGCATCGCCGCGAACCCGAGGTTGAACGCGCCGCTGCGGGCGACCTCGACCGTGCCGGCATGGCCGAAAAAAACGTAGGCGGCCGGGATGGCGATCGTCGCCCCGAGGATCACCTCGACAAACTCATTCATCATCGAGGCCGACAGGCTCGTGACGACGACGTCGTCGCGACGCCGGAGGTAGCTGGCATAGCACTGGATGGCACCGAACCCCACGCTCAGGGTAAAGAAGACCTGCCCCGCCGCCGCCAGCCAGACCCGTCCGTTGCGCAGGCTGGCCAGGTCCGGGTTCCAGATGAAGCCGAGGCCGTTGACCACGTTCTGTTCCGGCGGCGCGCCCGACGGAGGATCGAGCGTCAGCACGCGCACGACCAGGCCGATCGCCATCAGAAACAGCGCAGGCATCCCGATGCGGGCCAGCCGCTCGATGCCCCTGGCGATGCCGCCGGACATGACCCAGTAATTGACCCCGATCGTGATCGCGAAGAAGAGGTAGCCGATCGCGGAGACGCCCAGCCGATGACCGCCGCCCTGGTAGGCGCCAAGAAAGGCGCGAAAATCCTCGACGGAGGTGCGCCCGATCATGTTCCATATCAGCGAAAAGAACGAGTAGGCGAGCGACCACGACTCGACGTACAGGTAGTAGGTCAGCACGCCCAGCGGCAAGCAAATGCCCAGCGCCCCGAGGTATTTCGCGGCGGGGTGCTTCCACAACAGATGAAACACACCCGGCGCGCTGCCGGTGCGATGTGAGCCACCCAGCCGGCCCATCGCCCACTCGCACCAGGCCAGCGGGACGCCGAGGAGCAGCAGGGCGACGAAGTAGGGGATCATGAAGGCGCCGCCGCCGTTCTGTGCGGCCTGGACGGGGAAGCGGAGAAAGTTGCCCAACCCCACGGCGTTGCCCGCCATGGCCAGAACCACCCCCAGCCGCGAAGCCCACAGCTCACGTTTCGGCATGGTATCGATCCCTCGCGCGCGATGCGGCATCCTGCCGTGTTCCCGCAATCCGGTCAAGAAATCGGCACGCGGCCGGGCGCGCTCAGGGAAGGTAGGGAAGGAGGTCCCGGTGGTTGTCCGGGGTGACCATGCGATACGCCGATGCGAACAGCGTGGCATCGCTGGCGTCCAGAACGGGCGGCGCGCCGGGGGCGCCGGGCACGATCGCGCACTTCAGCCGTCCTGACTGCATCCACTTGAGCCACGTTCGTTCGGGCCCCTGATCGAAGGCGAACCAAGGCGGCCCCTGAGCCGGGGGAGAGACGGGCGGCAGCGCCGCCAGCAGGGCCGCCACCGCGTCGCCGCTGCCCACAGCCGCCGGCGGGAACGGCTCCCCCCGCGCCCAGATGGTCTCCGTCACCGGATGACCTTCTCCCAGACGCCGCCGAAAGCCGGCCAGCGGGCCGCCACCGGATCCGGGCGGCCGGAGGACGGGGGAGGGGACCGAATCGCTACGACCACTCCGCCGGGGCGGATGTGTCGAGCGATTTGCTCCGCCAACGCCGCGCCCGCGGCCTCCTCGATCCGGTCATAGAGGGCGGCGTGCGACGAACCGCGATCACTCGGCCGGAAACTGGACCACGTCGACCACCCCGCCGCCAGCAGGCCCACTGCGGCAAGGGCCCATGCCAGCGGAGCCGAACGACGGACCGCCATGGCGAACGCAAGCGCAAGACCGACAAGGGCGGGCACCCACATGGTCATCGAAGCCCGCCGGCCGCCCTAGGCGTGTTCCAGAGGCGGTTGGGGCGGGGCGCGGTGTTGGCGAGCCAGTAGTAATTCGTCGTCGTGATCCGCTCCACGTGTCCGTCCGCGCAGGCGATGGTCGCGCGCGAAAAATGCCGCCATGTGACGCCCTCATGAGGAAAGTTGCTCCCGTCCCACCACCATCCGATCGAGGCGGTCCCCTCCCAGGGCTCCCAGAAGATGACGTCGTCGACCTTGAACTCGCTCACCAGATGCGTACGCCACTGCCGGCGGTCAGTCAGAAACGGCGCGCCGCCGTAGCGACAGACCGAGCCGTTCATGCAGTAGCTGGTGATCATGCGGGTGTTGTAGGGGCGGTTGGTCACGGCGTCGGGATCACCGAAGTCCGGTTGCGGATCGGCGGGGCAACGGTACACGCGGTGGTTGCCTAGGTAGCGCCAGAGCTGGCCCGCCTCAAGGTCCTGGAGACGGTCCATCCGCGCCTTGTCATAGAGCCAGCCGATCTTGGTCCGCTTGCGCCCCACCGCTGCCCCAGTTGGGCCCCGGCCACTCGCCGCGGTTCTGGCCCGCGTACACCAACGCCGCGCCAACGATCTGGCGCAGGTTATTGCCGCATCCCAGCAGAAACGCCTCGTCGCGTAGACGCCCCATCGAGGGCAACAGCATCGACATCAGAATCGCGATGACCCCGATCACCACCAGCAGCTCGATCAGCGTAAATCCGACCCGCCGGGCGCGCATGTCGTCACCCGGTTCCATTCTGCGGCCTCCGCCCGTGCCGGCCAACCCGGCGCGGGCCGGCGCCGCCTTGACGGAGGCCCACGGGATCGATAGCGTGGACCGCTCGATTCGAGCTGCGATGAACGACGACCAGCCGCCGATCCGCATCCTGCCGTCGTTGCTGGCGGCGGACTTCGGCCGCTTCGCCGACGAGTGCCGTCGGGCGGAGGCGGCGGGAGCCGACGCGTTGCATCTCGACATCATGGACGGCCATTTCGTCCGGAACATCAGCTTCGGGCCGGACGTGGTGCGGATGGCGCGCAGGTCGTGCGGGTTGCCGTTGAGCGTCCATCTGATGATCGAGCGGCCCGACCTCTACGCGGAGGTCTTTGCGGAGGCCGGCGCCTCGATCGTGCTGGTGCACGTCGAGGCCCCCGCTGCGCCCCTCCCCGTGCTGCAACGGTTCCGTGAGCTAGGGGTCCGGGCGGGGATCACGTTGAATCCCGAGACGCCCTTGGAGCTGGCCTCGGAGTGCCTCGGCAGCGGTCTGGTGGACGAGGTGCTGCTGATGACTGTCCATCCGGGGTTCGGGGGGCAGTCGTTTCTGTCCGATGTCCTGCCCAAGATGGAGGGCCTCCGGCGTCGCTGCCCGGATCTGGACATCTCGGTGGACGGAGGTATCGGAGACGAGACGGCGGCCCGATGCGCGGCGGCGGGGGCCAACGTGCTGATCGCCGGCACGACGTTGTTCCGGGCGCCAGACATGGCCGCCGCGATCCGGTCCATGCGATCGTCGGCGGAGGAGGCCCGGCGGGCCGCCGGGGCCGGCGCATGACTACGCCGACCGAGCTGATCCGCAACTTCTGCATTATCGCCCACATCGACCACGGAAAATCCACGTTGGCGGACCGGATACTCGAACGGACGGGCCTGATTTCGCCGCGGGACGCCGTGCCGCAGGTGCTGGACGCGATGGATCTGGAGCGGGAACGGGGCATCACCATCAAGGCCCATCCGGTCAGTATGCATTACACCGCCCGGGACGGCCGCACGTACCGGTTTCACCTGATCGACACGCCCGGCCACGTGGATTTCTCGTACGAGGTCGCCCGCAGCATCGCCGCCTGCGAGGGGGCGCTGCTGGTGGTGGACGCCACCCAGGGCGTTGAGGCGCAGACCGTCGCCAACGCCCTGCTGGCGATGGACCACGGTCTCGAGATTATCCCCGTGTTGAACAAGATTGACCTGCCCAGCGCCGACGTGCCTGGGGTGGCGCGCCAGATCGAGGACATCCTCGCGATTCCCATGGAGGAACGCATCTGCATCAGCGCCAAGACCGGGGAGGGGGTGGACGAGGTGCTCGAGGCGATCGTCCGCCGCGTCCCGCCGCCACGGCCGGGCCGCCCCGGCCAGGTGCGGGCGTTGGTGTTCGACTCGACCTTCGACCCGTACCGCGGCGTGGTGCCGTACGTCCGCGTCGTGGACGGCGAACTCCGCGCCGGACGCACCCTCCGCATGATGAGCACCGGCGTGGACTACGAGGTCAAGGAGGTCGGACGCTTCGAGCCCCGGCCGGTCCCCTGCGACGCGCTGCCCCCCGGCTCCGTCGGCTACGTCGTCTCCACGATCCGGCATCCCGCGGAAGTCCGGATCGGCGACACGTTGACCGACGCGGCGCGGCCGGCGCCCGAACCGCTCCCGGGCTTCCGCCGCATCCACCCGTTGGTCTTCTGCGGTCTGTACCCCGTGAACAGCGCAGATTACGAGAAACTGAAGGCCAGCCTCGAACGCTACGCCCTCAACGACAGCGCACTCCAGTTCCAGCCGGAGTCGTCTGCAGCACTCGGTCTGGGCTTTCGCTGCGGCTTCCTCGGCCTGCTGCACATGGAGATCGTCCAGGAGCGTCTGAGGCGCGAATACGATTGCGACATCATCGCGACGTACCCCGGCGTCGTCTATCGGGTGTTCCTGACCGACGGCGGGATGCGCGAGGTGGACAATCCCGCCGTTCTGCCGGAGGTGACCCGCATCGAACACATCGAGGAGCCGATCATCCGCGCCCGGATCATCTGCCACAACGAGCACATCGGGGACATGATGCAGCTCGTCATGGACAAGCGCGGCCGGCTTGAAAAAACCGAGTCGATCGATGCCCGCCGCGTCATGCTGACGGCCCGCCTGCCGCTGAACGAGGTCCTGGTGGACTTCCATGATCGCCTGAAGTGCGTCAGCCGTGGCTATGCCTCGATGGATTACGAACTGGCCGGCTACGAGGCCTCGGACATCATCCGACTGGACATCCTGATCCACGGGGAGGTGGTGGACGCATTTGCCTGCCTCGTGCACCGCGACAAGGCCGCCGGGCGCGGCCGCCAGATCTGCCGTTCGCTGTGCGAGGCGATTCCGCGCCATCAGTTTCCGATCCCGATCCAGGCGGCGATCGGCCGCACGATCATCGCTCGCGAGACGATCCGGCCCTACCGGAAGGACGTTACCGCCAAGTGCTACGGCGGCGACATCACCCGCAAGCGCAAACTGCTGGAGCGGCAGAAGGAGGGCAAGAAGCGGATGAAACAGGTGGGCGAGGTGGGCATCCCGCAAGAAGCGTTTATCCGTGTATTGAAGGCCGACACATGATGCGCGTGGATGGCGGTGGGTCGCAGCGAGGGGCACGGCCGGGGATCCCCGGCGCGCTGCTCGCCGCGTGGCGCCGGCGCCGGCTGCGAAAGCGGGCGAGGGAGGTGCTCCACCACGCCCGGCACGTCCGGGCGATGCGCGAGGACGTTGCCTCCACGGAGGATCTGGAGGCGGCAGCCGAACTCGAGCGCCACGTCGAGGCCGCCGCTCGCCGCGGTGATGTGGCCGCGTTCGACGCCGAGACACGGCGGCTCGACGAGGCCCTGGCACGCATCGCTCCGCCCAGCAAATGGCCGCGCGTCCGCGAGTTCGTCGAGCTCGTGGCGGTGGCCGGATCGGTGGCGATGGGTTTGCGTTGTTATTTTGTACAGCCCTTCCGCATTCCGACGGGCTCGATGCAACCCACCATGTTCGGGGTTCAGGTCGCAGAGCAGTCGCGGCGTCGCTGGTGGGACCTGCCGCCGTTGTCGCTGGCGGGCTGGGCCCTCTTCGGCGAGGGATACGTCGAGGTCCGGGCCCGGTGCAACGGCTACGTGGGCATGCCCGTTCCATCAAGCGACGGCGACTACCTCCTGTTGCCGGTGCGGGAACGCCCGGCGGCTCCGGGCGACCGCGATGGAGGAGTCCTCCACCGCGTTCGCGCACGCCTGCCGTTGCGGGTCACGCTTAACGAGTTCGTGACCGCCGGGCAGGTGCTGGCCTCAGGCCGGGTGACGATCGGAGACCACGTGTTCGTGGACAAGATCCGCTACAACTTCTTCAAACCCCGCCGCGGCGACATCATCGTCTTCGACACCACCGCGATCGATTATCCGGACCTTCGCGGGGATTTCTACATCAAGCGGCTGGCCGGCCTTCCAAACGAGCAGATTTCGATCCGCCCCCCGCACCTGGTCGCCGACGACCGGACGGTCGAGTCGCCCGAGCCGTTCCGGCGGCTGGTCCACGATCCCCGGTACCATGGATACCAGTTGGCCGGCGGCGCCGCCCACCGCCGTCCCGTACTCGCCGAGCCGGGCGACGTTCTCCAACTCGGACCTGACGAGTTTCTCCCGTTGGGCGACAACACGCGCAGCAGCCTCGACGGGCGGTATTTCGGCCCGATCCACCGGTCCGCTCTGGTCGGGCCGGCCTTCATGATCTACTGGCCCCTCTCGCGACGGTGGGGCCCGGTGCGCTGATTCGGCCGGACGCCGTTCTTGCGCCGGTCGCACGCGAAGTCTATGTTGATCGCGGTCACCGCTTCATGGTGCGCGATCTCCATGTCCACACGTTCTTCTCGCCCTGCGCGGAGCCGACGATGAGTTTCGCCAACGTCATGGAGGCCGCCGCGGACGCGAGCCTGGCCGAAGTTGGACTGACGGATCACCCGCACCGCCCCGGCCTCGCACGCCACCTCCAAGCGCTGGACCGGCTCCGGGAGACTCAACGGGGTCCCGTCCACGTGTGGCTCGGCGCCGAACTGGAGGTGACCGGGTTTCAGCAGCTTGCAATTCCGCCGGCCGAGCTCCCTCACGCGGATTACCTCCTCGCTGCCGCGTCGCACTACCAACTGCCCGGAGGCGCGATGGTCGTATGGCCGGATGACCCTGTCACCTGGGCGGACCGCCTAATGACCGACCTGGAGAATGCCGTCGGCTCCGGCGCCCACGTGATTGCGCATCCGTTTTATGCCTACATCCTCGTGCAACCGGTGCCTGGCGTGCGCCGCCCGGCGCTGGACGACATCCTTGGGGAGATTCGCCCTGCCCGCGTGGACCGTTGGATCGAACGCGTGGCAGAGGAGGGGATGGCGCTGGAGATCAGCCCCCGTTTGTGCGTCCATCTCGGGCTCGAATCGTTCATCGAGGAGGTGTACCGTCGCGCCCGGCAGGCGGGGGTGCGTTTTGCCCCGGGCAGCGACGCCCACCGGCCGGGCGCGGTCGGCCGGCTTGGCCAGGCGGAACACCTCGCCCGCCGGCTGGGATTGACCGACGAGGATTGGTGGAGTCCGACTCTTGCCATTCGCGCCCGGCGCAACCGATGACGAGGGCACGGGGGACGCGCGATGAGGCGTTTCACCGTGGTGTTGGCGGACATCGATGGCACGCTGCTGCACGCCGACGGAGCCGGCCGGCGCGCATTTCAAACCGCATTTCGCGAGACTTTTAGCGTGGGAGCGGACTTGGCGAAAGTCGACTTTGCCGGCGCAACGGACCTCGGCATTCTCGCCGGTTTGCTCGCCAGCGATGGCCGCGCGTTGTCCCGCGAGGACGTCGCCAGGTTTTTTGAGCGCTTGGAGCGCGACCTCGCCGAGGCCCTGGCCGGAGCCACGGTCACCGCCGTGCCCGGCGCATCGCCGCTCGTCCGCAAGCTGACGGGGCGGTCCGATGTCGCACTCGGGCTCCTGACCGGCAACGCGCGCCGGTGCGCGCGGCTCAAGCTCGCCGCGGCCGGTTTTGACCCCGGCTGGTTCCGCTTCGGAGGCTACGGGGACGAATTCGCCGACCGCTGCGACATCGCCCGGGCGGCGGTCGACCGGGCGCCGGCGCCGGCGGGCGTCCGGCGGACGTTCTGCGTGCTGGGCGACACCCCCGCGGACGTTGGGGCGGCCCGGGCGATCGGCGCCCGCGCGCTGACCGTCGCCGGCGTTCGGTTTTCCCGTGTGGACCTGGTCCGGGCCGGCGCCGATTTGGTCGTGGATGACCTGAACGACACGAACGGCCTAGAGGCCTGGATCTGCGAAGAGGGAGGGAGGGAGCGGCCATGACTGCCAAGCCGCGGCGGCCGGCGGCGCCCGCCATCACGCCGGCCGAAATGGCCCGGCGCATCGATCACACCCTGCTGAAACCTCAGGCCACCGCCGCCGACATCCTTCGCCTCTGCGACGAGGCACGGATGGCCGCGATGGCCGCCGTGTGCGTGAATCCGGTCTATGTGCCACTGGCCGCCGAGCGACTGACCGGCAGCGACGTGCGGGTGTGCACGGTGGTTGGATTTCCCCTCGGCGCGACGGCGACCGCCGTCAAAGTCTTGGAGGCCCGTCTGGCGATCGAGTCCGGTGCCCGCGAGATCGACTCGGTGATGTTCGTCGGAGGGCTGAAGGGCGGCGACGAGACAGCCGTGCTGGACGACCTCCGCGCCGTGGCGGAGGTTTGCCGTAGCACGGGGGCCCTGTGTAAGGTGATCCTCGAGACCTGCCTTCTGACCGATGAGGAGAAGGACCGAGCGGTTGAGCTCGCCGCCCGAAGCGGGGCCCATTACGTCAAAACCTCCACCGGTTTTGGTGCCGCCGGCGCGACGGTCGAGGACGTGACAAGGCTGGCCGCACGGGCGCATCCGCTGGGGGTGTGCGTGAAGGCCTCCGGCGGCATCCGCTCGCTCGACGACGCCCTGCGGATGCTGGCGGCCGGAGCCGACCGCATCGGTACGAGCAACGGCGCCGCAATCCTTCGCGAACTCGAGGGACGGACGTCAGCGTGAGGGCGACCCTGATCGTCCTCGACTCCTGCGGGATCGGCCCAGCGCCCGATGCGGCCGAATACGGGGACGAGGGGGCGGCGACGCTGCCGCACGTCAGCTCAGCCGTCGGCGGCCTGCGATTGCCCACGTTCCAGCGGCTCGGCCTGGGCAATATCCCCGGACTCTTTGGCGGACCGCCGATCGCCGGCGTGCCGCCCGCCGCCGCGCCGCTGGCTTCCTTCGGCGCAATGGAGGAGATGTCTGAGGGCAAGGACACCATCACCGGGCACTGGGAGATCGCCGGTCTGTGCCTCCGCCCCGGTTTTGCGCGCTTTGCACCGGGGCCGCCGTCGTTCCCGCCGGACCTGATCCGCGAATTCGAAAGCCGTACGAACCGCCCCGTCATCGGCAACAAGGCCGCCGACGGCGTCGCGATCATGAACGAGCTGGGCGCCGAGCAGATGCGCAGCGGCGCCTGGATCGTCTACACAAGCGCCGACTCGGTCTTCCAGATCTGCGCCCACGAGGAGGTCATCCCGCTCGACGAACTGTACCGGGCCTGCAAGATCGCGCGGGAACTTTGCGATCCGCTGCGCGTGGGCCGGGTGATTGCGCGTCCCTTCCGGGGCCGGCCCGGGGACTTTCGCCGCACCCCAAACCGGCGGGATTTCGCGTACCGGCCCGGCGAGCCGACCGTACTCGAGAGGTTGGCCGCGGCGGGCCATTCCGTCGTCGCCATTGGAAAGATCGAGGACATCTTCGCCCGCCGTGGGATCACCGCCTCCGAACACACGGGCACCTCTGCGGATTCGCGCGCGGCGGTCGTCCGCTGGTTCCGGGCGATGGACCATGGGCTGCTGTTCGCCAACTTCATCGACTTCGACATGAACTTCGGGCACCGCCGCGATCCCGTCGGCTATGCGTCCGAACTGGAACGGACGGACCGATGGATGGCGAAATTCCTGCCCGAACTAGGCCCGTCCGACGCCCTCATCCTGTGCGCCGACCACGGGAACGATCCGACCTTCCGAGGTTCGGACCATACGCGAGAACGGGTCCCGCTGCTGGTCGTCCGCCCGGGCATGCCAGGCCGTCCGCTCGGGGTGCGCCGCGGGTTCATGGATGTGGCGGCAACTTTGGCGGACTGGTTTGGCCTCCCCCCATGGCCCCGTGGCCGGCCGTTGTAAGCGTCGGCGGCGCTCAGGGTGGCGGCGGGGGCGTGCGTGTGCCATAGTAGCTACCGGAGCGAGAGCGGCCGTGATCGTCCCACAGTGGGTCATCGAGAAGAAGCGCGACGGGCAGGCGCTCGCTGCCGACGAAATTCGAGAGTTCATCCTCGGATTCACCCGCGGCGAAATCCCCGATTACCAGGCCTCGGCCTTCGCGATGGCGGTGCTGTTCCGCGGGATGACGCCGGACGAGACCGCCGTTCTCACCGATGCGATGCTGCACTCCGGCGGGCGACTGGACCTCACCCGCATCGCCGGTCCGAAGGTGGACAAGCACTCCACCGGCGGGGTGGGGGATAAGACCTCGCTGGTTCTGGGGCCGCTGCTGGCCGCCTGCGGCGCGCGGGTTCCCATGATCTCCGGCCGGGGGCTCGGCCTAACCGGCGGCACGCTCGATAAACTCGAGTCCATTCCCGGCTTCCAGACCCGTCTCTCCGAGGAGCAGGCCGTGGCGGTGTTGGCGGACGTCGGGTGCGTCATGATCGGTCCGACCGCCCGGATCGCGCCGGCCGATCGGAAGCTCTACGCGTTGCGCGACGTCACCGGCACGGTCCCCTCAATCCCGCTGATCGTCGCCAGCATTCTTTCGAAAAAGCTCGCCGAGGGCATTGAGGCTCTCGTCCTTGACGTGAAATGGGGGCGGGGGGCGTTCATGAAGGAGTTGGATGGCGCCCGCCGGCTGGCGGCGATGCTGGTGGCCACCTCGCACCGCATGGGGCTGCGCGCCCGGGCATTGCTGACGGATATGAACCAGCCGTTGGGGAGTGCCGTCGGCAACGCTTTGGAGGTGCGCGAGGCGGTGGCGATCCTCACCGGCGCGGCCGGCGGCGATGTGCGCGATCTGGCGATCGAGCTGGGCGCCGAGCTGCTGGAGATGACGCACCTGGCCTCCAATCGAGCGAACGCCATGGAACGGTTGAACCGGGCGCTGACGTCCGGCGAGGCGGCCATGGTTTTCCAACGGATGATCGCGGCGCAGGGCGGCGAGGCTCGGGTCGTGGAGCACCCTGGGCTTCTGCCGGCCGCGGAGATTGTCGCCCCGCTGACGGCGCCCACAACGGGCTGGATCGGGGCGGTGGACGCGGAAAGGGTGGCGCGCGCCGCGGTGATTCTCGGGGCTGGGCGCCGCACGGTAGACGATGCGGTGGATCCGGCGGTGGGGGTGGACGAGGTCGCCGGTGTCGGCACAAGGGTGCACCGGGGCGACCCCCTCGCCGTGATCCACGCCAACGACGAGGCGCGCTGCGACGAGGCGCGGCGATGGTTGTCGGGGGCGTTCGTCTTCTCCGACGAGCCCGTCCCGCGGCCGCAGTGGGTGACCGAACGGCACGAAGGGCCCCCAGCATGAATGGCACGCTCGGCGCAATCGATCTGCAGGTGCTCCGCGGCGCCGAGGCCGCCGTTCGGGCTCGATGGCCATCGGTGCCATCGCCAGCGGGCGGAATGATTCTCGGCTCCGGGTGGGGAGAGGTGGCGGCGGCCTGGGAGGAGGTCGGTTGCCTTTCCTACGACGAGATTCCGGGCCTGGGACGGCCCGGCGTCGCCGGCCATGTCGGCCGACTGTCGCGGGTGCGGCTGGGCAACGGCGGCGAGCTTTGGATCTTCCAGGGCCGGCGTCACTGGTACGAGGGGGTCGGCTGGACGCCCGTGGCCATCCCCATTCATCTGTTGAGGACATTCGGTGCTCGTCGCTGCCTGCTGACCAACGCCGCGGGCGGGATTGCGCCGCACCTTGTACCTGGCCGGCTGATGGCGATCGCCGACCACATTTTCACGGCAGGGTGGGGGCCCCTTGTGGGGGGGGCTCCCCCCGAGTGGGCCGCGCCGACGTTTCCCGACATGACCGAAACCTATTCCGCTTCTCTGCGCGCGCGCCTGAAGATGGCCGCCGACGCATGTGGCATCGAACTGGCCGAAGGTGTGTACGCGGCCGTGGCCGGTCCGCAATACGAGACACCCGCGGAGGTGCGGGCGCTTCGTGCCCTCGGCGCGGACGCCGTCGGAATGTCGACCGCGCCCGAAGCCCTGCTGGCTCGCGCCGCCGGGATCGAGGTTGCCGCGGTGAGCTGCATTTCCAATGCGGCGGCCGGCTTGGCCGGCCGGATCCTCGACCATGCCGAGGTGTTGGAGGTTCTCCGTGAGGCGGCCGGCAACGCCGCGCGCTTGCTGAAACAGTTTTGGGAGATCGCGTGAGCCGTCTTTCCAGCGTGCGCGATGCGCTCGTGCGCGCCGCCGATGCCGCGCGTTTAGCGGCGCATGCGCCGTACTCGGGCTACCGCGTGGGCGCGGCCGTCCTGGCGTCCGACGGGAGGATGTTCAGCGGCGGCAACGTCGAGAACGCCTCCTTCGGGCTAACCATCTGTGCTGAGCGATCCGCGGTCTGCGCCGCCGTGGGCGCCGGCGTGCGCCGGATCTCCGCGGTGGCCGTCGTGGCCGATGGCCCCGCGCCCCCGACGCCGTGCGGCGCCTGCCGGCAGGTGCTGGCGGAATTTGCCGGACCGGCGACGCCCGTGTGGACCGCGTCGGCGGGTGGGCGGGGTCTTCGTTGCCGACGCCTGGGTCGCCTCCTGCCCTTTGTTTTTCGTTTTATTTCCGCATCGCCGCCTGCGGCGGCCGCCTCCCGCCATGTCTGCCCACGCCGCACCCAGTCGGGTTCTTGACGACGGGCGCGTCGAGTGCGGGCTGTGCCCGCATCGGTGCCGGCTGAGGGAGGGCCAGCGGGGCGTTTGTTTCCTGCGGCGTGCGCAAAATGGCCGTGTGGCGCCGGATCCGCCCCGGCGGATCAGTGGGGCGGCGGTGGATCCGATCGAGAAAAAACCCCTCTACCACTTTCTGCCCGGCAGCCGGTCGCTCTCCTTCGGCGCCATCGGATGCAACCTGCAATGCCGGTTCTGCCAGAACTGGCACATCAGCCGTCCGTCCGACGACTCGGCCCTCGATCCCGACGAGGCCGATCCCGTCCGTATCGCGGACCTCGCCATCCGCGGCGGCTGCGCAAGCGTCTCGTACACCTACAACGAGCCCATCGTCAGCTACGAGTTCGTGCTCGAGTGCGCCGACGCTGCACGCGCCCGCGGAGCGCGCAACGTGGCCGTCACGGCCGGCTACATCGAGCCCGAACCCGGCGCGACTTTCTTCAGTGCGATGGATGCAGCGAACGTGGACCTCAAGTCCTTCGACGACCGCTTCTATCGCCGGCTCTGCGGCGCCCGGCTAGGCCCGGTCCTCGACACGCTGGAGCGGATTCGCGCGATGCCCGGCTGCTGGCTGGAGGTGACCACGCTGGTCATCCCCGGCGAGAACGATTCCGAGGAGGAGCTGCGCGCCTTGGCCGGGTGGTTGGTTTCCCGTCTGGGACCCGACGTGCCTCTGCATTTTTCCGCATTCCATCCGAACTATCGCCTGCTCGACCGGCCGCCCACCGCACCGGCTGCACTTCACCGCGCACGCGACATAGCCCTCGCCGCTGGAGTGCACCACGCCTACACCGGCAACGTCCTGGACGACGAGGGTTCGACCACCCGCTGCCATGCGTGTGGAACGGCCTTGATCCGGCGGCGGGGATTTCGGGTGGTGGATCACCGGCTGGTGTGCGGCGCCTGCCCCGACTGCGGCGCGGTCTGTGCGGGCGTGTGGGCGGACGCGCCAGCCCGCCGCGACTTCGGTCGCGCGCCGCCGGCAGGCTGACGGGTCGTTGGCGGCGGCCGGTGCCGTCGGATATCATGCGCCGCAACGCGCCGGTCGATCCGCCGGTGCGCAGGAGACGAAATCACAATGTGGTGGCTGATCGACGGGACGGCGTTCCCCGTGGTCGCCGACGTGATCCAGGCGTTTCGCGACAGCAATTGGTTGTCCGGGAAGCTGATCGTGGTCGTTCTCATCGGCGCGTCGGTCGTCGCATGGTCGGTGATGGTCTCGAAATACCGGGATCTGCGCCGCGCCCAACTGGCCTCGGATGCGTTCCTCACCGCCTTCCGTAGCGAGGATCACCCGTTGTCGTTGTTCCTGCGCAACCGGACGTACCGGGAAAGCCCCGTCTATGCTGTGTACGAAAGCTGCTGCGCGGCGATTGGAGCGGAGGTCGGCGAGTCGGAAATGCGCGGATCGGCCGACCTGCTCGAAGGCCAATCCCGGCGTCGCCTGGCCCTGAGCCCTTTGCAGATTGAGGTGATCCGCCGCGTTGCGGACCGCGCGGTTGCCGACCAGGCCCTCCTGTTGGAGAGCGGCATGGGACACCTGATGATTGCCGTCAGCGCCAGTCCGATGCTGGGCCTGCTCGGGACGGTCTGGGGCGTGCTCGACGCATTTGGCGCGATGGCGCACAAGGGCGCGGCCAACCTGTCGGCCGTGGCACCGGGCATCTCCGGGGCGCTGTTGACCACGGTCGTCGGGTTGCTCGTCGCGCTGCCGTCCTCGGTCGGGTACAACGTGCTGGCCAGCCGCATCCGAGTCCTGGCCGTGCATATGGACAACTTCGCGCAGGAGTTCGTCGCCGAGGTGCAGCGCTCGCTCGGCCGGGAGTAAGGCCCCATGCCCCGCCGGACCACCATCGTCGCCCTGAGCGAGATCAAGGAGATCAACCTCACCCCGCTAATCGACCTGACGTTTTTGCTGTTGATCACGTTCATCATCACCTTTCCGCTGATCGAGCAGGGCGTCCCGGTCAACCTGCCGCGGGGCAAGGCCGAGGATCTTCCGGAGCGGTCCACCCGCACCATCACAATCGACGCGAAGGGGGGGCTCTTTCTGGACCGAGCGCCGATCGAGCTACCCGATCTGGAGGCGCAGATGAGGCAGCTCGGGGCGGCCGATCCCGACGTGACCGTCATGATCCGGGCCGACCAGAAAGTGGAGTACGGTCGCGTCGCCGAGGTTCTGCGGACGCTACATGCCGCCCGGATTGCGCGGCTGGCCCTGATCCAACAGGCCGAGGGCGCTCCGCAATGATGGCAGTCGCCGAGCGTCGGACGATCGCCCGCAGCGCGGCGGCGCACCTGGCGCTGATCGCGGCCCTGTACGCCGCCTCGACCGTCCGCGGCTGCTTTGCGAAACCGCGCAGGTTCGAGGCCATCACGGTGTTCACGGTTCCGGACATCTCCGCGCCGCGGGTGGAGATCTCGGCCCCGCAGCCGCCTCCGCCCGTCCCGCAGCCGCCACCTACCCGCGATATTCCCGAGCCGGCGCCCAAGCCGCCGAAGCCGCAGGTCGAGGTCAGCAGGGTGAAGGTCACGCGACCGCCTCCAGCGCCCCCTCCCAAGCCGCTCACAGCAGAGGAGGTACGGCGACTGCTCACGGCGGGCCGGCCGCTGCCGACCCCTTCGGCACGCATAGCCAACCCCGGCGCCGCGCCCGACTTGTATCTGGCGCTGGTGCGCAAGGCGATGTACGACGCATGGGAGCAGCCGGGCACTTTGCGCCCGGCGCCGGGGATGTCCGTCCTGGCGCAGATTCGCGTGGCGCGCGACGGGAGTGTGCTGCGCGCGGAGGTGGTCCGACCCAGTGGCCATCCGGTGATGGACGCTTCGGTCGAAAAGGCGTTGAGGGATGTACGGCGCCTGCCGCCGTTGCCCGACAGCCACACTGGTTCCCACCGCGACATCCAGATTTCCTTCGAGCTGACCGATTCATGAAACGATGACCGAAAGGGGCAGGGAAGGCCATGGACCGATCCGACTGCGTGCTCGTTGTGGTGGATGTGCAGGAGAAGCTCGCCGCGACGATGCCCGACCGCGATGAGTTAGTCCGGCGATTGCTGGTCCTCATCCGTGGGGCGCGCATCCTCGGTATACCTGTCTGGCTGACGGAGCAGATCCCCGAAAAACTTGGGGCCACGCTCGCCGAAATCCGCGAGGCGGCCGGCGCGGCGCCGATCGGGAAATCCACGTTCAGTTGTATGGGCTGCGGCGAGTTTCGCGAACGAGTCGAGGCGGCCTTTCGGCGGACCTTTCTGGTGTGCGGCATCGAGGCCCATGTGTGCGTTTACCAGACGGCGCGCGACCTGCTCCAGGCGGGCCTGGAGGTCGAGGTGGTTGCGGACGCGGTAGCGTCACGCGACCCGGCCAATCGCGGGCTGGCGCTAGATCGGCTGGCTCGGATAGGCGTGGGCATTGCGTCAACGGAGATGCTACTGTTCGACCTGCTCGGCGAGGCCGGGACGGAGGAGTTCCGCGCCATTCTGCGGCTGGTAAAATAATCCGGGAGAGCACCGCTCGCTGCCCGAAAACTCCAGGTGGACCGCCATCGGCTGGTAGATGCGCGGGGACTCGAACCCCGGACCCGCTGATTAAGAGTCAGCTGCTCTACCAACTGAGCTACGCATCTGGCGTGATTATCGCAGATCGGAATCCTGAATGCAACTAAGACACCGGATGGACGGATCCACGGAACGGGTGTGACACAGCGCGCGGGACACCCAGAACGTCGCTGAGGATTCAGAAGTACGCCCTCAGTTGAAACTTAGGTCAGGGCCCGACGGATAGGAGTTTGACGAGATAAGGGCCTCTAAAGCACGAGCATAACCACGTCGCATAATATATGTTATGTCGCATGATGACAGCCAATTGGCCCAACATCTTGTTGTTTGAGGTTGTTCACAGGGCGCCCACAGCCCTATGACCCTTTAATACGTTTATTCGCAGCCGGAGAATTGATTGTGAATAAGCTTCTACGTCTCCACGTAGGGGGCTATTGTCCACGGCGGGGTTGTGAAAGTTGTGTCCGATCGCCCGGGCGGGCGATGCTGGCCGGTCACCGGGGGGAAGCAAAAACGGCGTTATAGACCCGCTGATATTCGGTCACAGGTTTTTCCCATGAGTGATCTTCGAGCATGAGGCGCCTCTGGAGTGCGCTCCACGCCCCGCTTTTTCGAATCGCCAGTCCGCGGTCGAGGGCCTCGAGGAGCGCCGCTCCGGTCAATCCTGTGAAGACGACGCCGTTGCCGGTCGTCGTGTCGTCCGACAAAGCTTGTACGCTATCTTTGAGCCCCCCCGTGGACCTTACGATCGGCAGCGCCCCGTACTTGAGCGCATACAGATGGCTCAGGCCGCAGGGCTCCAGTCGCGATGGCATGAGGTAGATATCCGCGGCGCTTTGAATGCGGTGCGCCAGCGCCTCGTTATACCCGATCCATGCGTGGAACCGGTTCGGCCATCGCCTCATCCATTCGACGCAGAGCCCCTCGTATTTTTGAGCCCCCCGGCCCAGGATCACCATCTGCAGGGGGCGGGACATGATCTCCGGCATTACTTCGGCCAGGAGGTCCAGGCCCTTCTCGTCCTCTAGCCGGGAAATCATGGCCACCAGGGGCACGTCGTCGTCCCCGGCGAACCCCGCCTCGGCCATCAGGGACCGTTTGCAGATCCCCTTCCCTTCGGCGTTGTCGGCGCTGTACCGGGCTTCGATCAAGGGGTCGATCGCGGGGTTCCAGATGTCCGTGTCCACCCCGTTGCGAATGCCGATGAAACGGTCTCCGAGCGACCGGAGGACTCCGTCCAGTCCCATGCCCAGTTCCGGTTGTCGGATCTCGTCCGCGTAACTAGGGCTCACCGTGGTGGAGATGAGGCTCGAGGTCAGGCCACCCTTAAGGCAATTGATCTTCCCGTAAAACTCCAATCCCGCGATCGAAAAACAACTGAAGGGCAGATTGCTCAACGGAAATTCGGAGGCCGGGTAAATCCCTTGGTAAGCCAGATTGTGCACGGTGAACACCGTGCCCTCGTGTCCGTTGCGCCCCATGCCGTTGATGCCGTGGCGCAGGTACATCGGGATCAGTCCGCAGGTCCAGTCGTTTCCGTGGACGATGTCGGGCGCCAGAGCGGCCGCGTCGATCAGCGCGACCACAGCCTTTTGGAAAAACACGAACCGCTCGAAATTGTCAGTGTACTCCCGGTGCGGCAGCGCGTAGAGTTCGCGGCGGTCGAAATACTCGTCCCGACCGACGAAATAGGTGGTGATCCCGTTCAGATCGTGACGGTAGATTTCGGCCACCATCATGCGAAAGCCGACCGGAATGCGAAGCCGCAGGCCGGTGTCCTCCAGTTGTCGGCCGCTGGCGGTCACGTGGCGGTAAAGCGGCATGATCCGCACGACGTCCACTCCGGCGCGGCCCAGGGCGGCGGGCAGGGAGCGGGACACCTCCCCCAACCCGCCGGTGGAGGCGTACGGCGCGATTTCGCTGCTGGCGAATAGAACCTTCATGGGATCGCGCGCCGCTGCCGCCCGGAGTCGGGCCGTGCTACGATGACGGCGCGCATGTCGGACTGGATACCATCGCTGGAAAGCGTATTCAAACGGTTTCTGGAATCGCCCTCCTACCGGCCGATGAAGCGGAGGGAGTTGGCGGCCGCGCTCGGCCTGCCGGCCCCGCAGCGAAGGAAGTTGCGGGAACTGTTGCGCCGGATGCGCGAACGGGGCGAACTGGTGGTCCTGCGCAATAACCGCTGGGCCCGCCCCGACCCGGCGCGCCGCCGCACCGGCACACTCCACGTGGATGGCCGCGGCCGCGCCATGGTGGTCTGCGATGGCGCCGACGGCCTCATGGTGCGAGTCGAAGCGGCTGAGGTCCAGGCGCTCGTTCATGGGGACCGCGTGGCGGTCGAGTTGACCGGACGCCCGGCCGCCGGCCGCGATCGGGTCAACGGCCGCGTGGTCGCCGTGCTGGACCGGCCGCGTCCCCGGCTGCCGGGCCTGTTGCGGCGCGGCCATGGGTATTGGTATGTCATCCCCACCCACCGGCGCCATCCTTCCAACGTCCGCATACGGGCGTTTGTACCCGGCGTCGACCCCGTCGAGGGCCACATCGTCTCCGCTCGGCTCGACCCGTGGGCCCCCGGCCAGCCCGGGCTGATGGGCATCGTTGAGGAGGACCTGGGCCGCCCTCGCGATCCCGGCATCGAATCGCGCCAGATCCTCCGCCGGTTGGGGTTGGCCGACGAATTCCCGCCTGCCGCGCTGACCGAGGCCCGCCGGATTTCGCGCCGCCTCACCCCGGCGGACCTCGATGGACGGCGCGACTACCGTGATCAAAACTGCTTCACCATCGATCCGCCCGACGCACGGGACTTCGATGATGCGGTCGCGATCAGCCGCCTTTCGGACGGAGGATGGGAGGTCTGGGTCCATATCGCCGACGTAGCCCATTACGTACCGACCGACTCCGCCGTCGACTTGGAGGCCCGGGAGCGGGGCACGAGCGTTTACCTCGCCGATCGCGCCGTCACGATGCTTCCCCCCGACCTGACCGTGGAGGTCTGCAGCCTGTGCCCTGGCGAGGACCGCCTCTGCCACACCGTGCACGTGGTGCTGGACTCCTCGGGCCGGCCGATCCAGGAGGAGACCCATCCCTCGTGCATCCGCTCGCGAGCTCGGCTCGATTACGAATCGGTCCAGGCATGGCTCGACGGCGGCGATCCGGCCACCGTGCCCGATGGTGTCCGGAACGACCTGTTGGCGATGGCGGATCTGGCCGCGCTGTTGCGACGCCGACGGCTGGCGTGTGGGGCGCTCGCGTTCACTTTGCCCGAGGCCCGCTGTGAGATCGACGACACCGGACGGACGGTGGCGGTGCGCCGGCGCGCGGCGGACCGGGCGTATTCGCTCATTGAGGAGCTGATGCTGTTGGCCAACCGGGCCGTCGCCCGGCGTCTGGCCCGGGCCCGCGTCCCGGCGATCTACCGGATTCATGAGGAACCAGATGAGCGCCAATGGGAAAACATGGCCGCCGCTCTCGCCGAGCTGCGGTTGGGCCCGCCGCCCACCGATCGTGCATCGCTGAACGCGCTCCTCGAACGGGTTGCGGGAACCGATCTCGAGCACGTCGCCGCCATGACGGTGCTTCGCCATCTCAAGCGGGCGGAATACTCGACCCGCTGCGGGGACCATTTCGGGCTGGCGTTCCGGCCCTACACCCATTTCACGTCGCCCATCCGCCGCTATCCCGATCTGACAGTGCACCGGATCCTGGTCGCCATCGAGCGCGGCGGCCTGCCGCCGGTCAGCCATCTGGAGGCGGACCGCATCGCCCGTCATTCCTCGGAGATGGAGCGGCTCGCCGACGAGGCGGAGTGGGAGAGCCTCGATGCGGCCCGCGTCGCCTTCTACCGCGCCCTTCTTGATCGCGGTGAGACCGGCCCTTGGCCCGCCATCGCCGTGGGGCGCACGCCGCGGGGCGTTTTGGTGGAGGTCATGGAGACGCTCCAGCGCGGGATGGTGCCCAGCGATCTGCTCCGGCACGATCCGTCAATCGGCTCTCGCCTCGACGTGCGCTTGGTGGCGGTGGAGCCACACCGTCGACAGGTGACCTTCGCCCCGGCCGGGCCGCCGTTCGGCTTACGCCACGGACGCGACCGCCGTCTCGGTCAACGGATCAGATAGACCAGCCGCTGGGGTCTGCCGTCCCGTTCGACCTCGAGCACGACGGCGTTCAATTGCTCCTTGAGAAATTCGCCGATGAAAAACTCGGCGCGCGAACGACTGGTCATTTTCATCGAGTTCACGGCACGCACGACGTCGCCCTGCCGGAGACCGACGGCCTCCAGAAACTCGCGCTCGCCCAGGATGTCGATCTGATACCCCGCGATGCGTCCCTCCTCGCGCAGCGGACGAAAGGTCTCGTACAAGCGGGCGATGCGCGCCGGGTCGTCGCGGAGTTCGCGATAGTACTCCATCACCTTCGCGCGCTCGATCAGCCAGCGGTCCTCCCGCACGCGGCGGCCGAAGCGATTCGTTTCGATGGCGGCCATGCCCGCAGCGGCCGCCACCACGGGATCGGCGGGCGTCCCGCCGGAAGTCGGGCCGGCTCCAAAGTCCATGGTCAGCACAACGGGACGTCCGTCGATTTCCGCCGTTACCCGGTCCAGCTCAATGCGTACGACGCGAAGCGAGCCGGCGGTCTCCCACTCGGCCAGCAGGTGCTGGCGGCGCTCGGCAAGGTCATCGATCACGGCCCGGCCGTACCGTGCGGGCGAATTGGGGCAGTCGTCGTCGCGCATCAAAAGAGTCCCAGCCAGGCGGTAACGGCCCTGCACTGGGTCGGCCGGCGCCGTCGGGGAAGGAGGTGGTCCGCCGCCGGCGGGTGCCCGCAGCGCCCCCCAGTCGGCCAGGGAAAAACGCGGCGCCGCGGGCCATTCGGCCGAAATGGACGGGGCCAGTCCGTGCGCCGCGGCGGACTCCCGCTCCCCCCGGCGGGCCGCCGGCACCAGCCACCGCCCGGCCAGCATCGCCGCCACCATGGCCATGCCCAACGCGATCCGCCGCAACCAGGGCGCCGCCGACGCGTCCCAATCCTCGCCGCCGGTCATTGCGTCCCCCCACACCGGCCGACCGGAGCCGTAAGCCGGATTCTGTTGCCCGCGGTCATTTGTCTGATGCGGCCAACCCGGAACCGCGCCCCTTCGGGCTTGAGACGGGCCGCCTCCAGTTCCCTATTTGGCCTTGCTCCGGATGGGGTTTGCCATGCGTTCCGCCTCTCGACGGAACCGGTGGTCTCTTACACCACCGTTTCACCCTTGCCCCGCGCAATCACACGAGGCGGTCTATTCTCTGTGGCACTTTCCGTACCCCCCGATCTCGCAGGGGGCCTCCCGCCTTTCGACGGGACATCCTGCCCTGTGGAGTCCGGACTTTCCTCCCCCCCGGCCCGAAGGCTGGGAGAGCGACCGCCCGCTCCGGCCGGCCGGCTTCTCACGCCAAGGCTTCGATTGAATATAACATGCGGCCGCAAAACGCGCACACCGCAATTTGCTCGCACCGGCGCGCATCGTGCACCGCCTGGGGCGGCAGCCGCATGTGGCAGCCTCCGCAGGTCCCATGATCCACCGGCGCCAGGGCGAGCGTGCCGACGTGGTCGCGAATCCGCTCGTAGCGGCGCAGCCAGTCCGGGTCCACTTCCCCGGCGGCCGCCGTCCGCTCGGCCTCGGCCCTGGCCAGCTCGGAGTCCATCGTCGCCAGCCGACCGTCGAGCTCCGCACATTCCCGCTCGACGGTGGCCGACTCGGAGTCTAGGTCGCGTCGCGTGGCCGCAAGCGCGCGCTGGTACCGCTCCACGTTTTCCATCCGCTCAAGCTCCGCGTCCTCAAGCTGGCGGATGTGCGCGGTGAGCGTATCGATTTCGTGCAACAAGGCGCGGTAGGCGTCGTTGGTCTTCACCTCGAACTGCTGCTGACGCAGCCGGGCCGCTGTGGCGCGGGCCGCTTCGACCTCCTTCTCCAGCCGTTGGATTTCCGCCAGCTCCTGTTGGCAGGCCGCCTCAGCCCGGGCAAACGCCGCCTCCCGTTCGGCGAGGCGGCTCCTGGCGCGCTCCTTGCGGGCGGGGATGTCCTGCGCCTCTCGCCGCAACCGGGCCAGGCGCTCGTCGATTTCCTGTACGCGGATCAATTGTCGCAGCAATTCGCGCATTCGCCGCTCCGCTCGAAGACTGTGGAGTCTAGACTCCGTCCGCCCCACCGTCAACGGGCGGGAGTTCGGCCACCAGCCCCTCTCTCCGCAACCGTTCCCAGGTAATCCCCGGGAAGGCCACGCCGCGTTCGACGAACCGCCGTGCGAATTTGCCGAGCAGGTCCACCTCCACGTTCACGATGTCGCCGGGACGGTACACGCCGAAGCAGGTCACCTCGTAGGTATGCGGAATGATGTGGACTCTGATCGAATCTTCCGTCATCTCCGCAATGGTGAGGCTGACGCCGTCGATGGCCACGGACCCCTTGAAGACCATGCCATCCATCAGTTCCGCGGGACAGGCGAACTCGAAGCGCCAGTCCCGCCCCACCGGCTCGATGGTCCGCACTGTGGCCGTCCCGTCCACGTGGCCGACGACGATGTGCCCGCCCAGCGGATCGCCCCATCGCAGCGCCCGTTCGATGTTCACCGCGTGGCCGGCGGGCAATGCGCGGAGGTTGGTCCGCCGAACGGTCTCCCGCAACACGTCGAAGGACAGGTGAGGGCCGTCGATGGATTTCACCGTCAGGCAGATGCCCGACACCGCCACGCTCTCGCCGATCTCCACAGGCCGATCCCACTGGTCAGCGTCCACCACGAGCCGTCCCCACTCGCTCGCCAGGTCTTTTTCGACGACCCGGCCTCGCCGTTGCACGATCCCCGTAAACATGGTTCCTCCGTCACGCCGGTCTCAGCCGGATCGCCACATCGTCGCCCGCCGCCTGCAAAGCGACCCGACGCCAACGTGTCGCACGCCGAAGAGGCTGTGGGGGCCCCGCGATCGCCACTCGCCCCACCCCCAGCGTCAGCGGAGCCACGAACCAGAGCAGTTCATCCACCAGCTTTGCACGTATGAGCGCCCCCGCCAGCTCGGCTCCACCTTCGCACAGCACATGCATCACGCCTCGCTGCCCCAGTTCGGCCATCAGCGCGCGAAGGTCCACCCCGCCACCGCACGCGGCCGGCAACACCGCCACCTCGGCCCCCGCTGCGCGCAACGCCCGGATGCGCCGGGCCGGACAGTCTTTGGCGACGGCGACAAGAACCGGACCTTTCCGCAGCGTGGCCAACAGCCGCGCTCCTGGCGGGGTGCGACCTCGGGCGTCGGCGACGACACGCCATGGCCGCCGTCCGAGGGCCGGACGAGGGACGAGGATGGGATCGTCCGCCCGCGCGGTGCCGGATCCGATCAGAATCGCGTCGGCGCGTCGCCGCTCCTGCTGCACCAGCCGCCGGGCCGCCGGGCCGGTGATCCACCGCGAGTGACCTGCGTGGTCCGCGATCCATCCATCGAGCGTGGCGGCCAGCTTGAGCGTGACCCACGGGCGACGTTCCAGAATCCATCGTTGGAAGGGTTCGATCAGACGCCGGCACTCCCCGCCACACGGCCCCAGTTCAGCCCGCACCCCGTGCCGCCGCAGCAGTCGCAGACCGCGGCCTCGGTGGAGGGGATTGGGGTCGATGGCGCCCACCA
>OGCI01000334.1_pt1 | contig 58327 bp, 51 predicted proteins | sample 1570021 | NCBI WGS metagenome assembly OGCI01 (sample SAMN06264664, study PRJEB24512) | hot springs metagenome | isolation source: Hot spring water | place: South Africa: Tshipise | collected 2015-06-21
CTGGGGATGTGCGTTCCTCCCCCGCATTGGGAAGTGACGGGACAATTTACGTAGGGTCAAATGATGATCTACAATCTATAGCAAGAGGTTATCTCTATGCAATTAATCCCGATGGCACGCGCAAGTGGTACGGCGATCTTTTCGGGGCGGTTTACTCATCCCCTTCTATCGCTGCGGACGGAACAATCTACATAGGTTCCGATAAAAATGACGTGTTTGCATTTGAGCCGGACGGGACGCTTAAATGGGTATTCCCGACCAAAGGAGATGTAAGATCTTCTCCAGCGATCGCCAACGATGGAATTATTTACATTGGGTCGGACGATGGTTTTCTTTATGCGCTAAATCCGGAGGGACCACTACATCCGGACGGTTATGTCAAATGGGAGCTGGCTTTGGGAGGCCCGATACAGTCATCCCCCTCGATAATGCCCGACGGCGTGATCTATGTAGGATCCAATGATTTTAATTTTTATGCCATCGGAGGACATGACAAGCTAATGGAGAGCTCCTGGCCGAAATTCCGGCGGGATCTGAAAAATCAGGCGAGACAGCCTTTGGACTGAAAATAGTTAGAGGGGGGTGATCTGCAGAAAGTCGATGAAGGGAGATATGCAGTTTAACGCGCAACAACACAAAGGAGGCGGAAAATGAAGAAAATAGTATTACTGATCGTAGCACTGTCGTTGATTGCCGTTTCCCCGGTCGTTTACGGAGCCGACACAATACTGCTCGGTAACGGAAATGTCGCGCTCAAGGCGTCCTATCTCAACTTCACCGAGGGCGCGCTCGAAGATCTGGATAATGACGACGCCCTCTATCTCGGTCTGGAGGCCTACAACAAGATAACCTCGAATTTGTACGTCGGGATGGAAGTCGGCTACGCGAGAACCGATGGTAGCGCGCGAATCGTCCTTGGCGAAATGGAACCCGTTAAGGCTGATACCGAGCTGACATTCGTGCCGATCGAACTCAATCTCAAATACGCGTTGGACATTGCTCCCCGCCTCGTTGCGGACATGGGTGCAGGTATCTCCTATAGCTGGATGAAAGAAGAAATATCGGGCCCCGGCCAGTCGTCGCCGGGCGACGACTGGCTCTGGGGAGGGCAGATATTCGCGGCGCTCAATTACAAAATCGAGCGGTTTTTCATGGGGATCAACGCAAAATACCAATTCACGGAGAACTTCGAAATCAGGGATTTCGATACGGACGTGAACGCCAGTAACTGGCGGATCGGCGGGCAGATCGGCATCATGTTCTGATCCGCAAAACCGCGTACGCAAATAAAAGAGGGGCGGTCAGTTCCGCCCCTCTTTTATGGTCCTTGGGTAAGATTATCTCTTTGTCTCCCAGTTCTTACTCTATTTCTTCTTCCCGCCTTTGCCGCAACCACACTTCTTGCACATGGCGCATACCTCCTTTACGTGAGCGATGTCGCTGAACGATGCGTCGTCACGAATGCATCGTTCGTTAAACGCTGATATCCTCGAGCGTCGCGATCTTTTTACTATACCATGCCCACTGCCCGCTTCGCCCCCCGCGATAAGGTAACCCTTCAGCGTGACGAGGAACCGATCAGCGTTTCCTTATTCTATGCGAATGGCACTCCAAATACAAGGGTCTCAGCGCATCGAAATGCCATGAAATATTGAAAAAGAAACCTTCAGAAAGCATCAATACGTTTCAAGCTAAGCGTCATGAGCCCGGGAACGAGTGCCCCGGGAGAACACTCCATCGACACGTTATCTCGCAAAAAAATCGAGGGCACGCGAAAGTTCGCGATGATCTTTCGCATACTCGTGCAGAGGGATGCACTGCAAAACTGCATCCCACGCTTGCCTCAGACTGCGAGCGCCCGCGGCAGGACCGTCTGGATGGAGAAAAGTGCCCGCTCCGGCGAGGTGAATGAAATCGTTGTGGCCGATCTTCTCCGCGTTTGCCGGAACCGTGCCCGCCCATTGACCACCGGAACTGACCGGGAGGGAGGATCGCATCGATGCGAGCGAAGACGTGCACGCCCGCATGTTCGAAAGGACTTCATCGTCGGTTTCGTAGAGTTTCCCCTGGACCGCACCGCAATGAATCTGATCCGCGCCGCATATGCGGAAGAGTTTCGTGAGGACAGGGAAGCTCAGTCCGAGGAGGGGACTCCGGGCCCAGACTGCTGCGAATGTCCTGTGGCAGTGGATGGGAACTTTGCAGTATTCCGCAAATTCCCGCATCGCCTCGATCCCGATCGTCGCGGCATTGAGCATAACGCACCTTCCTCCGCCATCGACCACGATGTCATGGAGTTCTCTCAGCCGGTCTAATCGGTCAGTAATGTTGAACGCGTACATCTTCTTTTCGCCCGTGCGCTCCTCCACGCGCCGGATGGATGCCATCACGGCCGCGACCCGATCCCGAACGGAGTTGTAGGGAGCGTCCGCCAGAAGCTCGTCATCCTTGATGAAATCGAGACCACCATTGAACCCTTCTTCGGCCAGAGCCGCAACCCTCTCAGCCGTGAGTCCCACGCACGGTTTCACGATCCCGCCGATGATGGGCCTCCCGAAGATGCCGAGGAGTTCCCTGCAGCCTCCGATCCCGAACCGAGGGCCGCTGAAGTCGCGCAAAAACGATTCGGGGAATACGATGTCCGTCACTTTGGCCGCCGTGATCATGTTCATCTCGAAGAGTTCTCCTGCGACCGCCGTGAGGAGATTGGGGATCGTGGACTTGAAATTGACCGATGGGTAGGCGATGGTTATCTCCGCTGCCTCGATGGAGTCACGATCAATGACCGTCCGAACCGGCAGCTGGCACTCGAGCCGGCCTCGTAACGGGGTGACATCGAGAACCCGTGCACCGTGCCGTGCGACAATCCGTTCGCTATCGGGTTCGTGCATCCCGCCCATCCCGATAGACTGGACCTCCGCGATAGCCTTGGCAACTTTAGATACGTCCAGCGGGCTTTCAACGTAATACTTTACCGTGACACATTCATCGATCTCTCCGATCGGCAACGCAGAATTCCTCCGAGAATGGATTTTCGATCAGAAGAGGCGGACGTCCACAGGATCCCCTTCCCGGACGCCTGACTTCATCATGGGAATGACGGCGGTGCCGACAGCGCGGGTCAATGTGGTGATCAACCCCGATTTCCCGAGCAACGGTACGGCCCACAACTCCCCCTCCCTCTCCTCGATGATAACGCCGATGTGTTCTTCCCTGCCAGGGCTCGACGACACATTCCGCGCTATCCTCGCGGAGATCATCCTTCTCCTCTTCTCCAGCCGTTGCTCCTCCGCTCCGGACTGCATCGCGAGGACCGGCCTTATGAATATCTCGAAGCAAAGGTGCACCGCCGCAGGGTGGCCGGGGAGACCAAAGAGAGGCGTCGTCCCCACAACTCCCCCAATCAGGGGCTTGCCCGGTTTCAAAGCGACCCCGTGGAATAAAACCCCCGGCTCGCCGGCTTCATTGATGACCTTCGCCGTCACGTCTTTCGTCCCGACCGAACTTCCACCGGTAATGAGCACCATTTCCGAGCCGCGCAGGGACTCTTCGACGACGTCCCTGATCGCCTCGTACCGGTCTTCGATGATGCCTTTCTTCAACGCGGTGCCACCCGCATGCGAAACCAACCCAGAAAGGGTAAACGAATTGATATCGCGGACTTGCCCCGGTTGCACCGGTGCGCCCGGCGAAACGATTTCATCGCCCGTGGAAATAATCGACACTTTCGGACGGTCATATGCCCACACGCTCGTAATGCCGAGACCAGCCAATGCGCCCACATCTTGAGGTCGCAGTCGATGGCCGCATCGCAGGACGCACTCGCCTTTCCGCACGTCTTCCCCCGCCTGAATGACATTCTCACCGGGCGACACCGGCCTCATGACTTCGATCGTTTTCTCGTCGAGCAACTGGGTGTGCTCGAACATCACAACCGCATCGGCACCGTCCGGCAACATCCCACCCGTCGCGATCCTCACGCACTCCCCCTTCCGGAGGGAGACCGAGGGCTTCTTGCCCATCGGTATTTCGCCCGCAACGGGGAGATACGCGGGAAGACTTTCGGAGGCACCGAACGTATCCGACGAGCGGACAGCGAACCCATCGACGGTCGACCGGCTGAATCCCGGCAGGTCCTCCGGCGCCTCGATATCTCTCGAAACAACCATGCCGCAACAATCGTCGAGGCCGACGAGAATCTCCGCGGGTCTCCTGAAAGGCGCGTGCTGAAACAGTATCGCGAGCGCCTCAGCCACCGTCACCAACTCTTCTCTCCCAAGCATGTCACGCATGGCAAACCTCACGCATTGAAGCGGTTCATCGCTTTCTCGACGCCTTCGGCGATGAGACAACTCACCGCGTCCGCAGCGCGTGCGATCGATTCCTTGATGAGAGCCATTTCCGCTTTCGTGAATTTTCCCAAAACGTAATCCTCCGCCGTCATGCTCGGATCCCGGCCTATCCCCACTTTTACCCGAATGAACTCCCTGGATCCGATACTCTGGATGATCGATTCGACCCCTCTGTGCCCGCCTGAAGAACCGGATTTCCGGATCCGCAGTCTTCCGGGCTCCAGATCGAGATCGTCATGGACGATAATAAGGTTCTCAGGCGGTATGTCGTATTTTCGGCAGATACGGTGCACAGGCGGTCCGCTCATATTCATAAACAGAAGGGGTTCTACGAGAAACGCTCTCTGTCCCTCGATAGAACCCCTCCCTATTTTGTAGCCTTCTCTCCGGTGAGCGAGTTCGATGTGGTATCTACCCGCGAGCTCCTCCACGACCATGAACCCGATATTGTGCCTGGTTCTGGCATACCTTCTCCCGGGGTTTCCCAGCCCGACTACGAGCCACATCGGTCGTCCATGGAATGCCGAATAGACAGCGCCGCCCGCTCACAGACGAGGTTATTTACCCTCTTCGGCCTCCTCTTCCTTCTTCCCTTTCTTTATCACTTCCGGTTCCGTGACCTCAGGCGCCGCAGCCTCCGCCGGAGCCGCCTCTTCGACGATAGGCGCTATGACATTCGCGATCACTTCGGATGCGTCCGTCAGGACTTTCACGTCATCGCCCAGGCGGAGATCACCCACGTGAAAAGACTGGCCGATCTCGAGGCCCGATATATCGATCTTGATGTGCCCCGGAATGTTGTCCGGCAGACATTCCACTTCGATCTCCCTGAGAAGGTTCTGGAGAATGCCTTTGTCCCTCTTGACGCCGATCGGCTCGCCTACGGTCGTCACCGGTACGCTCACCCTGACTTTTTCCGTCAGGGATACTTCGAAGAAATCCACGTGGAGCATTTCCCTGCTGGTCGGATCAACCTGGTAATCCCTGATGAGCGCGAGCCGGTTCTCTTCCTCTCCGAAGCGAAGGTTGACCATCACTTGCTCGCCGGCGGTCGAATTGATGAACTGCGCTATCTCCTTGCGGGGAATTTTTATGGGGAGCGAACCGCCGCCTCTGTAGAGAATGGCCGGGATCATCTGCGCTCTCCTCAAAGAACGGGCTGCCCCTTTGCCCTTCTCTTCTCTCTTTTGCACGTTCAATGTAATTCTTTCCATAGTTTTCCTTTTCCTCCTTCACTCGAACAGCGAACTTATTGACGACTCCTCGTGAATTCTCCTGATTGCTTCTCCAATGAGCGGTGCGATGCTCAGGACGGTCAGCTTCGTACAACGCTCTTTCTTGCTATTCAATGGGATCGTGTTCGTGACGATCAGCTCTTCGATGACGGAATGGTTCACCTTGTCGACCGCGCTATCGGAAAGGACCGCGTGCGTGCACGCGGCAACCACGCGATTCGCGCCTTTCTCCTTCAACGCCGCAGCTGCCTGTATCGTCGTCCCCCCCGTATCGATCATGTCGTCCAGAATCATGGTATCCTTGCCTTCGACATCCCCGATGACGTTCATGATCTGCGAGACGTTCGCCGCTTCACGGCGCTTGTCGATGATGGCGATCGAGCACTGGAGTTTCTTCGCAAAAGCCCGCGCCCTCTCGACGCCACCCGCGTCCGGTGAGACGATCACGAGATTCTCGAGCGAATACGTCGCCCGAACGTAGTCGAGGAGAACCGGCGACGCGTAGAGATTGTCGACGGGGATATTGAAAAATCCCTGGATCTGCGCCGCGTGGAGATCCATCGTCAAGACCCTGTTAATGCCCGCGGCGGTAATCAAATCGGCCACGAGCTTCGCCGATATGGGGACTCTCGGCTGCACCTTCCGGTCCTGACGGGCATAGCCGTAATACGGGATCACGGCGGTGATGCGGCGCGCGGAGGCTCTCTTCAGTGCATCGACCATCAGGAGCAGCTCCATGAGATTTTTGTTCACGGGGATGCTCGTCGGCTGCAGGACAAAGACGTCGCTCCCCCGCACGTTTTCATTTATCTGCACCATGATCTCTCCGTCACTGAATTCCGTGACCGTCGCATCCCCAACAGGGATCCCAAGGTATGCGGCGATCTCGCCCGCCAACGCCTTGTGCGCGTTTCCGGTGAAAAATTTAATCCCCTCCGGCATGTCCCCTCCTCTCAGGTGTCAGTTGCCAGAACGCACATGCCGCTGTTCCGCATGCGCAACCGAAATTCACTATTTCAAGTCTCTCTTTGGCTGGGGCGGGAGGATTCGAACCTCCAGATGGGAGATCCAAAGTCTCCTGACTTGCCGTTTGTCGACGCCCCAACAGAGCATTCCGCAGACACCCGACCAGCGCGTTACGGGAGCCCTCCCCAATCCGTCACCTCGCTCAGCGTCTCGCCGAGGAAACACCAGTGAGGCTGCATGTGGCGGAGCGATGCTTCCGCACGCTGCCGGTCCCTAAAAATACCGAACACGGTGGGGCCGCTACCGCTCATGAGAGAAAGGTCCGCTCCCAGCGCGTTCAGTCTGTGCTTTATTTCCATGACCGCAGGACATCCTCTCGCGATAACGCCTTCAAGGTCGTTGTAAAGCATTGGGGAAAGAACTCGAAAATCCTGGTCACGCAGAGTCTGACAAAACAGTTTAATATCAGGAGCTTTTTTTGTCAACCGCGCACCGCCTTCCGTATCGAACAACCGATACGCCTCTGCGGCGGAAACGGCAACATCCGGCTTCACGAGGAGAACCGTGAAGGAAGATTCGATGTTCAGGGGTTCGACCACCTCTCCCCTCCCGCTCACCGCCGCTGCCGGGGCATAGAAGAAGAAGGAAACATCCGATCCAAGGCGCGCACCGAGTGAACACAGCTCCTGCCGCGACAAGCCAAGGCGCCAGAGGCGATTGAGACCGATCAGAACGGATGCCGCATCGCTGCTCCCGCCCCCCAATCCGGCACTCACGGGTATGCATTTTTCGAGGACGATCCGCGCGCCGTGACGATACGACGCATACTCCTTGAGGAGCCATGCGGCTTTTACGACGAGATTCTCAGAATACGGTATGCCGAGAGTGCTCTCCACCACGATCGAATCCGCATGCTCGAGGGTAAGCTCATCGAAGAGGGAGACGCACTGCAGAACGCTCCGGATGTCGTGGTAGCCGTCTCCGCGTTTCCCTTCGACGTGGAGAAACCAGTTGATCTTCGCAGGCGCTTTTACCGCAATCCATTGACCCTGTTCAGCAGGAGAAAAAAGGGAGTGCATGTCCTCTTGCCAGCGTCATTCGCGGACACCCGTCACGCCATCTCGCCGCCCGGCATCTTCGATCTTGCGGAGGACCCGATTCTTCAAGTCTGCGTCTTCGCTTTTTTCGTGGAACATGAGAGATCGTTTCCAGTACTCGCGAGCCCGCCCCCCGTCTTTCACCGCGTCATAGACATCACCGATATGCTCAAGGATCGTCGGATCGTCGCTCACGCGTTCAGCCGCCTTCAGCAACATTTCGAGCGCTTCGGGAAATCTGCCCATTTTGTAGTACACCCATCCGAGACTGTCCATAATGTATCCGCTGGCCGGGTTCAGCGCAAGCGCTTTCCGAATCATCGAGAGCGCCTCGTCAAGATGGATCCCCCTGTCGGCATAACTATAGCCGAGATAGTTGAGTGCCTCCGCGTGCTCCGGATTCATCTCGAGGACCCGCTTGAGGCAATCTACCATCTCATCGAACTTCCCCGTTTTTTCGAAGACGACCGCCTGATTGAAGAGAAGGTTATCGTTCGTCGGAAAACGCTCGACGGCCTCCCGGAGAATGCTCTCCGCGTGGCCGTACTCCTTCTTGTGAATGTACGCCGTCGAGAGGTATAGGTAGGTTTCAGGATTGTCCCTCTCGAAACTGAGGAGTTCCTGATACGTGGCGATAGCCTCGTCGACTCTCTTCGTCCGTGAATAGAGGAGCCCCAGATAGAAGAACGCGTTCGCGTTCTTCGGATCATGGGCGATAATTTTCTTCAGCTCCGCAATCGCTTCTTCGGGTCTGTCGAGTTCCCCGAGACAAACGGCAAGGTAGTAACGTATCCCGATATTCTGCGGCCTCGCCTCCAACACGATCCTGAATTCCTCTATCGCCTTATCGTACTGTTTGTCGTCGAGATAGAGGAGGCCAAGATTGACGTGGGCATCGATGTTGACGGGGAGCTGAGAACTGATCTCCCGGTACTGCTCGATGGCCCTGTCCGTCTCCTTCTGTTTAAAGTAGATCTGGGCCAACCTCTCCCGCGCCTGGAGATTGTGCGGGTTCGCGGAGACGGCCTGTTGGTAATACTCCTCGGCTTCCTGCCACTGATTCTTCGTCTCCGCGATCAGCCCGAGGTTGTAGTACGCCGCATCGAAATTCGGCTTCTGGGCCGTCACCTTCGCAAAACAGTCCGCGGCCAGATCACTCTCTCCCGCGTCCAGGTAGAGGGTGCCCAAATAGAAGATTGCCATCGCATTCGTTGGGTCTCTCTCGGTGAGTTCCTTCAGTATGCGGATCGCTTGTTCGTGCTCCTTCGCGGACGCATAGAGGAGACTCAGAAAAATCGCCGCTTCACGGTGATCGGGCCGCAGCGAAAGGATCCGCCGGTAAACGTCGATCGCCTCGCGCGTCTTCTTCTGGCTGTTGTAGAGCTGTCCGATGAGGAGGAGGGCAGGGATATTGTCAGGGGAGCGCGCGACGATCTGCTCCGCGCGCACGAGCGCTTCGCTTACCTTGCCGGTTCTCAGGAGAAGATAGCTTATCTGGAGTTGAAGCGAGGCGGAGGTAGGGTCTTTCTCGAGGGCTTGCTCGTAATAGTCGAGGGCATCCTCCCATTTCCCGTCTTTTTCGGCAAGCGTTCCCAACAGAAAAAGGTGATACGAGTCCGGTGCCAGCGGCTGCGCTTCCGGAGCGGGTTTGACACCGCGTGATGTGCACGAGAAAGCGAGGAGGGAAAAAAAAAGAACCGCGAAGGGTGCGTATTTCAAAAGCATAACAAAATTATGACACAAAGGCGGGACCATTCACAATGTGATAGAATTCACCATGGAATTTTGCAACGTCGTTTTCCCGCGCTCCATTCCCGCGCTGACCTATCGCTGTCCACAAAGCCTTTCCGAGCGGGTCAAACCCGGCATGATCGTTCGCGCGCATCTCAAGAATGTCCTCCTGCGGGGCGTCGTCATCGGAGAAGCGCGCCCTCCCGAACACGGGGAGATCAAAGACCTCTGCGACGTCGAATACGACGCCCCGATCCTGAACGATGCCCTCACGAAGCTCCTCTGCTGGATGTCGGACTACTATCTCGCCGAACACGGACTCGTGCTGAAACATTTCCTCCCCGGGGAACTGTTTTCGAGACAGGAGCGGCGGAAAAGAAACCGTTCCCTGCCGAAAGGACAGGAACCCCTCGCGCCCCGCGCCATACCTCTCGATAATACGCCGATCGATGACGCGCTCTGCCGACGGGTAACCGAGGCGATCCGGGGAGGGACATTCAAGACGTTCCTCCTGCACGCTCCGACCACCCTCTATCCCCGCGCATTCCTCCGGCGAATCATCGGGGACTCCCGGAATGGCATCGTCATCGTCCCCGAGATGCATTCACTGTCGGCCCTGTACACCTGCCTCCACGACGCGTTCGGTGAGAGGATCTGCCTCTACCACGGCGGCCTCAGTCCTGCGAGAAAACGTTCCGCTCTGGAAAAGATCCTTTCAGGCCACATAGATATTGTCATGGGCACGAGGATAGCGGTCTTCGCGCCGCTCAAGCGGGTGTCTTTCATCGCCGTTCTCGATGAACACAGCCCTTCGTACAAAGAACAAAAGATCCCGTCCTACCATGGAAGGGACGTTGCGGTTATGCGGGGGCTCTTCGAAAACGCAACGGTTCTCCTGGCTTCTATCGCCCCCTCGGTGGAGTCTTTCTTCAACTGCCGGCAGGGAAAATACACGTTGCTCAGACCGCGTGAGAGCGGCGACAAACGCCGGATCAGGCTCGTCGACATGAGGTACGAGAAAAGAGGGCGCTTCTCGCTCTCAAGGATCAGCACAGACAAAACCGCGTCTTGTCTCAAGAGGGACGGCAAGGTGCTCTTCCTCATCAACAGGCGGGGATACGCAACGCTCCTCGCGTGCGAAGAGTGCGGTCACGTCGAAGAATGCCCGACGTGCGCGATACCGCTCGTCTACCATAAACAGGACACGGCGCTGAAGTGCCACTACTGCGGTTTCGTCCGACCCCGTGTGCCCGAACTCTGCAGGATCTGCGGGGGTCACGCGATTCGCCTCCTCGGCATTGGAACCCAGAGAGTGCAGGAAGATGTCGACCGTCTTTTCGGCGTGAAGAGCCTCCGGATCGACCGCGACAGAATGATCAGCACGGGCACGTTACGTACCCGAATGCGGCCTGCGGAAATGCCGGACGCCCGATTGGTCATCGGAACGACCTTGATGTCGAGGTGGTTAAGCCGTGGAGCGGAGTATTCTCTCGCGGTGCTTCTGAACGCCGACAGTTTCCTCAATCGTGCCGATTTCAGGTCAGCGGAGAGGGCGTTTCAGGAGATCGCGACCGTCCTCGATGCCGTCAGGTACGACGGCGAGGTGCTCATTCAGACGAGAATGCCCGACCACTACGTGTTCGAAGCGCTCAAACGCGGTGACCATGAACTTTTCTACCGGGAGGAGATACGCAAACGCCGATCGCTCCTCTACCCGCCGTTTTCACGTGTGATCGTGCTGGCGTGCGTGAGTTCGCGCAACGCCTCTGCCCACATGGAACAGATTCGCGCTCAGGGATATGGAGACGTGACCGTCCTGGGGCCTGCGGTCTCCGGACAGAAGACAAAGGGGATCGAACATAGGTGGCTCCTCAAGTCTCCTCGCCGCGAGCACCTTCATGCCGCAACCCGCCGCATCATGAAAGCGCTGAAGGAATCGAAAGATATACGAATAACAATCGACGTCGATCCTGTCGATCTGTAGAATCGGGGATCCTCTCCGCCCGCGGGCCTCACCGTTCCCCGCAACGGCAACCCGAAGAAACGGTCCTTACAGAACGCGTCTACGAAGCGAAAGACGACGAGCGCCGCGTTCAGGTGACGCCTTCCTTCGGGGGCGCCGTCTTCGCATAGCGAAATCCGGTCCACAGCAGAACGAGAGCGAAAACGACGCGCAGCGTCTGATCCGGGAGAAAATGGGCGAGCGTCCCGCCGCAGTAAGTGCCGACAATGATCCCCGGGATCAATCCGTACAACATCTGCGTCGAAACATTTCCCAAACGGTAGTGCGTCAGCGCACCCACACCGCCGGCCGGAATCATCGCAAGGAGCGAAATCCCCTGCGCAAGATGCTGCCCGACGCCGGCGAGGAGAACGAGCGCCGGCACCATCACCGTTCCTCCCCCGACACCCATCATGCCGGAAAGGAACCCGCTGAAAATGCCGGTGATCAGGAGGATGGCACCTTTGGCGTAACCGCGAGGAGCGAACGCGGTCAACGATCCTAAATAGGGTTTCAGGAGAAGGAGCAATGCCACGCAAACGAGGAACACCCCGAACGCGCGCTTGAGCTTCCACTCCGGCAGTGCGTGGGCATACCGCGCTCCTCCGCGAGCCGTAGCCATTGCCGTCACCGCGATGAGAAGAGAGGCGATGATGTCGATCGACCCCCTCAGCGCATAGGTGATCGCACCACTGATGCCGGTAAAAACGAGCGCGACCAGACTCGTCCCGTGTGCCCGATGCTGGCTCATTTTCAGTAAGCCTACCATGAGGGGGATCATCACGACACCACCGCCGAGTCCCACGAGCCCGCCGAAACAACCGGCTGCCAACCCGATCAAAAGAGAAACGCCGCGGGAATGCGCCTTTTCACGCTCATCGCCCACGCCGTGGCTCCTCGCGCTCGGTCATCTGTTCGGTCTCTCCGCGTGCCGTCTCTCGAACTCTTCCATCTTCCCGGCGAGGCTCTTCCAGTTGCACGTCTGCATGAGCTTCACCACCTGGTGCACCGCGCCCGTCTCGATAAGCTTCCACCGCTCCTTTTCATCGGCGATGCCGTAGAACGGGAGCATGAGAAAGAATGCCCGGTCGGTATATCGCTTGATCGGTGTGAGGACGTCTTCCCTCCTCGTATAGTAAGGGTCTTCGCCTTCCCTGCAGGGCTCATTGAAGACGTTGAACTGCCTGCAGGCCACAGGCCTCATCGGGTGGACAGCGCAGGCGCCGTGCGCGAGAAAGGGGCACGGGTCATACTCGCGATAGTCTCTCAGTCGACTCTTGACGATGTCGCGCTCCGAACCGCGCATTTTCTCCGTGACGTACCATGAAAGCCCTACCAGCTCGAGCGGGTAAACCGGAATCGTCCTATGCGTCCTGCAGCAGGCCGAGCACCCCTTCGCGCACGCTATCTTCTTCCCTCGTCTCGCCGCGCTCCTGATGGCCACGTCGACGCCCTCATCGACCGCGGCATAGGCGTCCAGCAAGAGAGGGAGCCATGGATGTACCTTTTCGTCCTCGGGAAAAGAAAGCCTCCTCTGCGAGGACGATCTCGCTTGTGAACGTTTTTTAGTTTTCATGTCGCCAGGGAATTATATAGAATACATCAGAAGACGATCGTATGGATTTTATCTTTATTTCCATGCCCTACGCGCGATTCATCTCGCGCTGGTTTGCCAACGTTCCGAACATCAACCTCGGCATCATGCAGGCGTACCTCGAGGAGAGGGGCTGGGGCGTGCGGACGTTCCACTTCCACCTCGATTTCCTTCCGTATTTGGAGCAATTTCCGTCGCATGTCAAAGAGAACCTGATTGCCCTGACAGAGCAGTTCGGCGTCGAATACATGGGGCTGGATTACCTCTACGCGTCCCTCTTCTTCGAGAGCCACTACCTCCAATCGAAAGACCGGTTTGCCGAGCGCCTCCAGGTACTCGGCCTATCGGTCGATGACTTCGAAGAATTGCGGCGGGTTGCGCGGTCATTCGTCGATGCGTGCTTCGGGAAACTCGCGCCGCTTCTCCCGAACACGAGGCTCGTGGGGTTCAGCTGCTCCCATTACCAACTGAGCGGCTCTCTCCTTCTCTGCGAACGGATCAAGAACGCGTATCCGCACATTCTCGCGATCTTCGGCGGCAAAGACTGCACGGGCGCTTTCGGCGACGAATTCATGAAGAGGGTCGGTATCGTCGATTTCGTCGGGACGGGAGAGTGCGAAGTCACGGTCGAGAGTCTGCTCGATCGCCTGCGCAATCCCGCGAAAAGCGTCTTCAATGTCCTTTATAGAGACGCCGACGGCACGGTGCGGAGATCGCCGTCCCGTCCGAATACTTCCATCGAGTCGCTCCCTTTCCCCGCATACGATTTCGGACAGTTTCCGATCGGTCCGTCCGACATCATTCTCCCGATCGAATTCGGGAGGGGCTGCCCGTGGAAACGGTGTACGTTCTGCCCGGATGAATCCTACCACATTCTCTGTCAGGCGAAGTCGCCGAGTCGTATCGCGGCAGAAATATCGCACTACCTCGGCATTTCACGGAATCTCAGACGTTACTTCATCCTCGATTCGGACGCGCTGAAAAACAGGGACGCGATCATCGCTCTCTCCAAAAAACTCGCAGGCATGGATCTCGAGTTCATCTATGCCGAGTTCCGCGCCGAAAAAATGGACCGGGATGTCTTAAAAGCCCTCAGGGATATCGGCACGTGGGTCCCGTACTTTCAGATCGGCATCGAAACGTTCAGTGACAATCTCCTCAAGCTGATGAACAAAGGCGTCACCGCCCTGAAAAACGTCGAGGTCCTGAAAGCGGCGGCGGAGTTGGGGGTTTCCGTTCAATTCAATCTCTTCACGTCCTTTCCGGGCATGACGGAATCCGACCTGAGGGAAAATACGCGGGTCATGGATCTTATTTCCCACATACTCGTGAAAGACCTTTTCTCGATATTCCCCGGCGAATTTTACCTGCCGCCCGACTGTCCGATCTTCCTGAACGCCGATCGGTGGGGGTTGATGAAGGGACCGGAATCGGTTTTCTCCGCGGTGTTTCGGGACCTGAACATGCCGTCCTATTCCAACTATCCGTACCCGTACCGTTTCCGCAACGACGAGGAACAGTACCGTTTCTCCATGGCTTTGCGGGCGAAAGTCGAAGAAATCAAGAGCAGGACCAGTAACGAGACATTCATGGTCTGGAGGAACGTGCCGAACGGAATGGAAGTCGAGATCTCGAAGAACGGCTCGAGGGGAGCGTTCCTCCTCAGTGATCGGGAAGCGACTATCTACGCCGCGGCGTGCGAGCGAATTCGGCACGTCGATGACGTCTCCTCGGAACTGCGCATCCCCGCGGATGAAATATCGGCAGTCCTCGAGACATTCGAACAGCGAGGGATAACCCTCCTCTCCCCGGACCGCAAAGAGTTTCTGTCGCTCGCCTTGCGGGCCGGAGATTGAAAAACTATATAGATTCAGATGATCGATTGTGATAAGATGAGGCAGAACGTATGAGATTGGTGATCATCGGCGGCGGCATCTCCGGGCTTTCTCTCGCCTATTTTCTCCTCGAACAGAGACCCGCCCTGGATATCCTCGTTCTCGAGTCGGAGCAGAAAGCCGGAGGAAAGATATGGACCGACAAGATCGACGGGTTCCTCTGTGAATGGGGCGTCAATGGCTTTCTCGACAACCGACCGAAAACGTTGGAGCTCGTGTCGAAGCTCGGCCTGACGCCGCTCCGGAGCAACGACAATGCCCGCAAGAGATTCATTTTTTCGAACGGGAGGCTCAACCTTTTGCCCGAGTCTCCCACCGCTTTCCTCGCGTCCAATCTCCTGAGTGTCAGGGGCCGCTTGAGAATTCTCTGGGAACCATTCGTGCCAAAGTGGCAGGGCGGCGACGAGACGCTCGCCCACTTCGCGACGAGGAGGCTGGGACGGGAAGCGTACGAGAAACTCATCGATCCGATGGCTTCCGGTATTTTCGCGGGCGACCCCGAAACAATGAGCCTCAAGAGTTGTTTCCGAAAAGTGTACCTACTCGAACAAACCTATGGCAGCCTGATACGGGGCATGATCAATCTCCAGAAAGAAGCGAAAAAGACGGGCAGGAAAGTCGGAGCAGGGCCTGGCGGCGTCCTGACATCATTCTTTGACGGGATGGAGACGGTCATACAGGCACTCACCGCGTTCCTCGGCGAGCGGCTGCGCACCGGTTCCCCGGTCGTCTCTCTCGACAGGAAGACGACATCCTACGAAATCTTCCTCGGAGACGGGACGACTCTCTCGGCCGATGCCGTCGTCTGCGCGACGCCGGCGTTCGTCACGTCGGCTATGGTGAAGGAACTGGATAGGGAACTTTCGGCCGTACTGAGCGAAATCTCCTATCCATCGATATCCGTCGTCTGCCTCGGGTACAGGCGAGAAAAAATCCGTCAGAATCTCGACGGCTTCGGATTCCTCGTACCGTTCAGGGAGGGCAGGAGGATTCTCGGCACGCTGTGGGACTCGAGCATTTTCCCGAACAGGGCGCCCGAGGGCTACGTTCTGCTCAGAACCATGCTTGGCGGCGCGCGGAAATCTGATCTTGCGCTGGAACCCGAAGATACGCTGAAGGGCATCGTGATGGACGAGCTAAGAGGAATCATGGGCATCTCGGCGGAACCCGACATCGCGAGGGTGTACACCCACCCGCGGGGGATCCCGCAATACACGATCGGCCATGAGCAGAAGACGGCTCGGATTGCGGAATTATGCCGGAAATACAAAGGGTTCCACGTCACCGGCAACGCGTACGGCGGTATCGGCGTCAACGACTGTATCGAGAATTCTTCCCAGCTTGCACAAAGGATTCTTCAAGAGATATAATTCTCGAAAAAGACGAACCGGGGTACGCGTGTCCCGCAACCAACTTTCATGACAGGAGGGGAACATTGAAAGAGCAGGAAATCGTCGAACTCCTAAAAAAAGAGAACGAGGAATTCAGAAAATTGAGCGAAGAGCACAGAACCCTCGATACGGTCCTCGCTGAAATCGATAGCAAACGCTATCTCACGCAAGAAGAAGAACTCGAGCGGAAGAAGCTCCAAAAACAGAAACTGCTGAAGAAAGATCGGATGGCTGAACTTGTGAGGCAGTACAAGAAGAGCCATTCTCTGAACTGACACGAGATCGGCACGAACACGAAACGAACCGGGAAGCGCGCGATGGCTGTTCCCATCCCGTCTTTCCCGGTTTTTTCCTTTTGTTCGAAAAAAATCGAATTTCCCTCTCAGGCGGACGATGAGGCTTTCCTGCGGCCGCACGGAGAAGAGAGCATACTGACTGAGTGGAGGAACGCATGAGAAGCGATACCATTAAACAGGGTCTCGAGCGCGTGCCGCACAGGGCCCTCCTTTACGCAACCGGAATCCCTCGGAGTGAAATGAAGAAACCGTTCATCGGGCTGGCATCGAGCTTCACCGATATCATCCCCGGTCACATCGGCATGAGAGACCTCGAGCGGTTCATCGAGAGGGGGATCCACACCGCCGGCGGATATCCGTTCATTTTTGGCATCCCCGGTATCTGCGACGGCATCGCCATGGGGCATTCGGGGATGCACTATTCGCTCCCGTCGCGCGAACTCATCGCGGATATGGTCGAAACGATCGCGGAGGCGCATCGCTTTGACGGACTCGTGCTTTTGACCAACTGCGATAAGATTACTCCCGGCATGCTCATGGCTGCTGCGCGGATCGACATCCCCGCGGTCGTCGTCACCGCCGGCCCCATGCTCTCCGGGCGTCTGAGCGGTAAACGGTTGTCCCTCGTGAACGATACGTTCGAGGCGATCGGAAAATTCAAGAGGGGGCTGATCAAGAAGCAGGAACTCGACAGACTGGAGATGTGCGCCTGTCCAGGCCCCGGCTCCTGCCAGGGCATGTACACGGCGAACACGATGGCGTGCGTCACGGAAGCATTGGGGATGAGCCTCCCAGGGAGCGCGACCGCGCTCGCGATCTCCGCCGATAAGCGGAGAATCGCTTTCGAGAGCGGCCGGTGCGTCGTGGAACTCGTGCGGCGCCGCGTCACCGCGAGGCAGATCCTCACGAGACAAGCCTTCGAAAACGCGATCATGGTCGATCTCGCACTCGGGGGTTCGACGAATACGGCTCTCCACATTCCCGCTATCGCCTATGAAGCCGGCGTGGATCTCCCTCTGGAAACCTTCGATATCCTCGGCCGCAAAACCCCGCATCTCGCGAACATGCTGCCGGGGGGGGAGCACTTCCTCGAAGACCTCGATTGGGCCGGCGGCATCCCCGCGGTCATAAAGCGCCTTCGGAAGAACCTCCACAATACGATGACGGTGAGTGGCCGTAAGGTATTCGACATCGCCGATGCCGCAGTGGTCGTCGACGAAGACGTCATCAGGCCGATCGGCAAAGCCTACCACAAGGAAGGGGGGATCGCGATCCTCAGGGGCAATCTCGCTCCCGATGGCGCTGTCGTGAAGCAGTCCGCCGTCAGCCCAAACGCGATGAAGTTCGAAGGAACAGCCCGGGTCTTCGATTCCGAGGAAGAGGGCATGAAAGCGATTCTCGCCGGAAAGATCAAGCCGGGCGACATCGTCGTGATACGATACGAGGGCCCTAAGGGAGGTCCGGGGATGCGCGAAATGCTCTCGCCGACCGCGGCGATCGCGGGAATGGGCCTGAGCGAATCGGTCGCCTTGATCACGGATGGGAGGTTTTCCGGGGGTACGAGGGGACCCTGCGTCGGACACGTGTCCCCCGAGGCAATGGAGGGTGGAGCGATCGGGATCGTGAGAAACGGGGATCGGATCAGGATCGACATCCCGAAGAGAAGACTCGATCTCCTCATTCCCGAGCGCGAGATTCAGGAGAGACGTAAAGCGTGGAAGCCGATCAAACCGAAGATCACGAAAGGCTACCTGGCGCGATATGCGCAGATGGTAACGTCCGCCGGAAGCGGCGCCGTGATGAGATCATCGCTCTAATCGCCATGCTATGACATGAGCGAGGTATAAGGGTGTAGGCGTCCTAAGTCATGACGGCCCCAACGATGCGCTATCTCATCTTCGGCATTCCCTGCGGCATCGCGGGTATTGCTGGCATCTCGAATTTTCTTGGTGTTTCGGTGATGAGCGTCTTCGCGCCGGTCCCGTATCCGATGAGAACCATTTCTGTATCCTTGGAGACGGACTTGATCATTCCGTAAGGAGCGACGTCTTTGGTCATCCACGTATCGACGACGCCGTCGGCATCCTGATGCTGGACATGCTGCGCCTTGAACGTCCCCGCCGGAACCGTGATCGTCTCCGTTCCCTTGTCGATGACCTTGCCCTTTGCCGCCTGCGTCTTGGGCTGTTGCTGCACCATCATCCCAATGGGCATCTCCATCGCGGGTTCATTGCCGTGCTTGACGATCATTCTCTTGACGTTATTGCTATCTTCCGGATTGCCGGAGACGAGCATCTTCATGATGGTTCGTCCTTCCCGCCCCGCGTCAGTAACCGTTTCATACCAGTAGGACTCCCCTTCCTTACCGACGACGGCCACCTTCATCTTCACGGGTGATCCCCGTTTGGACGTGATCCGGTATTCGGACCACCCACCGACGATCGGCTTGAATTCACCACGAAACGAAGGACCGGCAGACTCCCGGAACTGCGCGGCTGCCGCGCTGACAAAGATGAGCATGGTCAGCGCCGTAACTACTCCCCAGAGTTTTCTCATGACGATCTCCTCCCTCCAATGAACGTTTCCCATAGGTTGCCCTGTTTCCTACTATAACGTAACACAAGCCTCTGTCCAAAATAAATTTCCTGGGGATCATGTGCGACCGTAGAAATCGGTTGTGTATTTGCTGTTATTCCGGTCTTTCTTGCCCGCCGTTTTTTTGGAGAGACCCGGTCGCCTCCGCCTCAGCGGATCGGCCGAGGCCGAGGGGCGACCGAAATGACCAGATCAAGGGACGCCTTTTTTCTCGGTCATTGCGATCCCGCCTTGGCGGGAGGGCAATCATGTCGTTCTCTTCGTAGAGACCATATGAAGAGCGAGATCGCCGCGTCCTCAACCCGCCGCGGGCGGGACTCGTCCTCGCGATGACACAATATGGGCATACAACGGACCGAAGGATCGAAGACTTTTTCGAAGGATCCGCCCAGGCGAAAAGAATGTCGTTCTCCAGGCTTCCTGGATACCGGATCGAGTCCGGCATGACAGACAAAAAAAGAAAGTCGTCAAGGCCATCATTACGCCCCGTTTTCTGTACGGGGCAAATTCCGACCGGATTCCCCTTCGTGTCATTCCGGTGAAAACCGGAATCCAGTGACTTTTAAAACCAACGTCGCTGGTCGCTCTCCTCAGCGAGTCGTCCGCACTCGGGCGGATTCGCCGAGATGAACCGGGGCGACCAAGGAGAACCGAAGAGGCCGATCGAGTCGGGGGATGACAAATAAAGCATTTTGTAAAGAACACCTTTCCGGTACACATCCGAAATACTATGGGAAGTGTCCTCATGTTTGTATGTCCTTTAAATCTGTTCTGCGCCTGCGCAATCTCCGCTCTTCCCTCTGAAGAGATCTTCAGAGTAAACTTAAGGCGTGAATGAACACATTTTTACGCCAGCGTATCTTCGGCTTCCGCCGAACGTGCTCGCCGATAAAGCGAGACAGGCCGAGGAAATCCTGAAAGAATGCACCTTGTGCCCGAGGGAGTGCAGAGTCGACAGGACCGCGGGCGAAACCGGTTTTTGCAGGACAGGGAACAAGCCGTTCATCTCGAGCTACGGCCCTCATTTCGGTGAAGAGAGACCGCTCGTCGGACGGTACGGCTCGGGTACCATTTTCATGGGTAACTGCAACCTCGGCTGCCTCTTCTGCCAGAATTATTCGATCAGCCATCTCGGCGAAGGCAGCGAAGTTTCGTTCGAGCGACTCGCCGACCTCATGCTCCACCTCCAGGAGCAGGGTTGCCATAACATCAATTTCGTCACGCCGACCCATCAGATGCCGATGATCCTCAGGTCGCTTCTCATCGCGAGCGAAAACGGGCTCAATCTTCCCGTCGTCTACAACTGCGGGGGCTTCGAATCGCTCCATGCGATCGAATTGCTGGACGGCGTCGTGGACATTTACATGCCGGACTTCAAGTATGACGATCCTGAAATGGCCCTGAAATATTCGGATGCCCCGCAGTACCCGGACGCAGCGCGAAAAGCCATCAAAGAAATGCACAGACAGGTCGGCGATCTTATCATCGATCGGAGGGGGATCGCCTTGCGAGGCCTGCTCGTGCGCCATCTCGTGTTGCCCGCGGGTATCGCGGGAACCGCCGGGATCGTGAAGTTCATCGCGGAGGAGATATCGAAGAATACCTATATCAACGTCATGGACCAGTATCGTCCGTGCTTCAGAGCGTTCGACCACCCCCCGTTGAACAGACGGATAACGGCCCGGGAATATGCCGATGCCGTGCAGATGGCAATCGACGCAGGACTGAAAAGGATAGACGGGGTCACCATCTGATACGGTTCATTCTTTCGTCAGGATATCGTAGTCGTAATAGTCTCCATGTCCCGGCACGACGATCATGTGCTTGCCCCGGGACCGCACGTCCTCGCCAACGCGCACAATGAGGTCCCTGAGTCTATTCATTTCGTGACGGAATAAACGGCTGTCGACATTGGTGCTCGTCATCATGAACTTCGGGAGGTTCAAGATGTCCCGCTCCGCCTGGCTGAGAGTCCCGACACGCAAGAGATAATCAGCCGTGAATACGAGCCCCGCGTCTTTACTCAGGAAAAAAACCTGCCCCGGGATGTGTCCTCCTTCGCTCCCGAGAACCAAATAGGAGAGACCCGCGAGTTCGAAACGGTCGATGATCGGGAATCCGTCGTTCCATTCGGTTGCGCGTGACGAGTACGGAATCCACGTCGAAGGGACGCGGAATTTCGTAAACTCGTTCACCAAGAGGGTAAAGCAGCGGTTGAGTTCCATCAGGGACGTGCCGCTCCCCCACGCCCGGTTCCCTTCTCTCAGTATGCCTTCAGAGTCTCCGTGCAGAAAGACGCGACTCCCGAATTCCTCGGCAAAGTATCCGCTCATCCCTGCGTGATCGGCATCGGCATGGCTGAGATATATCCGCCCGACCTTGCCCGGGTCGAGGCCATTCTCCCTGAGCATGTTCTTCACGTCGTCGTAATAGAGGCCGTACCCGCCGTCTATCATCACGATCTCCCCGTCGCTCTCCAACACCTGAACATTTCCTCCGGTGGGAAGCCTGAACACGTGGAGACGCACCCCGTCGCGGACAACGGGAGGGAGCCTGCGATACGAAAACGCGTTCCCGGTCTTCAGCACCGACGCAGAGGCGAACGCGAGAATACTGGAGCACACCTCGCCGGCGTCAAAATACTTTCCCGCCTCCCTGCTGAACTGGACGAGCGATTCGGAGAGCTTCTGAGACGAATGAACGATCTTTCTCAGACGGTCGACATCATCGATATTCAGGAGTTTTCTCAGACGAAAGAAAAAACGTTCGACGAGATTGAGCCCGATGACGTCGTCCATCCGCCGCTGCTCCGCGCCCCGATAGGCGATGCTGTAGTAATACCCGCGCTCGTTCATCTCCCTGAGAAGAACGTCGATTTGGGAGGGGTTTTGGGTTGCTATGGAAAAATGCGCGGACGTCTCGGAGACATCCTCGTGGTAAGCCATATAAATGACGTTGGCCCGATGCCCCGCTAGGAGGTGCGCAAATTCCCCGAGCGCGCCCGGCCGGTGTTCCAACTGCACTTCCGTCGTGAGAATGCTCTCGATATCCGTCACGCTCAGTTCGAGCTGAGGAGCTGCCGCGAGGCCGCGACACACATCGGATTGAACGAGTTTTTCAGCGGCACGATCAAGCGATTCCCTGTTGCTTCCCCGGACCTCGACAAGGACGCGGTTCGGATGCTCCGTGCGGTTATAGTGAAAAAAGATGATGTTGAGTCCGCAGGCAGCGAAGAGCAGAGCCACTTCCGCAAGCGAGCCGGGCCGGTCTACGAGGAAAAGACACCCCCGTCCCAGGTAGTCATCATCACGATCAGCGGACCGATAAATACGAAAATACTGCTCATCCATCATCTGCCGCCGTTCATCCCGAGAAGCATGAGAGCCCGCGAGTGTTGCGCACCCTACAGGGTCAACTCGACAATCTCCGCGGCGAGCGTCTTAAGATCGACGAGCGCCACCGTCGGCTTCCCGTAGAGATACCCGCACACTTCCCCCGGGTTCACGACGAGCGTGCGTTTCACCGTCCGGATATCGGCCATGTGCGTGTGCCCGTACACGACGAGGTCGAAATGACCGCTCGCGGCGAGGGATTCGACGACGTGGTGCTCGTGCATCACGACGATTTTCCTCTCTCCGAGCGTGAAGACGTGCGGCTGATTTCGAAGCCGTCCGCCGGCTCTCTCCTGGAGGAGCAGCTTGTCGCCGTCGTTGTTGCCGAAAATACCGACGTAGTCGCAGCCGAGCTTCCCGAACAGTTTCAGAACGAACGGCGACGCGTAGTCCCCTGCGTGAATCACGAACCCCATCGCCCGCGAATTGAAGACGTCGATCGCCTTTTCAACGAGCGGAATGTTGTCGTGCGTGTCAGACAGAATACCGATGAGCATGGTGCCTCTCCTTCAGACAGAAAAATGTTGTCGAACGATGTTGACGATGCCGATGCGTATCATCATGATGGCGATCGCGGCGAGGAAGAGGAGCATCACCTTCCCTATCCCTACGATGCCGCCCTCCCCGACGACGCTCATCATCTTTTCCGCGTTGTTCAGCACAATCCACACAATGAGAAGGTTGAGAACGAGCGAAATGACCGTCGCGAGGATGCCATGGTGATCGACGAGAATGAGGATATTCGTGAGAACCGCAGGTCCGACAATGAGCGGCACCCCGATCGGCACGACGCCGACTTTTACGTCCGGCCGAATGCGTTCTTCTCCGCTGTGGATGAGATCCCGCACCGCAAAAACGAGGAGCACGAGTCCGCCTGCCGTCTTGAAATCGTCCCCGGTAATACCGAGTATCCTGAAGACGACTTCGCCAAGCGCGACGAACGAAAAACTGACGATGAGTGCTGTGAGCAAAGACTCCCTCACCACCTGCGACTTCTTCGCTTTGGGCATATCTTTCGTGATCGAAACGAAAAGGGGCAGGAGCATGAATACGTTGATCGCAACGAAAATGGGAATGAACGTGTTCGGCAACGATTTTAGGATATCCGCCATGCTTTTAATTATAATACTGACCATGGAGAGAACGCATGCCGATCACAACGCACTCGGCGAACATCCCGTCTCACTTTCCTCTGAAGACAAGCGGCATCGCCCGCTTCAGGCGCGCTCATCTTCGCTACCCATGGCTGATGAAAATCCCTCGCGCGAGGTCGATAGGGCTGTCCGAGAGGGGACGGGAGGGAGTCTCCGATGCCCTCGTTTGCGGTAAGTCAAGAGAAGAATCAGTGGCTCAGTGAGAAGATGGAAGCGCTCGGCATCCGCGAAAAGGATATCGAGGAGAAGTTCGTCCGTTCCTCGGGTCACGGCGGCCAGAATGTCAATAAAACCGCAACGTGCGTGTACCTCAAGCATGTCCCGACAGGGATCGAGGTCAAGTGCATGAAGACGAGAAGCCAGTCAATCAACCGGTTCCTCGCCCGTCGGGAACTCGTCAAAAAAATCGAGGGTCGGTTAGAAATCGTCACGGCAGAGGATCGGAAAGCAACGCGGATGAGAAAGCAGAAGGCCAAGAGGAGGAAAAGGGCATCGGCAAAATACGCTTCTGGATCGTCGCGAGTGCTGCCGGACGCGGGTATCTGATATAATAAGGCCGCTTATCCGCAAACAATACTCGTCAAGAGGAGGAATCGCCGTGAAAAAAGAGATCAACGCGCAGGAGAGGGTAAAACTCCTCGAGAAAGAGCTGGCGACACTCACCGACCAGATCGAGTCCCTGAACAGGAACGTGGTGGAACTCAAAGATCTTCGGAATGAAATCAAGGGCCTGAAACTCTTTCTCGGGAGGGTCTACCCTGAATTCAAGACGTGGTTTCCCGAGATCATGCAGAAGGTTTACAAGAACAAGTAGTCTACCAGCTCCCTCCGCCTCCGCCCCCGAAACCGCCTCCCGAAGAACCACCGCCGCCCCCGCCGCCGACGCCACTCCCTCGCGGAGCAGAGAACATGGCCGCCGCGATGCCTGACGTCGCCGAGCCGATGGACCGAGAAAAATGCCGCGGGCTGAAGCCGCCCACCCCGGCGTGCGAAACATACCACCGGGGCTCTTCCTGGAAAACTCCCTCGAACGCCTTCGCCCAGTTGTCGACGACGTCGAGCGCGATTGCATACGGGAGATATGTGGAGAAGAGATTCTTGTCACCCATGCGTCGAATCCGATCCTTTTCGGCCCGATTCATGAATTCTTGGAAACCCCTGATCTCTGCGTATGCGAGCGCACCGGCCCTCGTCTTCGCTGGCATACCCCTGGCGAGCGCGATGACCGGCAGACCCGTCACGATGCCCGCCAAAATGCCCTTCGGCGACGCGACTATGACCGAAAAAACAATGGCACACGCGATACATATCGCGAACCCTGCGCCGCCGTAAACTCTCCTCACCTTCTCCGGGCTTACGAGAAAGTACCGTTTCGTCGTCAACTCCGCGTACAGCGTCGTCTTGATCGGCTCGAGCTCCGTGTAGAATTTATTCTTCATGTCGGAAATCCAGCGTCCGGGCGCATCACCGATGAAAATCTTGGCCATCAGGAGCTTTTCGAACGATGTGAGGTTGTCATCGGGACCCTTCACTTTCTGGAGGTAATAATCGGCGGAACCGAAAATCAGACCCTCCGTCCTCTGCTCCTCGATCGTGATATATCCCTTCACGGCGAGACCGATGATCGTCCCGGTGATGTCCCGTGGATCGATCCTCTCGTCGACTAAGGCGCCGACCTCACCGGCCGTGAGCGGAACATTGCCGTACGTCGGGGGCTCACACCTGACGGTGACCGCCTCCCTTACCAGAGGATCCCGCCCCCGCGTTTTCCAGAGGTAGGTCATCAACGCCAGAGTGATCAGGGGAAAGAAGAACATCCAGTTTTCGCGGACATCGATGAACCACGCCACCCGTTGCATTGTCGTCGGCGGCGAGACGAGACCCTTATCCCAGCCAAAAGCGATCGTCAGTCCCTCACGCGGCGCGAGTCCTTTTGTCGTCACGAAGTCCGCACTGTTGTGGGACGCATCGTACCGGCACTGCGACGCCCTTGACCCGAATGCCCCCGTATAACACGCTGCCCACAGATTCTTGCTTGGCACGTTCGTCGCGAGCGTTACCCGCACCGAAGCCTCCAGAATCGGAGCCCACCAGTGCGTGCCCGTCACGTTCCAATACAGTTCGTCATGGTCGCCGAAGAAGAGAAGCGCATTCTGCACTTCATACACGATCACGTACGTCTGATATCCGCTCACGAAGCGCCGCGGATCCCCGATCCGGACGTGGAGGACGTTCCCTTTCTTCGCAACGGCATAGTGCAACGGATTTCCTGTCTGATCGGTCACCGAGAGTATCCGCAACGGCGTTTTTACGATATCGCCGCGCTCACCTACGTATTTGAACGGTATGTCCCGGTAAATGCCGTGTCTCGGTTCGTGAAAATTCACCAGTATGGTCTCGCTCACGGTGAGCGATGAATCGCTTTTCACGGCGATATCGGCGTGGAATTTGGCGATCGTAAAATCCTGCGCTGCCGCCGCGCCGAGGGACACGAAGAACGCGAGCAAAAGGGACACCGCGCGCGCGGACCAACAGAACGTCGTGCGTTTTTTCATAGTCGGAGAAGATCCTCGGCGGCCGCAGGGGAACTCGTCATCCGCCGTGTCTTTCTTTCACGAGAAACTCACCTTGACCGGTTTCCGCTCCGCTTCCGGAGTTTCGAGCTCGAAGAATTCCTCCTGTCGGAACCCGAACGACGATGCGACGATATTGGAAGGGAACGACTCGATCACGATATTGAAATCCCGGACAACCGCATTGTAGTAACGCCGTGCGTTCTCGATATTATCTTCCAGATCCTTCAACTGCGTCTGGAGCTGCATGAAGTTCGCGTTCGCCTTCAGCTCAGGGTATGCCTCCGCAAGAGCGAAAAGGCTCTTCAATGTTTCGGTGAGCGCATTCTCGGCCTTCGCTTTGTCGGCCGGCGCCGCCACCTGCATCGCGGTGGACCGCGCCCGTGTCACATTCTCGAACACGTTCTTCTCGTGCGAAGCGTACCCTTTGACGGTCTCCACGAGATTCGGCACCAGGTCGTACCTCTTTTTCAACTGGACATCGATGTCCGACCAGGAAGACCTGACCGTATTCCTGAGACGGATGAGCCTGTTGTAAACGGCGATCGTAAAAATCCCCGCGGCAAGGACGAATCCAAGGACAACAAGTCCGATGAACGTTACCATGACCCCCCCCTCATTCTGCGTAGTTATCATCAGCACCCCTCAAAGCTGAGGGGTTGCCTGCGGGCTGCCTCCGGCAACCGGCGCGGAAGGCTTTTGTTGCGTCTGGCCGACCACTGCCGTCTCAGGAGAATAACGTCAGGAGATACGCAACGACCGACTCGGCCTCTACCTTCTTCACTTCTTTCGTCTTCCTGTCCTTCACTTCCACGAGACCGTCCTTGAGGTTCTTTTCACCGAGAATGACCTGTGTCGGTATGCCGATGAGATCGGCATCCTTGAACTTGACGCCGGCCCGGGCATCCCGATCATCCACCAAGACCTCGATGCCCTTCGCCCGCAGATCGCGGTAAAACGCCTCCGCGAGGTCTCTCGTCTTCGGATCGTTCATGTTCAGCGCGAGGATCTCGACATCGAACGGCGCGATCGCCCTCGGCCAGACGATACCGTCGTCATCGTGATTTTGCTCGATTGCCGCCGCGGCGATGCGTGCCGGTCCTATCCCGTAACTCCCCATGACGAGAGGCCGTTCCTGCCCTTTTTCATCGAGGTACATCGCCTTGAGCGGGACCGAGTACTTCGTGCCGAGCTTGAAAATGTTCCCTACTTCTATGACGCGCTGAATCCGTATCGGAGCGTTGCACTTTACGCAGAAATCGCCTTCGCGCGCGAGGGTGATGTCGTGCCATTCGGCGGTGAAGTCTCTGCCGGGAACGATTCCTTTCACATGGTAGTCTTGTCGGTTCGCTCCGCTCACGTAGGTCCCCTCCTGAAGGCACGTATCGGCAATAACTCTCACCTTCTGCTCCATGGGACCGATGAACCCCGCGTCGACACCGAGCGCCGACCTGATCTCATCCTTGTGCGCGGGCCTGTGCTTGCCGATGATGCGCGCCAGCTTCTTTTCATGAAGCTCCTGATCCCCTCTCACCAGGGCGAGAACCGGACCGCTGTCGCTGATGACGAGAAGGCTCTTGATGAAATACCGCGGCTCGATGCCCAAAAACTGCGACACTTCCTGGACCGTGCGTTTTCCGGGCGTGTACACCTCTTCCACCTGCCACGCTACGGGTTCGTTTCTCTTCGGGTCAGACAGCGCGAGCTCCACGTTCGCTGCGTAGCCGCACGCATCGCATATGGCAACTTCATCTTCGCCCGCCGGGCTTGGCGCCATGAATTCGTGCGACATGCCGCCACCCATCATCCCGGGATCGGACTCCACCATAAAGAAGTCGAGGCCGCAGCGGGAAAAAATCCTGTGGTAGGCTTCTGCATGGCGTCGATAGCTCTTTTCGAGCCCCTCCTCGTCGGCATCGAAGCTATAACTGTCCTTCATGAGAAATTCCCGCGTCCTCAGGACACCGCTCTTTGGCCGCGCCTCGTCTCTTAGTTTGGTCTGGATCTGATACCAAACCTGTGGCAGTTCCCGATAGGAGCGAATTTCTCGCGCTGCGAGCCACGTCATGATTTCTTCATGCGTCATGCCGAGGCACATATCGCGACCGGTCCGGTCTTTCAGTCTGAACATCTCGTCTCCGATCTCGTACCATCTTCCGGTCTCCTGCCATATTTCCGCAGGGTGCAGAGCAGGCAGCGCGATCTCCTGAGCGCCGAGCGCGTTCATCTCCTCCCTCAGAATCGCGTTGATTTTTCTCATCACCCTGAGCGCGAGCGGGAGATAGATGTAGAGTCCCGCGGCAAGCTGTCTGATATAACCAGCTCTCACCATCAGCACGTGGCTAATCGCCTCGGCGTCCGACGGCACCTCACGGAGGGTCGGAATCAAAAGGTTCGCATATCTCATGCTCGACTCCTTGTTTGATCGATGGTTCACCGCAGCAGAGCCGCCCATCTACTATAGAAAAATTCATGGTAAAAGTGGTAGATTAAAATGGTTGTGGCGAGCCACCATTCCGGCAGAACGGGGAATCGATTCTTCCAGTTATGCACCGTCCGGAATGGTTCTCTGCCCCCTTAATTGTTGGAAGGCGAGACGCCAGACGAAAGCAACCAAAGAGACATAGAGAGAAAAGAGAAAATGACGATGAAGCGAATTCCGATGACACCCGACGGCTATCAGAAACTGCAGGAGGAGCTGGACCGCCTTTTGAAAGTCGACAGGCCGAAGAATATCAAGGACATCTCCGAAGCGAGGGCGCACGGCGACCTCTCCGAAAACGCGGAATACCATGCCGCTAAGGAGCGCCAATCCTTCATCGAAGGACGCATCCAGGAGCTGAAAACCAAACTCGCCCTCGCGGACGTGATCGACCCCTCGAAGATCTCGCAGAAGAGAATCGCCTTCGGCGCAACAGTGAGGGTCCTCGATCTGGAAACGCAGGAAGAGAGGACCTTCATGCTCGTCGGCCCGGAAGAAGCGGACGCGAAAAACGGGAAGATCTCGATCAGCTCGCCGGTGGGTAAGGCTCTCCTCAACAAGGAAGTGGGCGATACCGTCACGATAAAGGTCCCCGCGAAAACCCTGGAGTACGAGATTTTAGAGATCGGCTTTGCATAAGCTCTTCACTGCACGAGTTATCGAGAACCGTCCGGTCAATCATAAAAATTATCTCCTCACCGCACAGCCACTTGCCGCGACAGCCGCGCCGCTCCCCGGTCAGTTTTACATGATCGAAACGGCCCGCTCGTTGGACCCCCTCTTGAAGAGGCCCTTCAGCTATTTCAGAAGGACTCCCGATACCCTCCAGTTTCTCTATGCGCTGAAGGGGAAAGGCACCGCACTGATGAGTACGCTGGCGACGGGGCAGGAAATTCGGGTCATCGGCCCTCTCGGGACCGGGTATCCGCCTCCGCCGAAAGGCACGGCCCCGCTCCTCGTAGCCGGAGGACTCGGCATCGCGTCGCTCTTCTCTTTTGCGGAAACCCTTTCCAAGAAACTGTGCTTGCTCTATGGTGCACGATGCCGCAGCGATTTCCTCATGCTCGACGAAGTGGATAAGCTTGGCTGCGAGGTCGTGACGTGCACGGATGACTTCTCCTTCGGGAAAGGAGGGAAGGTGACCGACGTCGTCAGCGACTTCCTTTCAAGCTCCCCGAAGAAGCGATACACACTGTATGCGTGCGGACCGCTCCCGATGCTCGCGGCGGTTTCCGATACTGCGCGACGCCATAAAATAAGGGGTTTTGTCTCTCTCGAAGAGAACATGGCGTGCGGATTCGGCGCATGCCTCGGGTGCGCCGTTCGAACCGTGCGAGGGTACAAGAGAGTCTGCAAGGAAGGCCCTGTGTTCCCGATAGAGGAAATCGTGTGGTAACGCACTTTTACAAGACAAGCGTTCCATGGACTTGTCCGTCAGCATAGGCAGGCTCAATCTCAAAAATCCGGTGATGACCGCATCCGGCACTTTCGGATACGGTGAGGAATATACGGATTTCATGGACCCCAGCGTGCTCGGTGGTATTATCGTGAAAGGGATATCCCTCAAGCCCATGGAGGGAAATCCTCCCCCGAGGATTTGCGAGACCCCATGCGGCATGCTGAATGCCATAGGCCTCCAGAACGTCGGCCTCAAGAACTTCTTGAAAGAGAAATTGCCCTACCTCAGAAAGTTCGAGACGAAAATAATTGTCAATATCCTCGGGAAGAGTATTCAGGAATACGTAAAAATCGCGAAAGCGCTCGATGGAGCTGGGGTCGACGGCATCGAACTGAACGTATCATGCCCGAACGTCAAGAAGGGTGGGATCACTTTTGGCACCGACCAGCGGTCGCTCTCGCAGCTCATTAACTCCGTGAGACAGGCGGTGCCCTCCGCCACTATCATAACGAAACTCTCTCCGAACGTGTCAAGCATCCCCGATTTCGCGAAGACCGCTGAGGATGCCGGCAGCGATGCCATATCTCTCATCAACACAATTCCTGCCCTGGCAATAGATCCGGAGACCTGGAAGCCGAGACTGGCGAACGTAACAGGAGGCCTGTCCGGCCCCGCGATCAAACCGATCGCCCTGAGGATGGTATGGGAGGCTGCACAGGCGGTGCAGATTCCCGTTATCGGCGTGGGAGGCATTCTCAACTCGTCTGATGCTGTAGAATTCCTCCTCGCGGGTGCATCTGCCGTGCAAGTCGGAACAGGGAATTTTGTGAATCCGCGGGCAACATCTGAGATTGTCGAAGGGCTATCTGCGTATCTGCAGAGAAAGAATATTCATTCGGTCAGTGCCATAATCGGGAAGCTCAAGACCCCCTGACACTGGCCTTATCCCATTTATTAATAATTCCAATCAATTCATAAGTTTTTTCAAATGGACGAAAAACATAATCCATGATAGAAATTGTATAATTAATAGTCGTATTTCCCCTCCACAGATTGCAGGGGAGGAAGATGAACAAACCGGCCTCTAAAAGAAGCTCTTATATCAGAAGCTTCATTATTGTTTTCATCCTTCTCGGGGCTGCATCGGCAACAGCCCAGGCACCTTCCGTCGTAGCCACTATACCTCCAAACGGCGCGTTCGGTGTCAGACCGGACTTAGATGCTATCCTCATCACCTTCGACAAACCCATGACGTGGCCTAATCTCACTCCCGCCAACAAGTGTTATTCCATCAGCGGCAGTTGGGGGACGCCCGTTATCATAAAGGCGCCATGGCATGATGATAACATCGTTCGGATCGGCAGAGAGGGCGGCGAATTCGTTTTTCTCAACCGATCCGACCTGCCCGCGGGATCCGTCATCAGTCTCACTCTCAATCCGCCCGGTGCCTCGAGTGAATGTTTCCGCGATAAGGAAGGAAACCTCCTTCCCCCTTTCGATCTCAGTTTTACCGTGAGGCAAAATCCGTCGGACCCGCCCCTGGAGCCTCAAGTGATTTCCACGAATCCAGCCAAATGGAGTCATGATGGTGGACCGCAACATCGCCTCTGTCTCGATAACATTTAGCAAGCCTATGAATACCGGGACACCAGCGCCTGTGCTCACGTATGGTTGGGGACCGTCATCGAAAAACTGGTCCGCAGACGGGAAGACCTTAACGTTAACGAGAAACAACGCAGGAACCCCTCTCCCTGATGGGCAGGATATCGTATTCATTCTGAGCACGTACGATGCCCAACCTCTTCGTGACGCGGGCGGGAATGCTCTGCAGGAGTATACCTTTTCATTTACAACCGAGGGTAATTTGGAGCAGTGGGTCAAGAATGCTTTCGGCGTCGACATTATTCAAGTCCCCGCAGATCTGGCGAAGGGATTCTATTGGCACTACTATCTGAGTATACCGAAGACATTATCGGGGCCCTCAGTCCTTTATGTGGCACCGAACAATACGGGCTGGCCCGCGATTGATCATACCTATCATGACATCAGGGCCAGAAGATTGCTCTACTGGGAAACCCAGAATGTCTTTAACTGGCAACTCGATGCCCCCGTCCTTGTCCCCTCTTTCCCGCGGTACACGCAGCTTTACCTGCAGAACCTCTGGCTCGATCCGTACAGCGAACATAATCGCATCGTGGAGTTACAGCGGATCGATCTGCAATTGATAGCCATGATTGAAGATGCAAAGGAAAGACTCCGTTCCATTGGACTCAGCTTGTACGATGACGTGCTTATGAACGGTTTCTCCGCATCGGGAGACTTTACGGCGCGCTTCACCCTCCTTCACCCCGAAATGGTGAGAGCGGCAGCTTTCGGCGGTTGCGGAGGCACGCTCCCCGTAACAGAGTGGGAGGGGAGAGCATTGAGCTGGCCTGAAGGAATTTCGAATATCAGCGCAATCACCGGCCACCCGTTCAACATTGCTGCCTATCGATATGTCCCGCAATTCTTTTTCGTCGGCGATGGAGACAACTTCGATCCCACCGACTGGGAAAGAGCACGCCAAATATACAACTCAGTCGGAACGAATATCGAGCTAAGGATGTACCCCGGTGTCGGTCACCAGTACACCGATGAGATTTTAGCGGACCTGGGCAATTTTTTTGCTCAATACAAATCTTCGAAACCGGTCGAGTCTCTCTCGGTAATCAAAAAGGGCACGGGGAAAGGAACAGTTGCGAGCAGTCCTCCGGGCATCCAGTGCGGGAACGATTGCTTCGAAAGATTGGATCACGGCACGAGGGTGATTCTTACAGCTACCCCGGATACTCGCTCGACCTTTGCCGGGTGGAGCGGGGCGTGTTCGGGGACGGGCGCGTGTCAGGTAGATATGGATTCATCAAAGAGAGTGATAGCGACGTTCCTCATTGGGAAGCCCATAATCTCCGCGGTCCCCATGTCGGTCAATTTTGGTTCATTAAAAATAGACGACCTATCTGCTCCCAAACCGGTAACCGTGAAAAATATGGGACTATTAGAACTAATTCTGCGCAAGATAGAGATTATTGACCCGGTCAGCGGAGAAGCTTCAGCCGAGTTCATTCAGACAAACGACTGCCTGACAACGCCGATTGTGAAAGGCCTCAATCCCTTCCGCATCGATGTCGTATTCGCGCCCGCACTTCCGTTCGGGAAAAAGAACGCTTTGATGAGAATCGAATCAAATGATCCCAAAAAGCCGCTAATCAGTGTGAAACTCACTGGGATGGCTCCACCACCCAAGATATCCGTCGCCCCGAGGGCGCTTCGCTTTGGATCCGTGGGCGTCGGCAATTCTTCGCCCCCCAAAACCGTGACAATAAAAAATACGGGAATCTCCGATCTCGTGATAAAGAGCGTCTTTATTGAAGGCGGTAACGCATCCGAATACTTGCTAACGGGGGACTGCGTATCCGAACCGATACCGCAGGGAGGTTCCTGTGATGTGCTGGCGACATTCGCATCGTCACCCCCGTTCGGGAAGAAGACTGCGGACCTGATTATCTCTTCAAACGATCCTAAGCGGCGTTCTATCAACGTTAAGCTGAGCGGCGTGAGCCCGCCCCCGAAGATCTCTGCAACACCGACAATAGTGAATTTCGGTACTGTCAGCGCAGGTGACACATCGTCGAAAACAGTGACGATAACGAACAGGGGGGTCTCGGACCTCATGATCTATGACATAACGATAGCCGGGGCACACGAATCGGATTTCACGCAGACAAATGAATGCTTAACAGCCCCCATACAGTTCGGTAAAAGCTGTGTCATAACGCTCGCATTCTCGCCGTCCGCCACAGGGAAAAAAACGGCTGCGATGACGATAACTTCTAATGATCCTCTTAAAGGGTCCGTTACTATAAGCCTCACGGGCACACGATAACTGGGGCATGTCCCTTCCCTCCCCAAAAAACAGAGATGCGTGAAGGCATCACGGGATGGCCTTGTCCCTACGGGAGGAAGAGCTCTTCTCAATTTCACATCGGCACATCCGGATCAAAAGCGTCGCCGCTCTCAGCCCCGTCCAAACTTGTATAATAGTGGTCATGTTTCTCGTCGGTCTGACCGGGAATTACGGCATGGGGAAGAGCACGGTGCTCAGGATGTTCGGGGAACTCGGTGCGATCACCTATGACGCTGACGAGATTGTCGCATCGCTTTTACGGGAGGAAGAAATCACGCGGCAAGTTGCGCACGTTCTGGGAAGCGGTGTTCTCAAGACGAACGGGACGCTGGATAAGGAGAAAGTGGCTCACGTGATCTTTTCCCGTGCGGAACAGAGAGAGGCCCTAGAGGATATCCTCCATCCGCTCGTGTTCGAGAGAATCAATAAGCTCCTTTCAGACGCCGGCGCGGAGAACGGTATCGTCGTCGTGGAAGTGCCGCTCCTGTTCGAGCGAAAGTACGAGGGGGCATTTCAGCGGACCATTACAGTGAAAACGGATACGAAAACCGCTCTCGAGCGGCTCGCTAAAAAGGGGATTGCGCCTAACGACGCCCTCGTACGTGTCAAAGCCCAGCTCCCGATCGAAGAGAAAGAGGCGCGGTCTGACTATGTAATCGACAATAGCGGAACGCTCGAGGGAACGAAGGATCAAGTGATGACCGTTTATCGAAAATTACTGCACGAGGCCATGCATGGAGATCGTCGTCGGTCTTGAAGCGTTAGAAAAACCTTATCCGAATACGGTGCTCACCATAGGAAATTACGACGGGGTGCACCTTGGCCACCAGAAGATCCTCTCCGCGGTGGTGAAAAAGGCCGCCGAGACCGGGGGAACCTCGATGGTGATGACGTTCGATCCTCACCCGGTGAAGGTGATCGCGCCAGACAAACAAATCAAGCTCCTCACGACCACGGCCGAGAAGGCGCGCCTCCTCGAATCCGCCGGAATACAGGTATTGCTCCTCGTCAATTTCAACAGGGAGTTCGCGAACACACCCGCCGAGGACTTCATCGAGGAAATCCTCGTGAAAAAGCTCCGCGTTCGGGAAGTCATCGTCGGCGATCACTATACGTTCGGCAAACAGAAAAGAGGCACGATCGATCTCCTCAAAAAGTACGGCAAGCTCCGGGGGTTCGGCGTTCAAGCGATAAAAAATGTGACCGTGCACGGCAACGTCGTGAGCAGCAGCGCGGTCCGGTCGCTCATCCAGCGGGGAGCCGTATCCGAAGCGGCACAGTACCTTGGGAGGGCGTATTCCATCGAGGGAACGGTGATCAGGGGGAAAGGGAGAGGACAGCGGATTCTCAACATTCCGACGGCGAATATCACCACACCGGTCGAGATCGTCCCGCGGGAAGGAGTATACGCGGTGAGGGTCTCGCTGCGGGGAAACACCTACGATGGCGTGGCAAATATCGGAAAGAATCCGACATTCGGCAACGGACAGCTCAGTTACGAAGTCCACCTCTTCAGTTTCTCCGGGAATCTTCTCGGGGAGCACATCAGGATAGAATTCATCGAGCGCATTCGAGCCGAGCGTACATTCCCCGACGCGGCGAGCCTCGAAAAGCAGATACGCGACGATATCGAATGTGCCCGACGGCTCCTCAGGGAAAGAAGCCGCGAATCATGAAGCCCCGGCGGTATTCATGAGCAGCCGCGCGAGGTCGAATCTGTTTTCCACTCCCGATTTCAGGTAGATGTTGCTCAAATGATCCTTTACCGTCTGCTCGGCAATCTCGAGTTCTTCGGCGATTTCGGCATTCTTGAGACCATCGAGCACCCGCCTGAGGATGTCGGTTTCCCGCCGGGTCAATCTCAGTTGCTTGCGCACTTCGTTCATATCGAGTTTCTGGGAAACCCGCTCTTCGATAATGAATACCCCGACGAAAGGACCGGGGATCTCCGATACGAAAAATTTGAAGATCCAATTGCTCGACGATCCGTCGAGCCGTCTGCAGAGATAGACCTCGCCCGGGAACGATGAGTGGAGGCTCGCCGTGGCAAGAGCGTCGAATATCCTCCGCGCCAACTGAGGAATCTCCTCGGGAAGGAAATATCGCTTGAGAAAATGCGATGCCGCTCTGTTGGTATAGTATTGGTTGAGCTTCCGCGTGTAGACGATGACGCCTATCGGCAGTTTATCCATGATTACCCGTATCACGTCATCCATAGTTGCCACCTCTCGGTCGGTATGAATGTCGGTTTATATAATAGCCGAAAACGCGTCCGATCGGTTGTGATCGGCATCAGCGTCGGATTTTTTCGAGCCTATTCCTTGCCCCGGCGGCACGACCATGGGCAGCTCGCTTGCCAAAGAAGAGACAATTCTTTTATTATTAAGATATTTCTGACGAGGAGGATCACGTTGAAAGAGGGCATTCATCCACAGTACCAGGAGACGAGAGTGGAATGCGCATGCGGTGAGACATTCGTGACGCGTTCGACGAAGCAGAAGATCCACGTCGATATCTGTTCGAAGTGCCACCCGTTTTTCACCGGCAAACAGAAAATCGTCGACGCGGAAGGCCGCGTGGAGAAATTCAAGAAAAAGTACGAGAAGAAGTAGGGACGAAGAGAGGGACAGGCCGTTAGTTGCCCCGGTGTAACTAACGGCTTTTGTTTGAACTCTCGAAGACCTTTTTCGGGTGACAAACGGCGGATACGGGTCTGCGAGAAAAGGTCAAACGAAATCCCACCGTGCACGCATGAAAAACATCGGCGGACAGGCAGTCATAGAAGGCGTCATGATGAAGGGGCGGAAGAGCTGGACCGTTGCGGTCCGGAGCCGGAACGGGGATATCCTCGTCAAAACGGAGATGTTGTCGGAACTCCCGAAGATCTTCCGGCTTCCGATCTTTCGCGGATGCGTCGCGCTCTTCTACGCTCTTTTCATCGGTATCAAGGCGATCGAATTTTCAGCCAATAAGGCTTTCGAGGAAGAGGAAGGGAAACCGCTCGGTTCCGCATCGATGATCATGACCATCGCCCTCGCTGTGTTTTTGGGAGTCGCGCTTTTCGTCTTTCTCCCCCTCTACGCGACCAAACTGCTCGGTCTCCTGTTTCATTCCGTTGCGGGAAACTCCTTCGTCTTCAATCTCGTCGACGGTGTGATCAGGGTGATCGTCTTCCTCGCGTATATCGTTTCCGTGGGTACGTGGAAAGAGATGAGACGAATCTTCGAGTACCATGGCGCCGAACACAAGGTCATCCACGCGTACGAAAACGGTCACGATCTGACAGTGGACAACATCAAAACGCACAGCCCCCTCCATCCGCGCTGCGGCACGAGTTTTCTCCTCATCGTGATGATCACGAGTATCGTCGTCTTCTCGTTCATCCCGCAGGAGTGGTCTTTTATTGACAAGTTTCTCTCCCGTCTCGTGCTCATTCCGCTCGTTGCGGGCCTCTCCTACGAGATGTTGAAGCTGTCCGCCCGCATGAAGGACAATCTCCTCATGCGCCTCATGATTCAACCCGGTTTGATGCTCCAGCGGCTGACAACAAGAGAGCCGGATGAATCTCAGATCGAAGTGGCGATGAAGGCCCTCCAGGAGGTGCTCCTGACGGAAGAATCCCATGCTTGAGAAGCTCAAAGCCATAGAGCACAAGTACGAAGAGCTCACGAAATTGTTGATGGAGCCGGAGGTCCTCTCGAAACCGGCTGAGCTCCAAAAATACTCGAAGGAACAGGCCGACCTCCTCCCGTTAGTCGAAAAAATCAGGGAGTACAGCCACCTCATGGACGAGATCGTCAGCGTCGAGGAACTGCTCCGCAGCGGCGATGGCGACATCCGCGAACTCGCGCAGGCGGAACTCGAAACGCTCAAGGAGAGAAAACCGAAGATCGAGGAAGAACTCAAGATCATGCTCCTGCCCAAGGATCCTCGTGACGAAAAGAATGTCATTCTCGAAATTCGGGCGGGAACCGGTGGAGAAGAGGCGGCTCTTTTTGCGGCCGACCTCCTTCGCATGTACCTCAAGTACGCGGAACGTAAACGATGGAAAGTCGAGACGATCGAGATGAACCCGACCGGCCTCGGCGGTATCAAAGAGGTCATCGTCTCGATACAGGGGAAGAATGCGTACAGCCGTCTCAAGTACGAAAGCGGGGTGCACAGGGTCCAGCGCGTCCCTGTGACCGAGGCATCGGGGAGAATCCACACGTCCGCATCGACCGTTGCCGTGCTCCCCGATGCGGAGGACGTCGACATCAAAGTCGATGAAAGAGATCTTCGGATCGACACGTTCTGTTCCTCGGGACCGGGGGGTCAGGGGGTCAATACGACGTATTCCGCAGTCCGTATCGTCCATATCCCGACCGGATTGATCGTCCAGTGTCAGGACGAACGATCGCAGATCAAGAACAAAGAGAAGGCGATGAAAGTTTTGCGATCTCGCCTTTACGAGATCGAGATGGAGCGGCAGGAGAGAGAGCGCGCGTCCGAGAGAAAAGCACAGGTTGGGACAGGGGACAGGAGCGAAAAGATCAGAACGTATAACTTTCCCCAGAACCGCGTGACGGACCACCGTATCGGCTTCACTCTCCACAAACTCGAACAGGTTCTCGAAGGCGACATCGACGAGATCATCGATGCCCTCATCACTCACTACCAGGCCGAAAAACTCAAAGAAATCTGATGCGCCGTGATATGATGGTGTGCATCTGAAAAACCTGAAATCGGCTCTCTCCAGATTAATGAGAGACATGTTCCACCCACACGAAATTTTTCGCGTGCTTGGACAGGACCGTTATACGAGCCTGAAAATACGAGTCGTCTTGCTCGATGTATTCCTCGCGATAGCGCCGCTCTTCATCGTTATAACGATCAGTTATTTCTGGTTCCAGAACACTTTGGCGGAAGATTTCTACAAACAGTTGCAGTGGGAAATTCAGAACACAAAACAGACCATCGAATTCTTCGTGGATGGAAGACTTGCTGCACGCAAGTTCATCACCTCGACATATTCCTATGAACAGTTGTCAGACCATGCATGTGTGTCTAAAACTATCTCCAATTTCAGTCACATGAGCATTGCGGAGGGCGTCGAGGCGATCAAAGCCGTGTAGCACTGTAACCAGTCCGCCGCGCAAGAAAAGGGAAAATACGTGTCGGCATGCCTTTTTTCTCTCCTTTTACTGTCTCAGTTTGGCAATCCGGCTGGGGTTGCATAGCTTCACTGACCGCTTTAGCTCTTGAGACTCATGCTCTGAGCTTACTACGCCGGATCCCCTCCACAAATAACGCGAATCATCGTCCTAAAATACTATCTTCATTACAAGTCAAAATTTTTGTTGGGTAATGTGCTCCACGTGATTCAGTACACGCAATCGCTCAGAGATTATGCACAGTTCATCCCTAACGAAGAACCCTCAAAAAAAGTTACTGAAGCAGCGCTTGTCTTCAGCGGCAAGCCACCTTTTTTCCTCTTGACTATCCGAGCTGAAACGTTTACCATACTGTTATTTAGCATATGCTTATTGTCATGCCTGTGCGCAACATCCTCATTGTTGACGATGACCCGTGCATCAGAGATATTCTCCGGAGTATCTTGGATTGTTTCTCTCTGATTCACGAAGCCGCGACATATGGCGATGCGATGAAGTTGCCGCCTCGATCGATCGATCTCGCCATCATCGATTACGTTCTCCCTGATCGCGACGGTTTCGAGGTGATGCAGTCGCTCAGAGAGTGCAATCCCGCCCTGCCGATTATCCTCATGACGGGGCATGGTGATGAAGACATCGCGGTACGCGCGCTCAGGGCAAGAGTCATAGATTACATGAAGAAACCCCTGAATCTCGTCTACGTCAAGCAGAGGGTCTCGGCAATACTCGGCACCGACGCTCCCAGGTCTGACCCCTCCAGTCACTCCGACTGCGACAGTCATCTTGAAAAGGCCGTGGGCTTTATCCACTCCCATTATATGGAAGAGATCTCCCTGGCCGCGACCGCGCGCACGGCGGGAATGAGCGTATCCAGTTTCTGCCGGGCTTTCAAGGCGACATTTAACCTGTGCTTCTCCTCGTACCTGAATCGGGTGAGGATGCAGAGTGCCGCACAGCGCCTCAAAAAGGCGGACGTCAGCATCACGGACATAGCGTTCTCGGTAGGCTTCAGGCACGTTGGGCACTTCAACAGGGTCTTCAGAGCGACCTACAAGATGTCCCCGCGGGAATACCGAAAGCGTGTCACCGGGGAAGTGAAGAGCGCTCACGACTGACCCGGCGCTCTCCGTCTCACAATCATTTTTCTCGCTTCATCGGACAGGACCAGAACCACTGCGAACGGGATAAGAAACAACCAGACATTCAGCCCGAGAGGCGCTGTGCCGAAAATCTTGTTGCCGACGGGATGGTACACGATGAAGAACTGGAGGGCGAGTTCGACGGCGATACCCCAGAAAATCAGCCTGTTGCGGAACAACCCGGTATCGAGGACCGAGGCACGGTCGGAACGGCACGCGAAAACATTTCCTGTCTGCGTCACGATGATGCCTGTCAGGCACGCCGTCGTCGCCGTCATATACAAAGTATCGTGCGGAGCGAGAGTCTCCCCCCATGTCCATCCCCCGCCACGCAACACATAGAAGAAGCCGCACATGCACGCAACCGCCTCTATCGGACCGAGGAAGAGATAGGATCTCGTCAACAACGGGGCGCCGAGAAGACGTTCCTCGACGCGTCTCGGCGGTCTCTTCATGACGTCCGACATCGGTTTCTCCGCGCCCAGTGCTAAGGCAGGGATCATGTCAGTCCCGAGATCGACCGCCAATATCTGGAGAATCGTGAGCGGAAGGGGTATCCCGAACAGAATGTACGCGACATAGGGAACCGCCTCGGGAATATTCGAGGCAAATATGTACGTGAGGAACTTTTTGATATTCTCGAAGACGGTTCGCCCCTCTTCAATGGCGCTCACGATCGTCGCAAAATTATCATCGAGCAGAACCATATCCGACGCCTCCCTCGCGACATCGGTACCCGTCGTGCCCATCGAAATCCCGATGTCCGCCTTTTTGAGAGCCGGCGCATCGTTCACTCCGTCACCGGTCACCGCGACGATCTCTCCTTCATCTTTCAGGAGTGAAACGACCCGCATCTTGTGTTTCGGCGTCATGCGTGCGAAAATGACTTCCCGCGCCGTGAGTTTTTCCTTCAATTCCTCGTCGCCCATCCGATTGAATGCGTGACCTTCGATCACCATGGGCTCTGCCCGAACGAGACCAATCTCCCTTGCGATTGCGACGGCGGTCCTGCTCGCATCGCCCGTGATCATGATGACCCTGATCCCCGCGTTTCTGCACTTTTCGATCGCCTCGGGAACCTCGTCTCGCGGGGGATCCTCGAGACCTATGAGCCCGGCAAGCACCGTATCGGATTCAACACTGCCCTCATGATAGGAAATCCCCAAATCTCGATACGCAAAAGCGAGCACCCTGAGCCCGCCGTCCATGAGGGAATGCGCCGCACCGGTGATTCGTGTTTTCATTTCGTCCGTGAGCGCGAGCACGTTTGCCTCGAAAAGAACTTTCGTGCACAGCGGCACGATGCTCTCCGGCGCGCCCTTTGCGTAAGCGAACACTCTTCCGGAAGGGCCGGTGATATCCGTTCGTCTGCGATGGACGGTCGTCATCCGCTTCCTCTCCGCATCGAAGGGGATTTCCTGTATTCGATCTTCGCTCACCTCGCCGAGCACGCCACGTGCAAAGGAGAGCAACGCCCGGTCGGTCGGATCACCCCGATACCGTCTTTCGACATACCGCGCATTATTGCAGAGGCTCGCTGCCATCAGCAGTTCCTCCGCCTCCTCCTTCGCCACCTCATGGGCACCGACAATCTTTCCACCGTACCAGACCTGTTTCACCGCCATCTCATTCCTCGTGAGCGTTCCGGTCTTATCGGTACAGATGACGGTGACGGCACCGAGGGTCTCGACCGATGTCAGGGTTTTTATCAGTGCCTTCCGCTTCGCCATCCTCTGGCTCCCCATAGCGAGTGCCAGCGTCATCGTCGGCAGCATCCCCTCCGGGATGAGCGCGACCGTGATACCGATGGCGAAGAGGAAGTTATCCCAGAAGCTGCGTCCGGCGAAAAAACCGATCGAAAAGAATGAGAGGCCGACCGCGAGCGCTACCGTTGCGATAATTCTCGTGGCTCGCACAATCTCCTTCTGCAGGGGGCTGAGGCCCGTTTCGACTGCGCTCGTGAGGTGGGCGATGCGTCCGAACTCGGTCATCATTCCCGTCGCAAACACGACCGCCCTGCCGGAACCGCTCATGACCATCGTCCCGGCAAATACGATGTTCCCGCTCTCGAGAAGATCCGCGTCGCACGGTTCGGCATTTCTCGAGACCGGCTCGGATTCACCTGTGAGCGGCGCGTGGTTGACCTTGAGCCCGGCACACCAAACAAGACGGGCATCAGCCGCAATTTTGTCGCCCTCGGAAAGAACGAGGATGTCGCCCGGCACGACCTCGCACGCGTGAACTCCCCTTTCCTTCCCCGACCTGAGCACCGTGACGACGAACGGGAGGAGTTTTTTCAGTTCCTCGAGTGCCCGCTCGGTCCGGTATTCTTGAAAGAAGGTAAAAGAGGCATTGATGAGAATGACAGCGATGATCGCAAACCCAAGCGTGAGCATGCCCTCTCCCGGATGCATGTACTCGGAGAGGAAAGAGAGACCCGCGGCAATCCAGAGCAAGACAGCCAAGAAATGGGTGAAGTGAGAGAGGAATCTGAAGAGGAGAGGCTTCCTTCTGACGCCCCGAATCTCGTTCGGACCGAACTCATCGATCCTCCGCGCAGCCTCTTCGTCCTGGAGGCCGTCGGCATTCGTGATGAGGGCTTCATAGACGTCCGCTTCGGAAAGGCTCTGGATTCTCAACGCACCCGTGATCCTTCCGTTTCACGATTTCTTCGGGACGATGTCACAGCCTCAGGCGTTCCGGGGAATCATTCTCGGTCAGGGAACGGACCGATCCATCGGAGGTTTCACCATCGATCCGCGATTAGCCAGGGTTTGAAGACAATGAGATTGCAGGGAGTCTCCCGAAGTACCGTCTCGACTGGATTTCCCCCCATGATGCTCCGGACGAGGCTCCGTTCGCTCGCCCCCATGACGATGAGGTCATTCCTCTTGTGGGCGGCTTCAATGGTGATCTCCCGGGCGATGTCGCCGTACCGTATCTTCTTTTCGTGCGTGACGTCAAACCGCCTGAGACACTCGGCGAACGACTCGATGTCTTTCGGTACGCCCGATTCCCGCCGTAGCGCCGCGAGGTGCGCGGCGCCATGAAAGTATCCCGCGATCGGTTCCGCGAGGTGGAAGAGGGTAATTTTCGCATCGAAGGCCTCCGCCAGTTTTGCGACGAAACACGACGGCTCCTTTATCGTGACCATCCTGCCACGCAGCGGGACGAGGATATTCTTCGGAGACACTCTCCCCATGTGCACCACTCTCACGAGAGCGACCGAACAGGGCAGATTAAGGATCAACGCCTTCGCGAGGGTTCTCTGGAAGAATCGCTTCTCCAGGTCTTCCCTGCGGGTCGAGGCAAAGAGGATATCCGCCCGATTCCGCTCGATGGCGTCCCGAATCTTCGCGAAAGGCTCCCCGCGTTCCGTGATGCTCTCGACATCGATCTCCTGACGCTCGGCTTCCCTGAAGAGGCGTCCGAGAGCCGCCTCGGCGCGTCGAAACGCTTCCGCCTTCATACCCGCCTCCGCCACAAAAAACAGAGTGAGAGGAGCGCGGCACGCACGTGCGAGGGCAAGGGCATAGCGCGCGGCGACCTCCGAATTCGTGTATTCGTTCACCGCTGCAACAATGCGCCGATACATGGACTCATTATAGCGAGCCCATCGACAAATCACAACGGCGCGCGATGTCGATCGGTCGCCTCGTGGTAGAATATTCATGTGTTTGCCGCATCGTGCGAGAGGCTTCTTGTCAGAGGTGTCAATTGGATCGGCGATAGCGTGATGACCCTTCCGGCAATCGCATCCCTCCGGAAGCACATGAAAAACACCCACGTCGCTCTCCTCGCAAAGCCGTGGGTCTCCGAGGTATTCGAAGGAAACCCGCACATCGACGAAATACTGCTCTATTCCGACTCGCACAGAGGGATCATCGGCAAGGTTAAGCTCTCTTCGCACCTGCGCAGCCTCCGTTTCTGCGGAGCCGTTCTCTTTCAGAACGCATTCGATGCCGCCCTCCTCGCTTTCCTCGCCGGCATAAAAGAACGCGCCGGATACGCGAGGGATGGACGGCGATTCCTCCTCACGCATGCCGTCCCCGTCCCGAACGACTCAGAGCATCACATTTTTTACTACCTCAACCTCCTTCGGGAAATCGGCATCGGCGGTGACTATTCCTACCCTTATATTTACCTGTCGCTCGATGAGCGACTGCAGGCGAGGCAGCGCCTCTCCGGTTTGAAGAGGCCGATCCTGGGGATCAATCCGGGTGCCACCTATGGCTCCGCGAAGCGTTGGTTCCCCGAGAGGTTTGCAGAAGTGGCCTCGTGGTTCATAGCCGACACGGGCGGCAGCGCCGTTCTCTTCGGAAGCGCGCGGGAGGTCGACATCGCGGATGAAATCTACAAGAACATCATTCCCGAGTTCAGGCCTGCGGAAACCGTGCTCACTCTCGCCGGCCGCACATCCCTCAGAGAACTCATTTCGCTCGTCTCGGAATGCGACGTTTTCCTGACGAACGATTCGGGTCCTATGCACATTGCCTATGCAGTGAGGACACCGCTCGTCGCGCTCTTCGGCTCGACGGATCCCGCTGTGACCGGGCCGCCGCCCGGAGACGAAACTCCCTCGGTCGTCATCGCTGCGGCTGATGTGCCGTGTCGACCCTGCTTCGAGCGCTCGTGCAAAAAAAACGACATGCAATGCATGTATGGCATCGCCTCGGATGACGTTTTCTACGCAATAAGGCAACTCGTGCCGCGCGTTCCGGCCGTTTTTTTCGACCGCGACGGAACGCTCTGCGAGGATCGAGGATATATCGACACGATGGATGAACTGCGCCTCTTCCCCGATGTGTCGACCCTCGAACTACTCAGGAAGGCGGGATTCAAACTGATAGGAGTGAGCAACCAATCGGGCATCGGACGTGGTCTGGTTACGGAAGAGTTCGTTCGGCACGCGCACAGGATCTTCGTGGATCAATTCGGGTTTGACGATTTCTATCATTGCCCGCACCACCCGGACGATCACTGCGTCTGCAGAAAGCCGGAGCCTGAAATGCTCCTGAGGGCGCGGAGCCGGCATGCGATCGACCTCAAGAGATCATTCGTCGTCGGTGACAAGGATTCCGACATGCTCCTCGCAAAAGCCGTCGGCGCCAGGGGGATACTGGTGACGACGGGCAAGCAGCGGGAATCGGCCTACGCAGATTTCACCGCCCCCAATCTCCGACAGGCGGTGGACTGGATACTGAAACAGGCACGATACTGATATGGCCCCCGGGAAAATTCTCATCGTCAAACCGAGCTCCCTCGGCGACATCGTCCACAGTCTGCCGGTTCTGAACGCCCTCTCGAAGACCTTTCCCGATGCCGTTATCGATTGGGTGATCGCTCATGGTTTCGAGGGCCTTCTCGAAGGGCATCCGATGATCCGCAAACTCTGGATAATCAGGAAAGATAACTGGAAAAAGATTCGGAATGTGAGAGAGACAGTGCAATCGATCAGCGTTCTGTTCAAACAATTGAAAGGAGAACAATACGACGTCGTCATAGACCTCCAGGGACTCCTCAGGAGCGGGCTGATCGCATCCGCAACCGCCTCGCCGATGAGAATCGGACTCAAAGAGGCGCGCGAAGGGAGCAGAGTTTTCTACACGCACACCGTGGAAGGCGGAAAGAACGGTCACGCCGTCGACAGATACCTGAAGATTGCCGGGTTCCTCGGATGCGATATTTCGGATGTCCGTTTCCCTCTCCCGCCGACCGGACGGACATCGTTTCCCCAGGTGCCCGAAAAATACGCGGTTCTCGTTCCCGGCGCCAGATGGGGTACCAAACTGTGGCCCGCGGAGGAGTTCGGGAAACTCGCCTCTGCCCTCCCGATGACGACCCTTGTCATCGGCGGCAGGGCAGACACCGATATCGCCAATGTTGTCGTCTCACTTTCCGGCGGTAAAGCGAGATCGCTCGCGGGAGAAACAGATATCAAGGATCTCATAGAAATACTGCGGCGTGCCCAGTTCGTCGTGAGCAACGATTCGGGGCCCATGCACATTGCCGCTGCACTCGCCATTCCGGTTTTTGCGATATTCGGGCCGACGGATCCTCGAAAAACAGGACCTTACGGCGGGGGGCATACGATCATACGGTCGTCTGTTCCCTGCGCTCCGTGCCGCAGAAAATCATGCGAAGACGCGAGGTGCATGAAGGAGATCACAGCCCGCAACGTCTACGATATCATCGCTGCTACGTTATCACGAGAGCGACCGAAGGGAGGTACGGAACGACCCTGATGACCATACCATGCGTTTCAGATGTGCAGATGGTGCGTCAGACTCTTTCGACTGGCCGAGGCAGATGCACTGTGGGCAAGGTCGACCCTCTCAACGTTTCTTCAAGAATCGAACAGCATCTTCAGCCGGAACAGGGGGGCTCACGTAGTACCCCTGACCCATGCTGCACTTGAGCAGTCGCAGGATCTTCCACTGTTCTTCCGTTTCGACCCCCTCCGCTATCGTTCTTAAATTGAGCGTGTCCGCCACGCTCACGATCGCTTTCATGATCGACGCAGATTCAGGCTCTTCAGCGATCTCCCATATGAGGGACTTATCGATCTTCAGATTGTCGACCGGGAACCTTTTCAGGTGGGCCAGCGACGAGTACCCCGTACCGAAATCGTCGATGGATATCGAAATGCCCATCTTCCGGAATTCCGCAAGAGTCGTCGCGATGAGATCGACCTCCTGAATGAAAGCGCTTTCCGTTATTTCCAGGGTGAGGAGCGAGGGAGCGACGCCTGATTCCGCGAGGATATTTTCGACAATCCTCGCGAAGTTCCTCTGCCTGAATTGCACGAGGGAGAGGTTGACGGACACGGAAACGACCGAATATCCCCCATCCTCCCACCTTCTGAGCTGTTGGAGAGCACTCCCGAGAATCCATTCACCCACCTCGACGATCATCCGCGTATCTTCGAGAACGGAGATAAACTTCCCGGGTGCCACCAACCCCAAATCCGGGTTGTGCCACCGCACCAAAGCTTCGAACCCGACGATATCTTTGGTCGCGATATCCCAGTACGGCTGGTAGTGGAGCACAAATTCCCTGTTGTCGAGGGCACGGCTGAGGCGTCTCTCCACGAGGAGGACGTGCGATGCCCTCACATGTAGGTCTTCGGTATAGAAACGGAAGGATTTTCTCCCCTCCTTCTTCGCGAGCGCGAGAGCACGTTCTGCGCTTCGGACGAGGTTCTCCGGGCTCGGCCCGTCCATCGGATAGATCGCGATCCCCGTGCTGACTGTCAACATGACTTCTTCTCCATACACATCCAAAGGCGCGCACACGAACTGAACCACCTTCTCCATGATGGGGAGAATATCATCCGAATGCGCAATGTCGAAAAGGGCAATGCCAAACTCGTCGTTCCCCAAACGTGCCACAGTATCCGTCCTGCGAACCGCGCTCGAAAATCTCTCGCCGACATCCTTCAAAACTTTATCTCCGATATGTTGCCCGTAGGCATCGTTGACGTACTTGAACCGGTCGATATCCATGATGAGAACCGCGACATTCCGGGAGGACCGTTCCGCCCGAGCAATCCCCTGTCGAAGCCTGTCCATGAACAAACCCCTGCTGGGCAAACCGGTCAACGCATCGTAGTATACAAGGTACTCGGCCTTTTCTTCTGCCTTCTTTCTCATGATGATTTCGGACAGGACCGTCGCGAACGCACACAGGAATTCTTTCTCCCTTCTCTGAAGAGCGTATCCTTGCTTTACGTAGAGGTTCAGAACCCCCAAGGTTCTGCCACCGCTCAGGATTGGAACCGCACAGTGCGTGTGGGGAGAAATCGTGTCGCCGTCCTTGCCATAGGATTCATCGCCCAAACGGCTAATCTGGATTTCCTGTGTCGCCGCTGCGCGTCCGCAGAGCCATCGGCCGAAGGAAACCTCGCTGCACGACTTTTTCACTGCATCAGGGAGATTCATGAACGCGCTCAGAAATAAAATCTCAGGGTCTCTCTCCACAAGCTGAATGAAACCGACCGCTTCGAACTCGATGAACGGAACCTCGACGACGATGTGAAGCGACTTCCGCAGGATATCTTCCAGCGACATCTCTTTCAGAGCCTCACTGAGCACCCTGTTCATGGTTGCTTGTGCCACATACGCATTGACGAGTTCCGCCTGTGACTCCTGGAGGGCGACCTCCGCATTCTTGCGCTCCGTCACATCCATGATGAAGCCTTCCAGCACCTGTTCTTTGTCATGCGGGGCGGACACGAGCTGGCCCTGTTCCCACACCCATTTCACGTCCCCCTGTTTCGTCATGATCCGGTACTCGATGACGAATCCCTTCCCATGGGCTACCCTTTCCTGAACGCCGCCATGGACAGCGGCGCGGTCATCGGGATGGATGATGTCATCGAACAGGACGGCACCGGTCAATTCATCGGGGGAATAACCGGTCAGTGCGAGAGACCCCTCGCTCACGAACTCCATCGACCGACCCGGCGCGTTCTTGCGCCGGTAAGCCATACCAGGGAGATTGCTCAACAAGACCCGCATACGTTCCCGGCTGCGGACCAAATCAGCCGTTCTCTGCTGCACGATCAGGTCCAGCGTCGCACGTCGTCTGCTAATGAAGCCAACGAAAATCGTCAGAACCGATGTGAGCGCCCCTCCCGCGACTGCGACCAGCCATCCCGCACGCGCCGGGTACAGCGCAGCGAAATGCGGACCGGGATACGCTGATACCGCATACGTTTTGCCGTATGCGAAGATCGGCACGATGACGCCAACCCCTTTGGTGCGGCACAGTGCAGATTCACCTTCGATACCGCCCGCGTGCGGGTGATCCGATGACGTCGCGATCAAAACCGATTGCCCGTCCGGCCGAAGTTGAAACAGGCATAAATGCGATGCTGCGAGCAGGTCGACGCTCTGCCACCGGCCCTGCTCGAGGAGGTAATCCATGCGGAGAATAGCAGACGCAAATCCCTCCACTTGTCTCTTCTGACCGAAGACCGGCCAGTAAATAAAGATTTCATAAGGCCCTTCTCCCTCCGTTGGCGACATAGGATCCGTTGCCGTGACCAGGCCAAACCTTGTAGCTTCCTCGATCGCTGCGCGATGCGCGCCATGAGAACCTCGATCGAAACCGAGCTGCGTATCGCTCTTCGTGAGGGGTTCGGTATAAAAAACAGGGTAATACGTGGGGCGCGCCGGCGCGATGACCCGCCTCCCGAACTCGTCCGTTTCCCAGATCGCAAACCCCGGCAATCCATCCTGGCGAGCCGATTCTTCCATTTTCTCACGATCATCTGCCGCGACGACCGGTACCCACTGCCATGCCGATACCATCGGATCATCCGTTAAATACTTAGTAAAGGACGAGAACTCCGCCCGCTCGACGTGCATACTTCCCTCGAAGAAACTCGCCAAGCCAGCCAATTGAGTGTCCCGTAAATCGCGGAGCGTCTCCGTCACGAAGGCCGCTTTTGTCATGGCAATTCGCCTGAACGTCTCCTGCCTGCCGCGATCCTCCAGCGCGTGAAGCTCATACGAAAGAATGACCGTCAGTGCCAAGCCGATCGCGCACGTAACGAGTGCCTCGGTATTGCGCGACCACCACTTCATTCCGTGCGAAACCGGCATGCGACTGCGGTGCCAGAGCAATACCGCCGCTCCCGACAGGATTACCGTCATCGCGACCGCCGACATGACCGGGAAGAAGACCGCACGCACTTTTTCAGAATTCCAGTTTCGCGCATCGACATCCATGCCGAGGACTGCAACAACGTCGCCGGAAGAAGGATTGAACAGGGGGACGAGGGCCGTCATCCACGTCCCCCAACGATCGGTCGTCGGACCTTCGAATTGTGGAGCTGGAGCGAGAAAAACGTTTCGCATAATCTCCGACACCTCCTCGTACACCTGCCCCGGACCAGATTCGTCCTGAGACCCCATCGGCTCGGAATCCACGAGAAAGATGATCGATCCATCCGGACGCTTTGCCAAAAGATAAAGGAAGCGGCAATTCTCGAAGGCCTGACATGTGCTCCTAAGCTGCCCTTTGAGCCGAACGTAGTACGGCGAGACGCGATCGGCTTCCGTTCCGGTCAATGAGGTGACATTCTCTAGATTCAGGGCATTTGCAATGAGGTGGGTCTTCTGCATCAGATCCGCGCGCATCCATTGCTCGGTGCTTCGCGCAGTCCAGGTGGTGAAAAGAACCCCTCCGAGGAGGGTTACCGCAACGATCGCTGCCGCGACGAGGATTACAGAGCGCGGCGTTTTACTGTCGAACACGCAGGAGCACCTCTTCTCTGCGGTGTCCCCAGAAATAGCGAGTTCTCCCCCGCAAGCTCCCTATTGGCTACCTGCAGGAGGGTGAGGGGGCACACACGATTAGACTTAGCAAGGGCATGTCACAAAATATACCAAAAACGGTTCAACTTTTCTTGACCCCCTCGCGGGCTATGGCGATCTTCCCGGTTCTCACGAACTCCTTGATCCCGATCGGCTTGAGGAGCTCGATAATCGCCTCTATCTTTTTTTCGTCCCCGGTTATTTCGATGGTATAGGTCGTCTTGCTCGAATCGACCACTCTCCCCCTGAAAATTTCGGTGAGCCTCAAGACCTCGGCTTTATCCTCCTGCCGGGGGGCAACTTTAATGAGAACCATTTCCCTCTCGACGTGGTCGAGTTCGGTCATGTCGACGACCTTTATGACGTCGATCAGCTTGTTGAGCTGCTTCGTGATCTGTTCGATAATCTGGTCGTCACCGCTCGTGACGATCGTCATCGTCGATATTTGAGGATCGATCGTCTCCCCGACGGAGAGGCTCTCGATATTGTATCCCCTTCCACTGAACAGACCCGCGATTCTCGAAAGTACGCCGAATTTGTTCTCGACGAGCAACGAAATGGTGTGTCTCATGCACGTCCCTCAGGTTCTGCTATCTTCTTCTCTCTCTCTCCCCTTTCACCGATCCCTACTTCACGGCTTTAAGCTTCTTCTCTTCCTTCTCCGGCTTTTCTTCGAAGAGCATGTGGTCGATCGGCGCGCCAGCGGGCACCATGGGAAAGACCTTCTCCTTCCAGTGGACGACAAAGTCCATGAAGACCGTCTTCTTGATTTTGAACGCCTCCTTCAGAACCGACTCCACTTCGCTCGGCTTCGTCGCTCTCAACCCGACAGCGCCGTACGCTTCGGCGAGTTTGACGAAATCGGGAACGACCTCGAGGTGCGTGTGAGAGTACCGCCCTGCGAAGAAGAGTTCCTGCCATTGTCTCACCATGCCGAGATATCGGTTGTTGAGAATCGCCACCTTCACCGGAAGTTTATTGATAACCGCGGTCGCGAGTTCCTGAATGTTCATCTGAATACTGCCGTCGCCCGCGATATCAATGACGAGCTTGTTCGGGTGCGCTATTTGAGCGCCAATGGCCGCCGGGAATCCGTATCCCATCGTCCCCAGTCCGCCCGACGTCAACCACATCCTCGGCCGGTCGAACTTGAAGAACTGCGCCGCCCACATTTGGTTCTGGCCGACCTCGGTCGAGATGATGGCGTCCCCCTTCGTCAGCTCGAATATCTTTTCGACGACGAACTGCGGCTTTATCACGTCGTCGCTGTACGTGTAGGTCATCGGCCTTTCCTGTCGCCACAGGTCGATCTGCCTCAGCCACGCTTTGCGCACCTCGTCCCACTGTTCCTTCATATCCTCTCTCAGCATCTTATTCAGCACCGTAAGAACCCGCTTGACATCACCGACGATCGGGATATCGACGCGCACATTTTTTCTGATCGACGTCGGATCGATATCGATATGGATGATCTTCGCGTGAGGAGCGAACGCGTCAATCTTCCCCGTTACCCTGTCATCAAACCGCATCCCTATGGCGATGAGGAGGTCCGATTCCTGGATGGACTTGTTCGCGTAGTACGTCCCGTGCATACCCGGCATCCCGAGCGAGAGCGGGTGCGTTCCCGGAAACCCCCCGAGCCCCATCAGCGTCATCGTCACGGGGATGTTCGTCACTTCCGCGAGTTCCTTCAGTTCCTTGTGGGCTCCGGAGATGATGACGCCCCCGCCGGCAATGATAACCGCCCTCTTCGACTTCGCGATGAGGTTCGCGGCCTGTTGGATCATCCACCTGTTTCCCTCGTACGTCGGGTTATAGCTTCTGATCTTGACCTCGGGCCACGTAAAATCCGCCTTCGAAGCCGTCACATCCTTCGGGAGATCGATGAGAACCGGACCCGGGCGACCGGTCGTTGCGATATGGAAGGCCTCTCTGATGATTCTCGAAAGATCTCTCACGTCTTTCGCGAGGTAATTGTATTTCGTACACGGTCTAGAAATCCCGACGATATCAGCTTCCTGGAAAGCGTCATTCCCGATGAGCATCGTCGGCACCTGCCCGGAAAAAACGACGAGCGGTATGGAATCCATGGATGCGGTGGCAATGCCAGTGATCGTATTGGTCGCGCCGGGACCGGATGTCACGAGCACCACCCCGGGCTTGCCCGTCGATCGGGCATATCCGTCGGCTGCATGCACAGCACCCTGCTCGTGCCGCGTGAGGATCAACTGGATGTCCTTGTCGTCGTAGAGAAGATCGAATATGTTAAGGATCACCCCCCCGGGATATCCGAAAATGTGCTTTACGCCCTCTCTCTTCAGCGTCTCGACTAATATTTCCGCTCCTGTCATCTTCATATACGCACATACTCCTACGAAAAAATTGGTTCATTTTACCATAAAAACTGCCACAGGTGTCCCTGGGAACTGGGATTGCCCCCGATTGAACCCAAAAAGTGCATTTGAAAAGGGCAGCTGGAGTGAGAAATATGATGTTCGATACCTTATACCGAAAGGGAAAGGCCGAGAGTGCTCCACGCAGAGAAACCGGCTAATCCTGACCCCAGGAAAGGGATTCACAGAAAGCTTTGGCAGGCATCCCGTGCAATTACCGCTCGGCGTCCATATTCAGAAAACGCCAGAAACTGATCATGAGAATCAAAAAAACAACCAGCAGGAGATACGCGTTTCCCTGATTTGCAAAAATGTCATAGAGTGTGAAAATACCTTGGCTCATCTGTTTTCTCCGCTGTCTGGTCTGCTAATCCCTGTCAAATTTTTCCGCCCACTGGGGAGACTTCCGCATCACCGGCATTCTGTTGACAATCCACCTGAAAGCCCATATCTGAACGAAGACGACGGCAAGGGTGACTATCCACTCGAGAGCAGAAGGGAAATATCTTTCCGCAAAAGGGAGATCCCAGTTATATGCCAGAAACACGGAATTGTATCTGTTCATCAGAATGCCTACCATGGCGATAACGGCTGCCGTCTGAATCGTCAGCATGTTTTTCTTCTGAGCGCCATGAGCGAACATTAACCCGGGGATAGCCACAAAACCTATGATTTCGAGCAACCACCAGTATCCCATTTCTGAGTTGACAAAGGCAAAATCACCTTCGAACTGTGCAACGATAAGAGAAAGCGCAAAGAATCCAAACATAACTCCCCCGCATATCTTGGCAAACCCCATCATGACATCGAAACGGGAATTGCGGTACTCTTCATCAATCTGATATGAGAAAACCTTTTCACTTATGGCATCTACCATGATGAGCAGTGAGATACCGGCATAGATGCTCGACACAAAGAAAAGCACGGGAAGCATTTCGGAATACCAGAGGGGATGGATCTTCCCCTTCGCCATGGTCAGTAACGCGCCTACCCCTGTCTGTTGCAGCACCGAAAGGGTGATGCCGAACACGGTCGCACCCAGAGCAACAGTAGCAGCCCTCTTCCGCGAAGTGGTATTTCCGATCCACTCAGCAAAAGCCGGCCTGAATTGCAGGGCAGCCGTCACGATGGTAAGCAGGAAGACCCATAGCACGATGAACATGACCGAATTTGCACCAAAGCCGTTCCCTATGAAGACATTCGGGATATTCCACCAGCGGCCAAATGACAGAACAATAACCACCAGGCAGAAAAATGAGGTCAGCAAATTGTTCAGCACCGCCACCCGTAAAAACGGGCGATATTTTTTCACGCCAAGCACATTCACGATAAAAGGGACCACAGCCCCACCAGCCGCGAAAGCGACCCCGCACATGATGTAGAACCCTATCCAGAGCCCCAGGGGTGACAACTGACTCAGGTTGGTGACCGGGGAACCAAGGCCTGCAAACAATCGATACACGATAGCCAAGATGCTGAATGCCACCACGACGCCAGAAAGAAGATTAAACGCCGTTGCCGGATTCCCTTTCGGCTTCGATTCTTTCCTGAAAAAAGGCCAGAAATCCCTGCCAATCTGTATTTCTGCTGGCTTGTCCGGTTGCTCGACAACCGCTACAGTCTCTAACTTTTCTCCAGCCATGATTGTTCCTCTTCCTTTCCTCTAATGTTTGCCAGTTCCTGAATGTTTTTCTTCAGTCTTCGGTTCACTCTTTTCGATTCCCTTCTTTAACGCAGCATTTACAGCAAGCAGGAAAAGCGGCGTCAGCGTTGCTATGAAGGGCACAGCCCTCAGATAACCGGCACTGTATTCCGGGTAAGGTATCGTGCCCAAATCCTTGCGGAAGCCAATTTGATCAAATGGAACTGCAGAGAGGTACAGGTGCGATGCTCCGCCCACTTCATATTCACCGAATATATGATCAACATACTGCCCGGGATTTGCAGCGATTCTCCGATTACCCTCCTCCAGTACCAGCCTTCTTGTTCCGGCCATGAGAGCCTGCGTCGGGCAGACTTCAACGCATGCGGGAAGAACGCCCTGCTTGTATCTATCCCAGCACAGATTGCATTTCTGGATGTTCGATACTGCCCTGCCGTATTCAAATTTCGGCATATCAAACGGACATGAAACCATGCATAGTCTGCATCCTATGCAGTTCGAGTGCCAGATGACGTGTCCGGCCCGCTTCTTTTCAAGAGCCTTCACCGGACAGGAAGCAACACATCCCGGCTGGTTGCAGTGCATGCACCTTTGCGGAACGAATATTGTTCCCTTTTCGGTTTCATACCTATTCGTAACGGTATATTCGGTGACAGTCGTCCTTCGCGGTGATGCAAAAACCTGCTTGTTGGCAGCCTCCGAAATATCAGGTACGGGGAGCCCGTTCACTTCAGCACAGGCCTGCTCACAGCGGCGGCAGCCTATGCAGCGAGTAGTATCAACGAGAATACCGTAAAATTCCTTCGTCTTTGTACTCTCACCTGCCAAGGATTGCACCGGCATGAGAAGGCTTCCGGTCGTTGCACCCGCAACCCCGGTCCCGATAATTTTTAGAAAAGTCCTTCTGTCCATCCTCGCTCCTCTCTATTCATTCTCAAGCACTGATTTACTATATGGTCTCCACGCATTGAGATTTCTCGCGGTATTCTGTTTCACCACTGTTGCATTCTTCAACGAGGTAATATCCGCAGGCCCCCCGGCTTTTCTCTGATGACAAGCCGCACACCTGTCTCCTTCTTTATCAGTTGCACCGCCGCCTTTCGCGATGCCCATCCTGTCATGGCATCCCAGACACTGGTTATGGTATGCGGAAAGAAGTCTGACGTCGTTTAAATTCTTTTCGTCATAGTCAATCATGTGGCAATTTCTGCAGTTCGGCGGAAGGCCTCTTTGGGCCTCAGCCGCTCCCGCGCTGTAATGATGGCATCCTGCACAGAGTGTCTGGACATCCCTGTGGAAATAGGTTGCGAGCCTGCTCTCATTCGAGATTCTTGTTAACGCTCTGAGAATATCAGCATGGGGGAACACAGCAGAATCATATTCCTTTTCCAGAACATTAATCGAGATATTGCCGACCACGCCTGGAACAGCAAAGGCCTGTGGCATACCTTCTGCATCTCTCCTGCCCGAATGGCAACGTGCGCATGTTTCCTTCTTCGGATTCATCGTCTCAACATCGACATCGGCGATATTGTAATGGCACCCCGCGCATTCCTTTTGCGCCTTCATTTGATTGTGGCAACCTGAACAGCTGTATGGGGAAAATGCGCTGTGATACGCCTTGGCTATGCTCACGTTATTCCCCTCCGGCTTGCCCGTCAGGCTGTGGCAGTCCTTACATGCTTTCAGCCTTTCATGGTGGCATGACGAACAGGATTTTGCGTAGGACTGATGCGCCCGGTGGTTAAATGCCACGCCGTGCATCCGTGCATTCTCGATCGTTATATATGCCACATCCTTCTGGCCACGGTACGGCCTTGGTACGTTCCGAAGGTCATCGGCAGTTCTGTATTCGCCGGTATGACACTTCGAACAGTCAGTTGGGATATGGCAGCTTGTGCAGCTGACGACACTCTTGGTATTCGGCAGGTGGCATGCACCACACCGCACCTTGTCTTTATGAAGATTATGGGCTGTATCCTTGTTCGACATCTTCTGGTATTCATCCCGAAGTTCCAAGTGACAGCCGAGGCACTGCTGATGAGAAACTTTCCGGGTCGACAGTCCCTTCCCTGCAGCCACGCTTGTGACGGCTGCCAGTTCTGGGCCCCTCTTCTTATTGAGGTCGTGACAGTAGGCACAGGGATCCTCCGTTCCTGCCTTCCGAACGAGTTTCTGCTCTTTGGTATCGTATGTGTGGTGGCACTGACCGCAATCACCCCTCCCGAACCTGTCTCTCATAACCCTCACATGCGTATTGTGGTCAGCAGCATCAAACTCGGCAGCCGGATACGATATCTTCACATCTGCCAATTCCTTTTTATGGCAATTGTTGCAGGTGAGCGGCCCTGCCTTCATTTTCTTATGACATCCGATGCACGCATCATGAAAAGCGTTCATCGCAGCTTTATAGCCTTGCCCGTCAATCCTCTTCGGGAAGGTAAATATAATCTTATTCATGTCATTGACCGGATGGCATGCTGCACAGCCCTCATTCTCAAGCGCTTTTTCGTGCAGTTTGTGGTCAAAAATCACATGGGGGCGCTGAAGCTTTCCGAATAGTTCAGTGTGAGCAATGCTAATCTTCCCGTCAGCATCAGCGGCAGTCAGCTGGGCTGCAGGCCCCGGTGTGCCTGCAGAAAACACAAGGGTGAGACCGATGGCTATCAAAATGAGATAGATGACACTTATCACCAACAATAATATTTTTTTGCGCATACAGTTCCCTTCCTCATTTATTTCTTCAGTTTCAGGTGTTCGGGCATCTCCATCGTCGCCACCAGTATCTCGTCGAAAAAGATGTTCTTCACCGGCAGATTCCAGTACTTGATCACGTCCTTTATCCCCGTGCTGCAGTTGTGGCACGGCGTGATCACGTACTTCGCACCCGTCGCCATAATCTGCTCGGCCTTCACCCTGTTGAACTTCGCCTTATGCGCCGCCCAGTTCGATAACGACGCCAACCCGCCTCCCGCGTTACAGCAGAAATTGTGCTCCCGGTTCGGCGTCATCTCCCGAAAGTCCTCGCACGTCTCGTTCACAAAATACCGAAACTTCTCCGCTGCTCCCCCCCTCCGAATAATATTGCACGGGTCCTGCAGCGTAACCGGTTCCTTGATCTTCCTCGCGATCTTGATCTTCCCCGTCTTCAGAAGATCAACGTAAAACTCTCCCGTCTGCATCACCTCAAACGGCAATGTCTTCATTCCTAACATCGGCGGTGCCACAGACCTTGTGGCAAATCGAGGGTGCCCTCACTCAGTGAGCACCATCGTCTTCACCCGCAATCGGGCCGCGTTGTCGTACATCCCCCGCACAATCCGGTTCATCGTCGTGAAATCCCGCAGGAACATCGGCATGTTGCTCGCGTCCCACGTGTCCCTCCCCGCCACCGTCCAGTCGATCCCCGCCGCATGCATGATCTTCGCCGTCCGCTCGATATGATACGTGTTCGTCTTCGGCTCTCCCCCCAGAGGGTACCAGATCACCTCCGCCCCCTCTTTATCAATCGGTATCCGTAAGTTCTCAAACTCCGCCCCAACCTCCTCCTCCTGCCACTG
>OGCI01000335.1_pt1 | contig 58311 bp, 43 predicted proteins | sample 1570021 | NCBI WGS metagenome assembly OGCI01 (sample SAMN06264664, study PRJEB24512) | hot springs metagenome | isolation source: Hot spring water | place: South Africa: Tshipise | collected 2015-06-21
GTCACCCACTCGCTCTTCTCGTAGTCCCAGTACTGATCACCGCCCGGCAGCGGCGCAAAGCCCACCTGGCCCTTGATCTTGGAGACGCTTTCGTCAATGGAGATGGTGCCGACATCGCCCCAGTCAATGTTGAATACCGACAGGCCGGTCGGGAAATACTTGCGCGTGTCGGCCACGTCCCAGTTGATCTGCTCTGACGGGCCAAGCTCGGCACTGCGGATGAAGTCCTCCAGCGCCCGCACCCAACCGGGATTGTTGATCTGCGGGGTCATGTCTTCGCAGCTAAAGAAGAAGCCGGGATTGCCAGGTATCTTTGCGTAGCCCGCGGCGTGCGAGAAGAAGACGTAAAATCCTTGCGACTTGGGCTTCTGCGCTTCCATCACGCCGTAGACAGGCGCTGTCTGACCGGCGGTCTCCACTTCCTTGCCGTTGAAGAACTCGGCGATGTCGTAGTATTCCTTCCAGGTCTTCGGCTCGGCCAGCGGGTAGCCGTACTGCGCCTCGAATTCTGCCGCATACTCCGGATTGTTGATCAGGTCTTTGCGGTAGTAGAGCATGTGCGAGTCGCCGTCATACGGCAGCGCGTAGATCGTGTCGCCCCAGGCAATGATGCGCTCCCGATAGAGCGGGATCACATCGTCCATGTTGACCTTGTCGAGAATCTTTTTGGGAATAGGTTCCAGGTAACCCGGAGCCATGTAGTCGCCCGACCAGGGGGCGGGGAAGATCAGCACATCGTATTCGCCTGAACCAGACGAAAGGGCAGAGACGGTTTTCTGGAAGAGTTCGTCCCAGGGGAGTTGCACCAGCTCAATCTTGCCGCCAGTTTCTTTCTCCCATTCCGGGGCGTACATTTCCACCGGTCCGGCGATCGAAGGCCCGACCTGTGTGACCACCACGACTTTTTTCCCTTCGAAGGGCTTGCCTTCGCGGGTCACGAAGAAAACCACCAGGGCCACGACCACCACTACCACAAGTACTATCAGCAGGGCGATCCACTTTTTGTTTTTCATAAGCTTAAGCTTATCTCCCCGCCAAGAGCATTGGCGCTAAACGGACTATATAGCTCTGAAGAGGTGTAAAGTACCTGACACTCTACTCCTTTCCCTGATCATGACAGTTATTGCGCGCGGCGAGGGCGGCGACGATACAGAGGAACTATTCACGTGCCACCGCGGGTGATTTTCAAGTTGTTTCTTTCAAAATGCGCGCGATTTGCGACTTCACTTCTGGCAGTCGCTCCTGGATCGTTTTCCATACCAGGTCGTAGTCAATATCGCTGCTTTGCGCCTGCTCTCCTCGAACAAAGGAGCCGAAAAGCCCAATCTCCTTGACTCTGTACAAGCAATCGTTGCCTGCATCTGCTACGATTTCAGTATACAGCAAAATTTCCCCGTGTGTAAAAGAGTTTCACGACTTGGCTTTGCCCGAAGCGCCCTTCCCCCGTCCTGAACGGCTGGGCGGCACCAGCACCACGCCCTGGTTCACCACCTGTGGATCGAAGTGTTGCTCGACCAGCGCCTGCCGATCGCCTGGCTCGCGCACACGCACTAGCTCGACTTCAAAGCGCGTGCGGTCGCCACGATGCAGGGCATGATAGTACTCGATCGGCGTGCCATCGCTCAGGTAGCTGACGCTGTCCAGCAGAATGAGCGGCGCGCCCTTCTTCACCTGCAGCATCTCCGCTTCGTACTCGTTGGCCGCCACCGCTTCCACTGTGCGCCGCCCCCGCGCGATCATAATGCCGCATTCGGCTTCCAGGAAGGCATAGAGCGAACGCCGCGTCAGATCAACTTCCAGCAAGGCCGGGCAGGCGTCGCGCGGGATGTAGGTGGTGACCAACTGAATCGGCTCGTCCTGCACGAAGCGCAGCCGTTCGATGACCACTACCGGCGTGCCCACCGGAATCTTCAGGCGCTCGGCCACCTGACGCCCCGCCGGTATCGCTTCCTGGCGCAACACGCGGGCAGTCGGTGTGTAGCCCTGCTCGACCATGTCCTGGTAGAAGCCGGTCAGCTTCTGCACCAGCGCTTCGGTGATCTTGGGCGGGGCGGCGAACGTCCCCTTGCCCTTGGCGCGCGTCACTAGGCCACGCTGGGTCAGCTCGTTGAGCGCCTGACGGATCACGGGCCGGCTGACCCCAAACAGGCGGCATAGCTCCGGTTCGCTCGGCAACTGTTCGCCGGGCTGCCAGGTGCCGGTCTCCAGGTGCTCTTGCAAAACCTGGCGTACCTGCACATAGTAGGGAATCCCGCTGCGGCGGTCGATCGAAAAATCCAACACACCAGCCTGTCATCTTGTCATTACAAGCGTCCAGTTGTATTATATGCGCAACTTGGGTGCAGCGCAACAGGTTGCCCGGTCAGGGTAATCGCCTCGAAACCAGCCAGCAGAACTATGAGCAGAAGTAAGCTCAGGTGTGATCTTCTGGTTGACCTCACCCCCACTCGACGCTGGCGCGCCTCGCGCCCCCGCTCCGACGCGGAGAGGGGGTAAGCCGAGCATAGCGAGGCTGGGGGGAGGTAAAGCGGCAAGCGGTTTGATGCAATTCCCCTGGTTGCCCGGCACAGGGCACAACCTGTTTGTCGGGCGCTGCCCCTTGCGGAGAAAGGCAAACCCCTCATGACATTCCGCGTCCTGGCTACTGCCCGCTCTTTTTGCACCACCAGCGGACCGCATCACGACTATCTGCGCCAGCAAGGTTGCGATGTTGACCTGCGCGCCCCCGACCACCCCCTCAGCGCCGCCGAACTGGCCGCGCTCATCCCCGGCTACGATGGCGTGATCCTGGGGCTGGACGTGTGCGATGCGACGGTGATCGCTGCCGCCGACCGGCTGCGCGTCATCTCGCGCTACGGCGCGGGCTACGACAAGGTTGACCTGGAAGCGGCCACGCGGCGCGGCATCGTCGTCACCAACACCCCCGGCGCGAACCGCATCGCTGTCGCCGAACTGGCCATCGGCCTGATGTTCAGTCTGGCGCGGCGTATCCCGCAGGTGGCCGCCAACGCTCGCCAGGGCATCTGGTCGCGCGCGCAGGGCTGGGAACTGACGGGCAAGACGCTTGGCCTGATCGGGCTGGGCGCGATCGGTCGCGAGGTGGCACAACGCGCACTGGCGTTGGGGATGCGTGTGCTGGCCTACGATCCCTATGTCTCCGCTCCTGTGGAAGGCGTGATCCTTGTCCCGCTGGATACGCTGCTGCGCGAGGCGCATGTTGTCTCGCTGCACTGCGCGGCCACGCCCGAAACGGTCAAGCTGATCAACGCCGAACGGCTGGCGCAGATGCGCCCCGGCGCGTACCTGGTCAACACGGCGCGCGGCGACCTGGTGGACGAGGACGCGCTCTATCAGGCGCTGGTATCCGGGCAGTTGGCGGGCGCGGCGAGCGATGTCTTCCGGCGCGAACCGCCGGAGGGCAGCCCCTTGCTGGCGCTGGACAATTTCATTGCTACGCTACACATGGGCAGCACAACCGCCGAATCGGTGGAGCGCATGGCGTTGATGGCCGCGCAGAATCTGGTCGCGGTGCTGCGGGGCGAGCCGTGCCCTTATGTGCTCAATCCCGCCGCGCTGGGCCGGTAGAGAGGCTCACCGCAGAGGCGTGGAGGAGACAGGATATCCTCTGCGCGTTCTGCGTCTCGGCGGTTCAAAAAGACAACACTCCCCTGAGAGTTAAGGAGCGTGACTATGTTTGCCGATAACGTGAAAGGCTTCCAGCATCTCGGCTTACCCGTGACCGACTTGGCCCGCTCGCGCGCGTTCTACGAAAGCCTGGGTTTCCGCCCCGCCTTCGAGACGACGCTGCTGCTCGATGGCAAAGAAATCCTGGTGCTGATGCTCGATCTGAACGGTTTCATCCTGGAACTGTATCAGCTCCCCGCCGCCGACCTGGCGGAGATTCGCGCCCGCCGCGACGGGCACATTGATCATCTGGCGCTCGACGTGACCGATATTGACCGCGCCTGGCAGGCGGCGCAGGCCGCAGGGCTGCAACCGCTGGAAGACGCGCCGGTTTACCTGCCCTTCTGGGGCAAAGGTTGCAAGTATTTCACTGTGCGCGGGCCGGATGGGGAGAAAGTAGAATTCAACCAGATTTTCGCCTGAGTGGGGCAGACACGGAGTATGCAAAGGGAGGGGCTGAGCGAAGAACTCTGCGCCCTTCTCTGCGATCTCTGTGCTCTCTGTGGTAGATTCTGCCCCCGACGAGATTACGTCCGAACGGGCCGACTGAATTTGAGGGAGACTCCTATGAAAAAATACATTCTTGCGCACGACCTGGGCACGACCGGCAACAAGGCCACTCTCTATGACGCGGATGGGGTATTGGTGGGCAGCGCCTTCTACGGCTACGGCACAGAATATGCACACCCCAACTGGGCCGAACAAAACCCGGAAGACTGGTGGCGCGCTGTGTGCGCGTCCACTCAGGAGTTGCTGCAACAGACCCGGATTCGCCCGGACGAAGTGGCTGCCGTCACCTTCAGCGGGCAGATGATGGGCGCTGTCCCGCTCGACCGCGCCGCCCGTCCGTTGCGCAACGCCATCATCTGGGCCGACCAGCGCGCCGTGCCCCAGGAACGCTGGCTTGGCGAGCGCGTTGATCCGGCAGAGGTCTATCGCATCACCGGGCACCGGCTCAGTGCCTCCTATTCGCTGTGCAAGATTCTATGGCTGCGCGACAATCAACCGGACGTTTACGCCGCGACCTATAAATTTGTGCACGCCAAAGACGCCATCGTCGCCCGCCTGACCGGTCAATTCGTCACCGAGCCGACCGATGCCTCTGGCATGAACCTGTACGATCTCGACGCCTGGGACTGGTCGGGGCGTATTATCGAGGCCGCCGGCCTGGATGCCGACAAGCTGCCCGCGTTGCGGCGCTCGATTGACGTGGTGGGCGAGATTCTGCCAGCGGTTGCCGACGAAGTGGGCCTGCCCGCGGGCACGCCGGTGGTGATCGGCGGCGGCGATGGGATGTGCGCGGCGGCGGGCGCGGGTGTGGTAGACGAAGGCGCGGCCTATAATTACATTGGGTCGTCGTCGTGGATCGCGCTGGCGACGCGCCGCCCCATCTACGACCCGGCCTACCGCACTTTCACCTGGGCGCACCTGGTGCCCGGCATGTACAGTCCCTGCGGCACGATGCAGATGGCGGGCGGTTCCTATCAGTGGACGCGCGATCAACTCGGTTACCAGGAAAAGCAGGCGGCGCAGGCGCTGGGCGTCAGTCCCTACGAGTTGCTCAGCCTGACTGCCCAACAGTCCCCGCCGGGCGCAAAGGGACTGCTCTTTCTACCCTATCTGCTGGGCGAGCGTAGCCCGCGCTGGAACCCGCGTGCGCGTGGCGGGTTCATCGGGCTGACGGTGCGACACACGCGGGCGGATATGATCCGCGCCGTGCTGGAGGGCGTGACGATGAACCTGCGCATCATCCTGGAGGCGTTCACATCGCAGGGGGCGCGCATTGACGCCATGCGCGTCATCGGCGGGGGCGCGCGCGGGCGCTTTTGGAATCAGCTCATGGCCGATATCTACGGCGTGCCAGTGCTCCGGCTGGCGATCCTGGAAGAGGCGACTTCGATGGGCGCGGCGCTGGCGGGCGGCATCGGCGTGGGGCTGTACAAAGACTTCAGCATGAGCCAGACCATGAACGCGGTCGCCGAGACCTTCCAGCCCAACCCGGCAGTGCAGGCGGCCTATGCCAAAATTTACCCGATCTTCGAGGCGGCCTATCAGGCGCTGCTGCCCGTGTACGATCAGATCGCCGAGGCAGGGCTGTGAGCGTTATTCAGACTGTCACCGGCCCGCTGCCGGTCGAGGCGGTGACGCTGGCCGACGGACACGCGCACGTCTGGATTCAGCCGCCGGACGGCGTAGACCCGGCAGCCCGCCTTGACCTGCACGACGAAGCGGCCATCTGCGCCGAACTGCGCGACTTCCGCGCAGCGGGGGGGACGCTGCTGGTGGACTGTCAGCCGGGCGAGGCCGGGCGCGATGCGCGGGCGCTGGCGCGTATCGCCGCCGCAACGGGCGTATCCATCACGGCGACGACGGGCGCGCATCAGCAGAAATACTACGCGCCAGATTGTTGGCTGTGGAGCGCTTCCGCCGAAGCCGCTGCCGCGTACTTCGTCGAGGAACTGACCGTCGGGACGCGCGAATCGGGCGGGACAATCCGCGCCACGACGATCAAGATCGGCTACGAGGGCGTCATTGCCGGGCAGACGCGCGTCTTGATGGAAGCCGCCGCGGAGGCGTCGCGGCAGACGGGCGCGTTGATCCTGTTCCATACGGAGCGGGGGGCCAATGTCGAGGCGCTGCTGCCCTTCTTCAGCGAACGTGGCGTGCCGCCAGAGCGATTGTATCTGTGCCATGTGGACAAGCGCCCAGACGCAGGTCTGCACCGCGAACTGGCACAGGCGGGCGTGCTGCTGGGCTACGATACTTTCGCTCGCCCCAAATACGATCCGGATCGCACTACCTGGCCGCTGCTGACGGCGCTGGTCGAAGCTGGCCTCGGCGGACACATTGCTATCTGCCTGGACCTGGCGCTGGCCGACCTGTGGCGACACTACGGTGGCGGGCCGGGGTTGTTGTTCTTACCGGAGCAAATCGTGCCGCGGCTGCGCGCGCTGGGCGTGCCCGCGCCGACCATCCGCGATCTCACGGGTGGCAACATCGCCCGGCGGCTGGTCTGGCGGAGTGACCTGTAGTATGTGGCAGGGCGAATTGAGCGAGAAAATCGCCCTCACTAATTGAGGAGAGAAAGCCTATGGCCCATTTCGATCGTCTGACCGTCTACAACACCATGCTGGAAGATGGCCTGGTGCCGTTGTTCTATCACAGCGACCTGGAGACCGCCAAGAAGGTCGCCGGGGCGCTATCGGCAGGCGGAGGACGTGTGTTGGAGTTCACCAACCGCGGCGACTTCGCCATCGAAGTCTTCATCCCGTTGATCAAACATTGCGCGCAGGCACACCCGACTCTCATTGTCGGCGTCGGCTCGGTGGAGGATGCGCCGACGGCGGCGCTGTTCATCGCGCACGGGGCCAACTTCGTCGTCGGGCCGAACCTCAACGAGGAAGTTGCCCGCCTGTGCAACCGCCGTAAGATCGCCTATATCCCCGGCTGCGGCTCGGTGACTGAGATCGCGCAGGCCGAGGAGTGGGGCGCGGAGATCGTCAAGATGTTCCCCGGCACGGGGGTGGGCGGCCCTGGCTTCGTCAAGGATGTGCGCGGCCCGCGCCCCTGGACGCGCATCATGCCCACCGGTGGCGTCAGCCCCGACGAAGCCAATTTGCGCGCGTGGTTTGCTGCCGGCGTGGCGGCGGTGGGCATGGGCAGCAACCTGGTGCGTAAAGAATGGGTGCAGGCGGGAGATTTCGCCGCCATCGAAGAGACTATGCGCCGCACGCTGGCGCTCATCCGCAAAATTCGCGCAGAAGTGTAGGTGAGTGATGAGCGATTTGCAGCAACTGGTCGAGCGAGCCAAACAGAGCGAACTTTTCACTGCGCCACGCCTGGAAGCCGACCTGAGCGTCTTCCTGGCGGAGCAGGCGGCGCGCATCCGGGCGCTGGCCGCGGAAGCGGTCAGCAGCGGTGTGCAGCACATCTATTTCGTGGGTAGCGGCGGGTCGTGGGCCAACATGTATTCTGGCGCGTACCTGATGAGCCGCTTCAGCACCATCCCCGCCGATGTCCTCACTGGCTATGACCTGATCTGGCGCAACCCGGCGCGGCTGGGGCCAAAGGCATGGGTCTTCCTGGCGTCCTATTCCGGCAACACCGAGGACACCGTCGCGGCGCTGCGGTATGCCAAAAGCAAGGGGGCGCGCACCATTGGCATCGCCAGGCGTCGCGACAGCACTCTCTGCCGCGAAGCTGACGTGCTCATTGACTACGACTCGACGGCGCTCTACATCCTGCCCCTGGCCACCGTCTACCTGTTCGCGCTGGAAGTGGCGCGCCTGCAGGGGAGAACCGAGGTCGCGCCGGTGATGGACGGGCTGCTGGCTTTGCCGCCGGTGCTGGGCCGTGTCTACCGCGAGAGCGAGGCGCGCGCCGCCGCCCTCAGCGAGCAGTTCGCCGACTCGACTCTGCTCTACACCATCGCTGCCGGGCCGCTCTATGGCCTGGCCTACAAGTTCGCGCTGACGGTGTTCATGGAGAACATCCGGGTACACGGCTCGGTGATCGCCAGCGACGAGTTCCGCCAGGGGCCGGTGGAGATGCTCGACCGGCAGAAGGCGGATATGGTCTTTCTGCTGGGCACAGACGAGACGCGCAGCATGACGCAGCGCGTGCTCGACCTGGTGCAGCAGCGCCCCACTGTGCGCACCATCGTCTACGACATGGCCGACTATCCGGATGTACACTCCCTGTTGGCCCCCTTCGTGTTGCTCATCCCGCTGCAATGGTTCGTGGTGTATTCGGCGCTGCGGGCGGGCATTCACGACCTGGACGAGCGCGTCTTCATGGGGCGCGGCGTGCTGGCGACGGGCGGCGCGACATGGCCGTAGCGGGTGGAGAGTAGGGAGTTGTCGGCGATCGAGGGTCAGTGATTGGCTGGCTCATCGGTTGTGAGCGCAAAAAGACTTCCGAAGTCCGCGCAGACTTCGGAAGTCTTCGTCTGTGAAAGGCAATTGTCCTATGCCCTGGGGCACAGCCGCCATCTACCGCCTCACGGCTTGACGACGCCGATGGTCAGCAGGATGTTGGCGTAGAGGCGCTGCTCGCCAGTGGCGATCACCAGGCACACGTCGCGATCCATGCACCGGTCGTAGAAAGCGAAGCGGTTGTGCGTGGTCAGTTGCAGGTCGGGCAGCAAGCGCCGGAAATCGGCGTAAATCTCCGGTTCTTCGCCGCTGTCGGTCATCATCACCTCTGCCGCCTCGACGGGAATCGCGGTCAACAGCGCTTCGAGCACCTGCGTCACAGTGAGCAGGCCGGGCGACAGGTTCAGGTAGACGCGCCGCGCTGCGGGGTTGGCGCGGGTGTTGAAGGGGTAGTTGCCGTCGGCGATGAGGATTTTCCCCCCATGACCACTTCCCCCCAGCACTCCCAAAATCTCCGGATGCAGCAGTTTGGATTTGAGCATGGGCCTTCCTCCTGAACTGTGCTATGCCCCCTCGCGCTTGCGCGTGTAGCGGGCAATGAAATTGTAAGGCGACGGCAGACCAATATCGCTCACTTCGTTCAGGCGGGCGATTTCTTCGGGCGTCAACGACCAGGTCACGCAGCCCAGGTTCTCGGCGAGTTGTTCGGGCGTGCGCGCGCCGAAGATGGGCGCGGTGACGCCCGGTTGTTGCCGCACCCAGTTGAGCGCCACCTGCGACGGCGGAACGCCGCGCTGTTCGGCGATCTCCCACAGCGCGTCAATGATGCGCCAGGTGCGTTCGGACTCGCGCTGTTCGGGCAGGTCGTCCCAGCGATCGGCGCGCCCCACGCGGCTGTCGGGTGGCGGCGGTGCATTGCGACGATATTTCCCCGAAAGCCAGCCCCCTGCCAGCGGCGACCAGGCGATGACGCCGATGCCCTGTTCGCGACACAACGGCAACAGTTCCCATTCGGTGCTGCGCACCAGCAGGCTGTATTCCGGCTGCAGGCAATCGTAGCGCGCCCAATCGTGCATCTCGCTGAGCATGATCGCGCGCATCAGTTGCGAGGGGGAGTAGTTGGATGCGCCGATATAGCGCACCTTGCCCGCGCGTACCAGGTCATCGAAGGCGCGCAGCGTCTCTTCGAGTGGCGTCGAGGCATCCCAGCAATGCGCCTGATAGAGATCAATATAGTCGGTTTTCAGGCGGCGCAGGCTGCCTTCGACCTGAGTGAGAATATGCTTGCGTGTCAGACCTGTGTCATTGGGGCCATTCCCCACCGGGAAGAAGACTTTGGTGGCGATCACAAGCTGCGAACGGTCGGGCTGCTTGCTCAGCCAGTTGCCGAGCATCGTCTCCGACTGCCCCTCGTTGTAGATGTTGGACGTGTCGAAGAAATTGCCGCCCGCCTCGACAAACATACTGGCCATGCGGTGCGCGGTTGGCTCGTCGGCTCCCCAGCCGAAAGTCTGCGTACCCATGCACAGTTCGGATACTTTCAGCCCAGTCCGCCCCAGAAAGCGGTATTCCATAGCTTGCCCTCCTCAAGAAAGAATTGTGGTGCAGCCAGTCCAGTGTGACCAGCGCAGCCTCTGCGACACAACGCGCCGGGGACATTATACCTATAGTGGCCAGACAGGGCATCCGTCGGGCGACTGACCGCCTGGTGGAAAGCTTAAACCAAATCCTAATTCTTCGCCAACGAAAAAAAAGACATTTCCCGCTTGTGTTGCCTTATATTTGATGATATAAATGAATAAATAGATGAAATAATGCCTGCGTGAAGTGGGGAACGGGCGAAACGGGCGGGTGCGACCTCGCTACATATCAGGACGTCGTATCGTTGCACATTTAGCCCTGTTCGACTTGAAATCGTTGAAGTGTACGAGTTAGTCAGGAGGGGATCATGAGCCATTATCGTGCCCTACGTGCAGTACTGATAAGTATGCTGGGAGTGGTGGCCTGGCTGATGGCCCTGGTGGGGATAACATGGACAGGCCCGAACCATTACGCGCAGGCTGCAACCAATACTTTTTCCAACATGACGGCTTTCAGTGTAGGGCCAGGGGCCGGGCCAGCCAGTGTCTACCCCTCGACCATCAGTGTTTCCGGCCTAACAACCACATCCTGGATGTGAATGTCACGTTGCACGGCGTCAATCACAACCGTCCAGACGATATGGACGTGTTGCTGGTAGGCCCAGGAGGGCAAACCGTCTTCTTCTTTTCCGATGCCTGTGGTAATGAGAATCCTGGTGGAACTAACTGGACGTTCGATGATGAGGCTGCCAGTATGCTGCCTAATACTGATGACAACGATCCTCTCACCAATGACTGTCCTACAGGCACCTATAAGCCCACCAACTATACGGGTGGAGGGACGGAGAGTTTTGCTGCCCCTGCTCCCGCTGGCCCGTATGGCACGGCGCTCTCTGTCTTCGACGGCACCGACCCCAACGGGACGTGGAGCCTGTACGTGATGGACGACCGCGACGACTACGGTGGGTCGCTCTCCGGTTGGTCTTTAGCCATCGAGACGGAAGACCCGACTGCCACGCCGACACCTACTACGCCGACACCTACTACGCCGACGCCAACGCCCACCACCGACACGCCGACACCTACTACGCCGACGCCAACTGATACGCCCACCGACACGCCGACCGGCACACTGACGCCTACGAGTACCACGGCACCGGGCACGCCGACCAAGACGGCGACGCCCAAGTCGGCTGCGCCGCTCATCACCGCCGAAGACATCCGCCGTTCGCAGGCCCCGCTGTGCGCCGACCTGACCGGCACGACCAACCCCATCGTCCGCGCGGACGTGCCCGTGGGCACGGTGACCAATGGCTGGGTCTATTGCCGGGTCATCGCCCAGGATGGCGAGTTCGTAGGTAATCAGAGCGAGGCGGCACTGGGTAACCCGGATGTGCTGGCCCAGGGGGTCATCCATGCGGTGGATATCTTCGGTATGTCCGGCGGTCTGGGGGTGGCCGACTTCAACAATCCGGTGAACGTCTGCCTGCAGGGCAGCGGGCGCTTCCTGTTCCTGGATGCCCGGCAGTCACCGCGTCCGGTCAGTCAGTTGCCGGCGAGCAGCGCGGGCGGTTATACCTGCGCCAACATCCCCAGCGCGGGTACGGTGGTGCTGGTGCCGTGACCGCGTAGTGTGATTGTGCTCACCCCCTGTCCCGGCCATGGCGGGCGGGGGGTGAGTTTTCTCTGAGGCTTGTTGACGGACTTTTGGCAACGGCCAGTGCGCAGATTGGGGGCGAAATCCGGCCTGGATTTTGGCGCGAAACGGTTTATAATGGTCGCTGGCAAGCCCGATCAGGGGAGGTATTGCGATGAAGGTACGTGCTTCGGTGCGCAAAATCTGTGACAAGTGCTACTTTGTGCGCCGTCATGGTCGCCTGTACGTGATGTGCTCGGCCAACCCGAAGCACAAACAGCGCCAGGGTTAGCACACTGAGAGCGCACATCGCCTTGACACGGCAAGAACGGGGCACAGGTGTGGCCCGTTTTTGTTGTTTGCCCCGATTTCTCTGCGCGCCTCCTATGTTGCTCTCCCAGCAGCCTATGCCATAATCAGATTACAGGGCGCATCTGGCGCAGAGGAACACCCCTCTGGCGTTGACCCCGTGCGCGTGGTTCTATTCGCCGCGCCGACCGCTTTTGCGGAGTGGTTCCTCGCGCCGCGACTGTGTCCGCACACAGGCTATCCCCGGTGGGCTGTTGGCCAGAGAGGAGGGTGTTATGGCCTACCAGCTTCGCAAGGCCGCTGTCATCGGCTCCGGCACGATGGGCAGCGGGATCGCGGCATTGCTGGCCGGCGTGGGTGTGCCAGTGACCTTGCTCGATATTCCGGCCAGAGGCACTGTCCCCGGCGACCCCCCTGCCCAACGCAACGCTATCGTGCTGAACAACCTCGCCGCTCTGTCGAAAAGTCGCCCCGCCCAACTCTTCCACCCCGACGATCTCGCCCTCATCACCCCCGGCAACCTGGAAGACAACCTCGATCTGCTGCGCGACGCCGACTGGATCGTCGAGGCCATCGTCGAAGACCTAGCGATCAAGCGCGAGTTGATGGCGCGGCTGGAAGCAGTGCGTCATCCGACGGCGATCGTCAGCACCAACACCAGCGGGTTGCGCATCGCCGACATCGCCGAAGGGCGGAGCGCCGAGTTTCAGCGGCACTTCCTGGGCACGCATTTCTTCAACCCGCCGCGCTACCTCAAGCTGCTGGAGATCATCCCGCACCCGCGCACCGACCCCGCCGTGCTACGGGTCATGACCGATTTCGGCGCGAACGTGCTGGGCAAGGGCATCGTGCTGTGCAAAGACACGCCCAATTTCATCGCCAACCGCCTGCTCAGTCTGGCGGGCACCTTCGCCGTCAACTACGCGCTGGAACACGGCTATTCGGTGGCCGAAGTGGACGCGCTCACCGGCCCGCTGATCGGGCGACCCAAGACGGCTACCTTTCGCCTGTTCGACCTGATCGGGACGGATATCATGGTGCACGTCAACCGCAACCTGTATCCGGCCATCCCCGACGACGAAGCGCGCCAGGTGCTGGCCCATCCGCGCACCGTCGCCCTGATGCAACGAATGCTCGATGCCGGTCTGCTGGGCAACAAAGCCGGCCAGGGGTTCTACAAGCGCGTGGATACGCCGGAAGGCGAACGCGAATTCTGGGCACTCAACCTGGAGACGCTGGAATACGAACCGCCGCAGAAGGTACGCTTCGCCAGTGTGGGGGAATACCGCAACATCGAAGAGGTCGGGGCGCGCATCCGGGCGTTGGTCAATGCCGATGACCGCGCCGGACAGTTTCTGTGGCATCTGCACGCTTTCACGGTCACCTATGCCGCGTACCGCCTGGGCGAGATCGCCGACGACATCCCCGCCATAGACAACGCCAACAAGTGGGGCTTCAACCATGCCCTGGGGCCGTTCGAAATTTGGGACGCGCTGGGCGTGGCCGAGACCATCCCCCGCCTGGAAGCGGACGGCTACGCGGTCGCGCCCTGGGTGAAGGAGATGGTCGCGAGCGGGCACCCGACCTTCTATAGACGGGATGCGGGCGGCGTGCCGACGCATGTCTACGACCGCGCTCAAGGTGACTTTGTGCCGCTGGCGCGCGATCCGCGCTCGATCGCTATCGCTACCCTGCGCGCCGAAGGGCGTCGCCTGGAAGGGCGCGCGGGCGCGTCGCTGCTCGACCTGGGCGATGGGGTGCTGCTGCTCGAATTTCACACCAAGGCCAACGCCATTGACGACGACATCATCGCCATGGGCTGGCGCGCGCTGGAGTACCTGGCAAGCGGCAGCTTCGAAGGGCTGGTGGTGGGCAACGATGGCGAACACTTCAGCGCGGGAGCCAATATCTTCCTGATCCTGATGCTGGCCCAGAATGGCGAGTATGACCGGATAGATGCGGTGGTGCGCGAGCTACAAAACCTGTTCCAGGCCATGCGCCGCGCGCCGCGCCCGGTGGTCACTGCGCCTTTCGGCATGGCGCTGGGCGGCGGGGCGGAATTCCTGATGGCCGGGCAGCGCGTCGTGGCGCACGCCGAACTCTACGCCGGGCTGGTCGAGATCGGCGTGGGATTGCTGCCGGCGGGCAGTGGTTGCAAGGAAATGCTGCGCCGCCGCCTGAATCCGGTCATGCGCACACCCAACGCTGACCCCCTGCCGCATTTGCAGGCTATCTTCGAGCAGATCGCGCTGGCCAAAGTGTCGGAGAGCGCGCGCATGGCCCGCGACATGGGCTTTCTGTCGCCCGCCGACCGCATCGTGCTCAACCGCGATCATCTGCTGGCCGAAGCCAAACGGGAAGTGTTGCACTTGGCGGCCAGCGGGCACCGGCCCGCCCCGCCGGAGTCGATCTGGGCGGCGGGGCGCGATGCACTGGCCGCCCTGCGCCTGGCTGTGTTCACGCTGCAGGATGGCGGCTACGCCACCGATCACGACGCGCTGATCGCCAATCACATCGCTTACGTGCTGTGCGGCGGCGACCTGTCGGAGCCGGGCTGGGTGCCGGAACAGTATATCCTCGACCTGGAGCGCGAGGCGTTCGTCGCCCTGTGCCACGAACCCAAGACGCTGGAACGCATTGCACACATGCTGCAACACAACAAACCATTGCGCAACTGAGAGCGGAGAAGCGACACATAGATGGAGGTAAGGACATCTGGGGGGAGTATGTCATCGCACACAGGGCCATCGGGACTGAGCGCACAGCCGCGCCGAAGAACGGCTTTCAGGCGCGGGCGCTGGTCGCGCCATTCGTTGCGCACCAGAGCGCTGAGCACAATTCTGCTGGTATTAATAGCTGAACTGGTGCTGGTCTATATCCTGGCGCAGGGCATTCTGCTGGACAGCTTCGTTGACCTGGAAGCCGAAGAAGCGCGCCGCAACACCGCCCGTGTGGTGAATGCGCTCGCCAACGATCTGCGGATGCTGGCGGCGACTACCGCCGATTGGGCCGAGTGGGACGATACCGATTTGTTTGTGCAGGGGGAACTCCCCTCTTACCGGGAAACCGCGCTTGAAGATTCGACCTTCACGCGCCTGGACGTGCACCTGATCGTGCTGATCGACTCCGCAGGCCAGGTCGTCTTCGCCAAGACCATGCCGCCGGGCGTGACAGCCGGCTGGGAACTGCCCGCGGCCCAGGCCGAACGTTACTTCAGCCCGCATACGTCAGCCGCAGAACTGAGCCGACTGGCCGTCGGGGAGCAGCTTCGGGGCCTGACGGTGCTGCGCGAAGGGCCGCTGCTGCTGGCCGCTCATGCGATCACTCCCAGCGCAGGGGAAGGGCCATCGCACGGGACGCTCGTCATGGGCCGCTTCGTAGATGTTGAGCAGATCGGCGCGCTGGCCAGCCTGGGCACTATCCGCCTCGATATCCGGCATTTCGCCGGGCCAGAACTGCCTGCCGATTTTTTGCGGGCCTACGAAATGCTCGGTAGCTCTGCCTCCAAACAGCTGGCCTGGGTGGTCAACGACGACACCTACGCGGGCTACACCCTCTTCAACGATCTACAGGGACGCCCCGTCTTCGTGGTGCGCGTGGAGATGGCGCGGCCCATTACTGCTCATGGGCGCGAGACGGTCGGCTATTTGCTGGCTGCTTTCTTCGTGGGTGGGCTGGCTCTGGCGGTGGTCAGCGCACTGAGCGTGGATCGCGCAATCGTGGCACGGGTGCTGCGCCTGACACGGCTGGTACAGAAAGTGGCTGAGACGCAGGATGTATCGCTGCGCGCGCCGGTGCATGGGCGCGACGAACTGGCGACACTGGCCGGCGGTCTCAACGGCATGTTGCACTCGATCGAGTTGGCGCACAAAGCCCTGGCTGCCAGTCAGGAGCAGCTATACCAGGTGATCACCTCGATCAGCGATTTGCTCTACGTGGTCGAATACGATGCCGGGGGACAGCCGGTGTGGCATCAGCTACTCTCACCGCAGATTGTGGCGCTTACCGGCTATCCCCTCAGTCAGTTCAACGAGGACTGGAACTTCTGGCTGAGCCTGATCCACCCGGATGACCGCCCCCGTCTGGCTGCTTTCGCCGCCGAGCGCGCTGACAGCCAGGCGGAGCTGGAGTATCGTTTGCGCCGCGCCGATGGCACGTACATCTGGGTGCGCGACCGCGAGCACCGGCGGGTAGACCCGACGACGGGGCATGTGCACATCTACGGCGTGGTGAGCGACATCACGGCCCGCCGCGAAGCCGAACAGGCCGAGCGCGAACAGCGCGTCTTCGCCGAAACGCTGGCCAGCACGATCGCGTTGGTCAATCAAACGCTGGAACCAGATGTTGTGCTCGACCGCATCCTGGAAAATGTCCAGCAGGTGGTCCCTCACGATACGGCCAGCATCATGCTCATCGAGGACAATTACACCCGTCTGGTGCGCCAGAAAGGGTTTGCTGAGCGCGGCCTGGCCGACTTCGTGAGCACTCTGCACTACCCGGTGAGCGACCTGGGCAAGTTCCGGCAGATGAGAGAGACCGGGCGTCCGGTGTGCATCCCGGAGACGCTTGGCTCGCCCGACTGGGTGCAGCACGAAGAACTGGCCTGGATACGCTCCTACATTGGCGCGCCGATCATGGTCGAAGGGGAAATGGTGGGCGTGCTCAATGTGGACAGTGCCACGCCGGGTTTCTTCACGCAGACGCATGCCGAACGCCTGCAGGCGTTTGCCGATCAGGTAGCTATCGCGCTGCGCAACGCCCGCCTATTCACTGCCGAGCAGGAGCAGCGCGCTTTCGCCGAAGCGCTGGCCGATACAGCCGCGGCGGTCAATAGCTCGCTTGACCTCGATACCGTGCTCGATCGGGTGCTGGCGAACGTGGAACGGGTAGCCCCCTTCGATCTGGCGAATATCATTTTGCTCGACGAAGAGGGCGCGGCGCGGGTGGTGGGCACCAACCCCGTCATCGAGGATGCGGAACAGGCTGCCTGGATGGCGCAGTTGCGCATGCCATTGAGCGACTTTGCTAACCTGCGCGAAATGGTCGAGACAGGCCGGCCACTCCTCATCTCCGACACGAGGGAATATGCCGGTTGGGTGAAGCTCCCCTTCGTTGACTGGATACGTTCTATAGCCAGCGCGCCCATCGTCGTGGCGGGCAAAGTCACCGGTTTCCTGCTTCTCAACAGTGCCATTCCTGGCTTTTTCACCCAGGCTCACGCGGAACGCCTGCAGGCGTTTGCCAACCAGGTCGCCATCGCGTTGCACAACGCCCGGCTGTTCGCCGCGGCGCAGCAATATGCCACCGACCTGGAGCAGCGCGTACGCGAGCGCACCGAAGAGGTGGAACAACGCCGGGCGCAGTTGCAGGCCATCCTGGACTCGATTGGCGAGGGGGTGATCTACGACGAGAAACTGCGCACTCGCTACGTCAACCGGGCGCTGACCGCCCTGACTGGCTATACAGCCGACGAATTTACCGGCTACCTGGATTTGCTGCGCAGTAGTGCTCACACCCGCGACGAGTTCGACGCGCTTGTTCAGGAAATATACGACACGGTAGACAGGCGGGGCACCTGGGAAGGAGAAGTGCGCCTGCGGCGCAAGGACGGTCATGAGTTCGACGCCGCGCTGATTGTCTCGCAGGTGCGCAATTCGGCGGGGGAGATCGTCGGTGCGGTGACAGTCATCCGCGACATCAGCCAGCAGAAAGCGCTGCAAGAGCAAAAAGACCGTTTCATCGCCAATGCCTCGCACGAGCTGCGCACCCCCCTGGCCAACCTGAAAACCCGTCTGTACCTGTTGCGCCATCAGCCGGAACAGGGGCACAAACATCTGCAAGTCCTGGAGCGGGTGGTGGCTACGATGAGCGAATTGATCGAGAGTCTGCTCGATGTGTCGCGCTTCGAGCGGGGGGTGATCGCGCTCAATTGCCAGCCAGTGGTGCTGCAAGACCTGATCCACGAAGTCATCACCGTCCAGCAAGCCGAGGCGGAACGCAAGCAGATCGCCCTATCGCTCTCTGTGCCGTCTGCCCCGCTGACCGCCCACATAGACCCCCGACGCATGGCTCAGGTGTTCACCAACCTGCTGACCAACGCCATCAACTATACGCCGGAGGGGGGGCAGATCGCTGTCGAAATGTTCCGTGCCGACGGGCAAAAGGGGCCGCGCGCCATTGTGCAGGTGCGCGATAGTGGAGTGGGCATTCCGGCAGAATTGCTCGATCAGGTCTTCGAGCCGTTCTTCCGCGCTCACGAAGGCGTCACCACCGGTACGGGGTTGGGCCTGACCATTGCCCGCGAGATTGTCCGCCTGCACGGGGGCGAAATCTGGATCGAAAGCGCGCCTGGCCAGGGGAGCGTGTTTAGTGTGGCGCTCGATGTGCTTTCGCCGCCGGAGATTACTACAGAGGAGGCAGGATCATGAGAGAAGCGGTCATCGTCGCCATGGCCCGCACCGCTGTGGGGCGGGCGAAAAAAGGGATGACGCGCAGCACTCGCCCCGAAGCCTTGCTGCGGACGGTCATCGCCGAGTTGCTGCGCCAGACGGCGGGCAAACTCGATCCGGCGCAGCTCGACGACGTGATCATCGGCTGCGCCATGCCCGAAGGCGCGCAGGGGCTAAACGTGGCGCGCGTCGTGGCGCTCAGCGCTGGCCTGCCGGTGAACGTGCCCGCGCAAACGGTCAATCGCTTCTGCGCCAGCGGCCTGCAGACGATCGCCAGCGCCGCCGAACGCATCATCGCCAACGGAGCCGATGCTATCCTGGCGGGCGGCGTCGAAACGATGTCGCTGGTGCCCATGACCGGTTTCCGGCTCAGCCCCGATTACGACATTGTGCGTCAGCAGCCGCAGATATATATGGGCATGGGCCTGACGGCGGAGCACGTTGCCGAGCAGTACGCTATCTCGCGCGAAGATCAGGACGAATTCGCCTACCGCAGCCACATGAAGGCCGCTGCGGCGGTGGACGCTGGCAAATTTGCCGAAGAGATCGTGCCGGTGCAGTTCGAACAGGTGACACTGCTAGACGGGCAACGCCATGTCGAGATGGTCACCTTCGACACCGACGAACACCTGCGCCGCGATACCACCCTCGACGCCCTGGCGAAGCTCAAGCCTGTCTTCAAGCAGAACGGCACGGTGACGGCGGGCAACTCCAGCCCGCTCAGCGACGGCGCGGCGGGGGTGATCGTCATGGAGGCGGGTATGGCTGCCCGCCTGGGCCTGACACCGATCGCGCGCTTCGTCGGCTTCAATGTGGCGGGCGTCCCGCCGGAGATCATGGGCATCGGGCCGGTTGCTGCCGTGCCGCGCGTGCTGCAGCGCACTGGCCTGACCCTGGCCGATCTCGACCTGATCGAGCTGAACGAAGCGTTCGCCGCGCAGTCCCTGGCAGTGATGCGCGCGCTCGACCTGAATCCGGACGTGGTCAATGTCAACGGCGGGGCGATCGCGCTCGGCCATCCGCTGGGCTGCACCGGAGCCAAGCTGACCGTGCAACTACTACACGAGTTGCGACGGCGCGGCGGGCGCTATGGCATGGTCACCATGTGCGTCGGCGGCGGGCAGGGTGCGGCAGGCATCTTTGAGAGAGTAGGGAATGGGGGGTAGGCAGGAAGTCCTGTCGGCTGACTGGCAGCGGACAGTTGCCTTTGTGCAGATCGGCTATGTGCAAAACTGCAGAGCGATATAGTTGCGCTGCCCCGTTTTTCCACTAAACTGAGGAATAGAGCAGCCTTGCTGCAGCAAGGCGACTTCCGTCAAAGGTGATTTTAAGGAGTGAGGGCATGTTCAGAAAACTGGCAATACTGGCAGTCCTGGTTGCACTGGTGGTGGGCGGGGTGGCCTCGGTGGCACCGCGCGCCGTCGCGCAAGACGAAATTGTCTTCGGCATGATCCTGGTCGGTCCCAAGGACGATCGTGGCTGGAGCCAGGCGCACTACACCGCTGGCCAATACGTAGAAGCTAATCTGCCCGGCGCAAAGATGATCGCTTTGGAGAGCCTGAACGCGGCAGCCCGCCCAGAGACCACCCTGGATCAGGTCGTGGAGGACATGGTCAACCAGGGGGCCAAGGTTATCTTCACCACCTCGGCGGACTTCGAAGTGGATACCACCATCGTAGCCGAATTCTATCCGGAGGTGGTCTTTATCAATGTCTCTGGTGACGATGCGCTGTGGGGCATTGCGCCGGAGAACCTGGGCAACATCATGGGGCAGATGGAATATGGCAAGATGATCGCCGGCTGTGCCGCCGCTCTGAAGACCGAAACGGGCAAGATCGGCTATGTCGGCCCCCTGATCGATCCGGAGACGATCCGCCTGACCAACTCGGCCTACCTGGGCGCGCGCTACTGCTATGAGAAATATCGCGGCCTGGACCCCGATACGCTGGACTTCGCGGTGACCTGGATCGGCTTCTGGTTCAACATCCCCGGCGTGACGCTCGACCCGACCGAAGTCTCCAATGCCTTCCTGGACGAGGGGCGCGATGTGCTGATCTCCGGCATTGACACCACCGAAGCGATCGTGGTGGCCAAGCAGCGCGCAGCCGAGGGCGCGAAGGTCTGGGCGATCCCCTATGACTATGAAGGCGCGTGCGAAGAAGCGCCCGATATCTGCCTGGGCGTGCCCTACTTCCACTGGGGGCCGGCTTATCTGAAGACGGTCAAGGCGGTGCAGGAAGGCACCTGGCAGCCCTCGTGGGACTGGAACGGCCCCGACTGGTCGGACATCAACAATCCTGACACGACCGCGGTGGGCTATATCTATGGCGATGGCCTGACCGACGAGGAGAAAGCCATCCTGGATGAGTTCATCGCCGGGCTGGCTGCCGGTGCGCAGGGTGAAGAGGGCGGCATCAACCTGTGGGTGGGCCCGCTCACCTTCCAGGACGGTTCGGTCTTCCTGGAAGAAGGCGAAGTCGCCACGCCCAAGCAAATCTGGTTCCAGGCTCGCAATGCCGAAGAAGCCACTTCGCCCGACGAAGTGACACCTCCGCAGTTGCTGGCAGGGATCAAGGGCACCAGCAAGTAGCTTGCTCGTTCGTTGAAGAGGAGGAGAGGGGTCCTGTCGCCCCTCTCTTTGTTTTCTATGCATTGCCCACAAGTTTCCCCTCACCCCTACCTCCCCTCGCCCTCGCGACTGCGTCGCGGGGCGAGGGGACTTACTGTCTCTCGTGCGAGCGCTCCCCTTCGCCCGCAGCGCGGGAGAAGGGGCCGGGGCATGAGGGCCATCGGGCGCAGCAAAGTCGCTGACAACCTTTGCACGCACCTCTGACGGGCACACTACTTGACATTTTGGCGGCAGGCGCTACAACTGACCTGTGAACTTCGTAAACACAGCGAGGGCCGCCATGAACACACCCGCCAGCATTACCGCTTTTGTGGGGGCGCTCCTGACTCTGCTCACCTTCTGGTGGCGACTGCAACGCGAGCGCTACGATGTGCGCAACCGAGGCGTCAATCAGTCGCCCGTGCTCACGCTCTTCTACGCCATTCGTTACACGCTGCATCGGTTGTTGGTTTACTTGATGCTGGGCTATTTGCTGGTGAGCGGCTACTACCTGATCAAGTTTCAGCACACCTGCCAGGCACAGGCAGAGGAGCAGGCGGCCTCCTATGAACTGGTAGACCGCCTGCTCGATGCTCTGCGTTGGCCCGTGACCTATCAGGACGGGCCGGACTGTTTGCAGTAACCGCCGTACTGCACTGGCATTCCGCCCGGCGCGGGTTCTTCATCGCTACAGGTCGGCGGCAAGGGGGTTGCGCCAGCCCTGGCCTCTGTCAGGGCGGCGCTGGTTTCCTCTGCAGGTTGCATGGCGTCGGACGCCGTCCCACCGGTGATGGTGAAGAGCGTCCCCGCGCCGCGCCCGTAGACCTCCGGGAAGTAGAATTCGTAGCCGGTGGGCGGGATGACGTTGTACTCGCCCGCCAGGCCAGGGTAGATCACGTAGTTGAACTGATAGGTGCCGCGCGGCAGGTACGTGGCGTAGAGCACCACCTTTTCATCGCGCATCTCCACGTTGGAGAACCACCACCAGCCCCAGCCCCGACTGAGCGGGCGTTCGCGCTCCAGGCGCGGCTGTGTGCCAACCACGCTCACCGTCTCCAGGTTCGGGTTGACCGCCTCCGATCCGGCGGGGATCGGGTCTTCGATCACCACATAGTGCAGATCGTTGGGCGCGATGAGGGTCAGCGTGACCTGCACTGGCTGTCCCACCTCCGCCGAGGTGATCGGTGTCCCTTCCGGATCGTTGAGCAGGCTGTATTTGCGGTTGACAGTCAGCCCGCGGTTGAGCGGCTCGATCTCCGGCACGGGCAGCCAGGCGGTGAGGTGCGCGGTGTAGTATAGATTGCCGTTGCCCTCGCCCCGGCTGATGGTCAGGCGGTTGGCGCGATCGGTCAGCAGGTCGGCTATATCCACCACCAGCTTTTCGGTTTTGCGCACGTTGTCCGGCGTGGCGGTATTGTCGTCCAGCGCCAGCCGTTCACCGTTGAGCGAGACGCCGAAGGTGTAGTCCGGATATAGCTCACCGGTGAGCGTCATCCACTCGGTCAGCGCCATCAAGGCCCAGGCGGTTTCCTGCGTCGTCTCCCAGGCGTCGGCCTTGCGGGCGACCATCAGCCAGCGCACGATGTTGGGCAACAGCTCGTTCTGCGGGTCAATCTGTGCCAGCGCCAGCAGGCCGAGCGCGGTCGTGCGCGTGTCGGTGTTCCAGTTCCACCAGTCCTGGTAGTCCTCCTCCCAGTGCGCCCCCGTCGCGCTGACCACCAGCGCCGAGTTGAGGTCGTTGATCAGCTCCATAGCGCGGGAATCCTGGGGAGCCAGCAGGTGTAAGGTGAGCGCCAGATAGGCTTTGGCGTAGAGGCTCATTGCCTCGCGCTCGTCATAGAGCAGCACAGTCCGCTGGAAGTCGCCCCGACCGGCGCGGGCCAGCGCATAGAGCAGGAACGCCTGCCGGTTGATCACCCACCGTTCTTCCTGGGGGCGAATCACCTTCAGCGAGCTGGTGACGTAGGTTGCCGCGCGGTTGATCACGCTCTGCTCGACGGTGAAGCCGGAGCGCTGCGCCTCCACCAGGCCGATCAGCGCGTAGGCAGTCACCACCGGGTTCGACTTGTCCTGCACAAACCAGCCCCAGCCACCGTCGGTATGTTGCTGCGCATAGAGTCGCTGCAAGGCATAGCTGACCTCAACCTCCAGGTGTGCGGCCAGTTCGGGATCGTCCAGGCCCAGGTCGCGCAGGGCGCGCAGCGTGACGGCGTTGGGCAGGAAGCGGCTGATGATCTGCTCGATGCAGTAGTGTGGGAAGTTGCGCAGCCAGGTCAGGCCGTCCACCGTCGCCGCGGCCAGCGAACGATCCAGGCGGATGGTGAGCTGCCCCTGTGTCACGTCGAAGCGGCGCGGCAACGGCACCGCTTCGGTGCGGCTGCCCGCCTCCGGCCCGCGCAGCAAGCCCGCCGTACCCACTGTCTCCGGCGCTTCGTACTTGTAGACAGGCAGCGGGTCGCCGCCCAGGATGGTCGGTTTGCTGGCGTCGGTATATTTGCCATCGCCGGCGTTGGCGTAGAAGGTCAGATCAACCTGTGGCACGTCGAGGATTTCGACCTGCCAGTTGACGCGGGCGCGGCCTCCAGCAGGCACATTGACCTGCTGCATTGGCGCGACCCCCTCCGCAAAGCGGAAACCTGTGCCCTCCAGCGCAACTTCGGTCAGCAAGGCTTCCTGGGTATTGTTGTTAACTATCGCGCTCAGCGTCGCTTTGTCGCCGACGATGAAGAAGCGCGGTGTGCCGGGCCGGATGAGCACCGGCTTGGTGCTGATCAGGTCGAAGGTGGTCTGTCCGACCAGCATGGGGCCATCCGCGCCCGTGGTAACAGCGCGCGCGTCCAGCCGCCAGGTGGTCAGGTTATCGGGCAGGGTCACGGAGACAGTCGCCTGGCCGTTCTCGTCGGTGAGGACGAAGGGTTCCCACAGCGGCGTATCTACGAATTCCTGGCGCACCTCGAACAGGCCGCCTTCGCCGTAGCCGCCGCCCCCGCCTTTGATGGTGTCTATGATGCGCTGCGTGGCCTGGTCGGTGCTGATGGTTAGGGCGCTGGCGCTGCGCACGCTCAGGCCGCGCTCGGAGTAGAAGTAGGAGAGCAACGGCTCGCTGTTGGGCGGCGCGATGGTCAGCACGGCCAGGTCGGTCAGTCCGACGCCGACCTCCGCCCCAGCGACGGGGTTGCCCTGCCAGTCGGTGGCGGTGATGGTGTAGTCTACAGTGTCGCCCGGCCCGGCGAATTCGCCCGCTGCCACGTCAATGCTGGGGGTCACTTCCAGCGCCATCACCAGGCGGCTGGTGTCTACGGTGAGTTTGACCAGCCCCATGCGGAAAGCGGCGACCGGATTGTTGTCGTCCACGCCCTTCACCAGCACCGCGCTGACATAGACGTTGGGCGCGAAGTTCTCAGTGATGGGCAGCCGGTAGACGGTGCTGTTGGTCTCCAGTTTGAGCACTTCCTGCTGCAAGATGTCGCCGCGTTCTACGGTGATCAGCGCCCAGGCTGTCCCCTGCCAGGGGCTGGGGATGAGGATTTCGGCGGTGTCGCCCACGGTGTACTCGTCCGCGTCGGCGATCAGTTGGATGCGGTTGGAGTTCTCCTGCCGCCAGTTGACGAACTCCGCGCCGCTGACCCACAGGAAGGCGCTGGAGCGCACTTCGTTGCCTGCCGCGTCGGTGGCGGTGGCATATACCTTGTATACGCCGCCCACCGGCGGGACGAAGGCGATCTGCGCCAGGCCGTCCTCATCGGTGATCGCCGTGCCGCTGGCCCCTTCGACCGGCTCTTCCTTGACCTCCCACGTCCAGGTCGTGCGGCCAAACTCGTCCTCTTCCTGCACGCTGAACCAACGCCGTTCTACTACCTGGTAAGCGATCTCCTGGCCGGCGACGGGCGCGCTGTCCCAGTCCACGGCCAGCAGGTTGATCTTCGTTTCGCGTCCGGCATAGCCCACGTATTCGGTAGGCTGCACGCCGACGTAGACCAGGCCCTGGTGCACCACCACCTGAACGCGAGCGGCCACCAGTTGATCGCTCTCGTCGGTGACACGCGCCTCGATGGTATAGGTCTGGCTGCGGCCTTGCTCGCTCAGGTCGGCGGGCAGGGCGATCACAAAGCGGCCCAACTCGTCGGTCTGTCCCTCGCCCTCGTCGATCACCTCGCCATAGGGGCCGTAGTATTCCGGCGCGTAGAAGTCATAGTTCTCGTCCACGAACGACCACCAGCCGGGTTGATCGCCGCTGTAGCTGAAGAAATAGTCCTGCGCCAGCACGCTATAGGCAACCGTCGCGTTGGAGACCGCCCCGCCGAAGAAGTAGCGCGCCTCGCCCAGCACTACTATCTCTTCACGCTGGACGACCTGATCCCGTTCGGGGGTCAGGGTCACCTGGAACTCCGGCGCGCGGTATTCGGCCACGCTGAAGCTCACGTCGAACGACTCGCGCACGTTGCTGGAGACTTCGGCCACGATACGGTAGTAACCGAGCGGCGCTTCAGGGTCGAGTTGCAGTTCGCCGCTGAACGATCCCTGCGGCGAGACCGGTAGTACCTGGTCGTAGATCACCTCGCCGCGGTCGTCGTAGACCTTCACCGGCACTTCGGTCAGCGTCGGCAGGGTGTAGGTGACGTCATCGCGATGGCGCAGGATGCCCTTGAAGTAGACCGGCTGGCCAGGGCGATAGATGGGACGGTCGGTATAGAGATAAACGATGAAGTCCTCTGGCTGGTAATCGCCCCAGGCGTCGAACATCCAGGGGTCCATGCCTTCCGACCAGTCGCTGACGGCGAAGCCAAAGCGTTCCCCTTCGTCCACGCTGGCGTAGAGCGTGGTATAGAGGCTTTCAAGCCGAGGGACTGTTGCCGTCGCCAGGCCATCTTCGCCGGTGATGGCGCGGGCGATGGGATTGAAGTCCTGATTGTAGAAGACTACCGGCACGCCAGCGACTGGTTCGCCACTCTGCAGGTCGGTGACCCAGGCCAGAGCGGTGTCCTGGCTGAACTTGAGCGTGATATTGACCGACTGCACCAACAGGACATGTTGCTGAGGGCCATAGGTCTGCGCGTCGGTCTCTGGCGAACGCAGCTCCAGGAAGTAGACGCCGGGCGGCAACGCGCGCGGCGTGTCCGCAGTCGCGGCGGGTTGTGTGCCGGGGCGATTGGGATCGGTGGGCGTGGCCAGCAGCGGCGCGAAGAAGTAGATACTCTGGTCGCCCTCTGCCGCCCAGCCGGTGATGCCGTTATCCAGGCGCACTTCCCACCACAGATAGCCGCTTTCGCACAGCGGCCCGCTGATAATTTGCATCGTCTCGCCCGGGTTGGCCTGCGCGATGCGTTGCGCGGCCAGGTTCGGCTCGGCGCGGATGTTGAGCGGGCGCGGGTCTTCTTCGGTGACGATCACCACGTCGCCTACCATCACCTGCGTGGGCGGTGCGCCCAGGCACTCGATGTTCTCGATGCCGCTGGGGCCGCTCTCGGAGATGTAGAGCAGTTCATAGCGCAATTCATTGGGCTGGCTGGCAACGTCTACCGTCCAGCGGCGCAGCAGGTCGGTGGGCGCGGGGGTGAAGCTCTCCCACACCCGCCATTGCTCAGGGCCGGTCAGTTCGGCCAGCGTGGGCAGCGTCAGGCGATAGAGGCGCAGGTCGAGCCGCGAGACGTTGCGGTGCGTGACGAACAGGCGCGTTGACGGGTTGTAGCTGCTGTACATGCCCACCCGCCAGGGAGCCTGGATGCTCAGTTGGGGCGGATAGGGGGCGGTCGTGTAGGTGACGGTCAGCCCCTCTTCGATTACGTTGCCGTATTTGTCCTGCATACCGGGCAGGATGGTGATGACGTAAGTCGTGCTCGGCTCGGTGTCGAAGGCCAGGGTATAGCTGTTGTCCCAATCGTAGTAGTAGGAGTCGAACTCACGCCATGGCTCCGGCTTGATGATCACCTTGTCTTCCAGCGACTTCAGGTTCATCGGCGTGTTGAAGAAGATGGTGAAGCCGCCGTACGGTTCAGCATCTACCTGGCCATCGGCGGGCGACGTGCGCTCGATGCGCGGGTAGGGGACGGTGAGGAACACGCTCGTCGCGTCCTCGCGCAGGGGCGCGCCAGTGCTGCTACGGGCCAGGGCCGCTTTCACGGTGATGCGGTAAGAGGACTCCAGTTGCAGGCGCTCAGCGGGGGTGAAGGTCAACGTGCGCCCGTCATCGCCCCAGGCGAAGGTGCCCTCGACCTGTTCAGGAGCGGGTGGCTTGGGCAGGTCTTCCCGCGTTGGCCCCAGGTACTCCAGCACGAAGCCCCCCTTCTCTAGCGAGGCCGGGTCCATGGCCTGGCTGAAGCGCACTCTGATGACAGTCTCCAAGGGAACAGCCTCTGCGCCATCACCCCGTGGGCTGATCTCGATCACGTCCGGCTTTATGGTCGTGAATGTCCAGCGGAAGTCCTCGGCCAGCACTCCGCCGGTCACGTCGGTCAGGCCAGCGCTGACCGTGACGGTGTAGGTCGTGCCGCCATTCAGTTCAGTCTCTGGCGTGAACAGGTAGATCGAGGTATTGAGCCATTCTCCCGTGCCCTGGACTGGCGGATCGAACACCAGCGGTTGCGGCAGGTCGGCCATTTCCTCCACTGTCACCAGCGGCACAACCGGTCGGTTGAAGATCACTGTGATGATGCTATCGGTGTCCACGTCTGCGGAGCCATCGGCGGGCAACACCTCGGTCACCTCCAGGTAGCCGATGGTGCGCAGCGTCAGGGTGAACGGCTCGGCGAGGGGCACCCCGTCTGCCGAAGTCGCGCCCGTCCCAATGGTGAAGGTGTACTCGGTGGCGCGTGCCAGCGGCGCGTCTGGCGTGAAGGTGAGCGTGGTGAAATCACCTGCCCAGCTCAGCGCGCCCTCGACCTCAGGTTCCACGCTGAAGGCAGAAGGGAACGTATCCGGATTCATGGGCTGGTCGAAGAAGAAGATCACCGGCCCTTCCAGCGGCAATTCTTCGCCTGGCAGGGGCATAGTGTCGAAGACCTGTGGCGGCAGAGTCTCGCCTTCTTCGCCCCAGGCGTAGGGGGAATTCAAGACCGCTGCCAGGAGCACCACAGCCAGCCCGGCGATCGTCAACATCCACCAGCTAAAGCGTCGCACTCGCATTACTATATCTCCTCTCGCCCGTCACAGGGGATAAGAAACCTTAGGGGTATTTTCAGGTCGGACATGCAGCCCGTTTCTGTTGGCTGGAAAAGTGTGGCTGAGACCGGGCGATCCGGCCCCATATCCAGGGCTACTTTTCATTATAGGGCTGTTAACCGCAAACAGAAACACGTCTGCACAACGGCTGTCCTACGCCACGAGGACGGAAGCCTGTTCAAGCGCCGAGCAATTCGGTCACCAGAGCGCGCAGGCGCGCCATGGGCACCGGCTTGACCAGGAAGGCGCGCGCGCCCAGCGTCAGTATCTCCTCGCGCATCCGGTCGTTGGCAGAGATGACGGCGAACGGCACATCGCGCAAGCGCACGTCGTCGCGGGCGAACTCCAGCACGCGCTTGCCGGGGATATCCGGCAGTTGCAGATCGAGCAGGACGGCGTCGAAGTCCTGCGTGGTCAGGCGCAGCATGGCTTCGGCAGCATTGGCCGCGCCGACGACCTCGTGGCCCTCGTGGGCCAGCGCCGTCTGGTAGAAAAAGCGCAGATCATCGTCGTCCTCAACGACCAGCAGTCGGGCCACAGTCTTCTCTCTTTCGCGCAGCGACAGCGCACAGCGCTCAGTTGCCGGGCAGCGCCTGCCAGCTCCAGGCGGCCAGCTCGCGCAACACGGCGTAAAATTCCTCACCCGCGCTGAGCGGGCCAGTGGTGCGCTGCGCCGGGCTGGGATAGACGCGCACGCCCTGCCGCTCGAACAGCCAGCGCGCCCGCCATAGATGAAAGTCGTCGCTGACCAGCACCGCATCGCGCCAGCCCTGCGCGGCCATCAGCGCCGCCGTCGCGCGGGCGTTCTCCGCTGTGCTGCGGCTGACGTCCTCGCGCCACACGGCAGCGGCGGGCACGCCCTCCACACTCATCACCTGGGCGCAGTGGGCGGCTTCTGTGTCGCCGCCTGGGGTGATCGCCCCACCGGTGCACAGGACATAGGGCGCGTAACCGGCCCGGTAGAGCGCTGCGCCATGCAGCGCCCGCCGGGTTGTGCCCGCTTCACCCCCGCCCAGCACCACGATCACGTCGGCAGGGCGGGCGCGGTCGCTCGTTCCATAGCGGACGATGATAACCGCCAGCATCAGCGCGCCACCGACCAGGATCAGCGTCGCCAGGGCGAGCGCGAACCTGAGCAGTCGCCAGACGGGCGTTATGCGCCGCACAGAGATTGTGGTCGTACTCGCGAACTGCCCCATGCGCTGCCATGCCTCCGCTCGATTATAGCCGGGGCGAGCGCGGCGCGAAAAGCGCGGCGAAGAATTTCACCGCAGAGGACACGGAGAACCCAGAGGGAGCACAGAGAAGCTCTGCTTAAGACGCCCTAATCCCCTTCTCTGCGGAGAAAAGCTCTTCCCCATCCGCTCAGCGCGCCCGGCGCAGATACTGTACAATGGAAAGCGGCTGGGCGATCACCCGCGACAGAGGAGAGGAGCGTATCTCATGGGGCTGTTTGAGACCACCTCCGCCAAACCGGTGGCGGTGCATATCCTGGTGCCGGGCTTTGTAGTGCATGGGCAACTGGCCGTCATCGGGACGCTGCAGACCTATCTGAACGACGAGCGGCGCGGCACCTTTTCGCTGAACAACGTCACGGTCTACGGCCTGGAGCCGGGCAACCCCGCCCGCAGTATGCAGCTTGAGGGCTTGTTCGTCGGCAAGACGAGTTGTCACGCCATCCTGTTCGATACCATGCTGTCCCAGGAAGAGACGGGCTTGTTGCCGCGCACTGAACGGCTGGCCATCTATACGCCGCATTACTGCATTCAGGGCGACTTTCACATGGGGCCGGATGTGCTGGTGGGCGAATTCGCCTTTGCCTCGCGGGCGCAGTTCGTGGGGGCGACCCATGTGCAGGTGTTCCCCCTGTTCCCGCCGCAGGCAGCCATCCCCCAGAGCGCGCCGCTGGCCTTCGTACACCGCGATGTGTTGCAGATGCATCATATGGTCTAGCGGCGAGACGGCGCAACGTAGCAGGGCACGGGCGCGTATAGCGAGATAGACCTATCGGGTGCATGTGATCGGAGGACGACCGTGGGCTGTTTTCGGGCGATACTGTGCGTGCTGTTCCCGCCGCTGAGCGTGCTGGATCGCGGCTGTGGGGCGATCCTGGTGGTGACCGTGCTGACCATCGCTGGCTGGGTGCCAGGGGTGATCGCCGCCTTGCTGATCAACGTGCTGGCGGAGAAGTAGGAACAAGTCCGGGCGATTGCTCCCGCTGCTCTTTGCCGGGTACGTATTGGCGCTCCATCTGGCTTCCGCTTCCTGGGTTCGTCTTAGGCCCCAGGGGGATTGCACCAAACCGCTTGCCGCTTTACCTCACCCCCAGCCTCGCTTCGCTCGGCTTGCCCCCTCCCCGCGTCGGGGCTGAGGGGGCGACACTAGGTTCTGTTGACATTTCATCGTAACCAAATCAGCGCACCAGCCAAATGACCTTGCCCCGGTTTCTCGGACACAAGAACTGTCATAGACTGGAGAGCACAGGAGGTAAAGATAGATGGACAGGCGATATCGTACCTACCCCCAAGAGTTCAAGCTGGAAGCGCTGGAGCTGCCAGACCAGCACATTCAGGTGAGCATGAACGGTGTGGGCAACTGCTATGACAATGCGCCGATGGAAAGTTTCATCGGCACCCTGAAAACGGAATGTGCCAGCGCACCCTTTGCACGTCCCCCGCTTTCAGTTGAGGCAAGGGCGGGCATTCTTTGCTATACTGGGCGATCCTTAAGACCGTTCTGTTGGAGATGCCTGTGATGCGAGAACCCGCCGAGGGTATGACCGAAGATATGCGCCGTCAGTTGGTCGCGGCGGCGCTGCGCGCGCGCGAGCGCGCTTATGTGCCCTATTCCGGCTATCCGGTGGGCGCGGCCCTGCTGACTGATACGGGGGCCGTCTACACCGGCTGCAATATCGAGATCGCCTCCTATGGGGCGACGGTGTGCGGCGAGCGCACTGCCGCCTTCAAAGCGGTGAGCGAAGGCGAGCGCGTCTTCCGCGCCATTGCCATCGTCACCAGCAATGGGGCGGCCCCCTGCGGCATCTGTCGTCAGGTGTTGTACGAGTTTGGCCCGGCCATGACGGTCATCCTGGCCACGCCGGACGGTGAAATCACCTGGGAAGGGCTGCTGAGCGACCTGCTGCCGCTGGGTTTCGGGCCGCACGAGTTGGCTGAGGGACAGCGTGCCGGGTCGTGAGCGTACTCTCCGCACCGAAGCGATCATCCTGCGCCGCCAGGAGATCGGCGAAGCCGATCGGCTGCTGGTGCTGTTGACTCCCGCACACGGCAAACTGCGCGCCCTGGCCAAAGGCGCGCGCAAACCCATCGCCCGCAAGGCCGGACACCTGGAACTATACGCCCTGGTAGACATGCAACTGGCCCGCGGGCGCGAGTGGTACTATGTGCGCGAAGCGGAGACGAAAGAGCCTTTCCTGCCCCTGCGCGAAGACCTGCTGCGCACCGCCTATGCCAGCCATCTGGTCGAACTGATCGATCGCTTCACCGGCGAGCAGGACATCAGCCGCGCCGAGTTCGCCCTGCTGCGCGACGCGCTCGGCTGGCTGTGCAGCGACGCCGACCCGCGCACCGTCGCCCGCTATTATGAACTGCGGCTGCTGGCGTTGGCAGGGTTTGCGCCGGCGTTGCATCAGTGCGCCATCGGGCAAGAGGAGCTGCGTCCACAGGATCAGTACTTCAGCCCGCCCGACGGCGGCGCGCTGTGCCCCGACCATCACCGCGACACCGGGCGCGGCATGCCCATCAGCCTGCCCGCCCTTAAGACGCTGCGCTACATGCAGACTCAGCCCTGGGAGGCTGTGCGCGTCGTGCGCATCGGCCCGGCCCTGCATCTGGAACTCGAACGGTTGATGCTGGCCTACCTGACCTTCGTGTTGGAGCAGCGGCTGCAAAGTGTAGAATTCCTGCGACGGTTACGCCGCGAAGAGGCTTAACTGCAAAGGAGTCAGCAGCTATGAGACTGCAACGGATAGTGTCTGTGTTCCTGTTCCTGGCGGTGGGGATCGCCCTGCTGGCGCCCATCGCCCGCGCGCAGTCGCCGGATACGCCCGCCTTCGCTGCGCGCGGTCCCTACCCGGTCGGCGTGCGCGAGTTCGTCATCGCCGATGACGAGCGCCCTCTGGCAGTGACGGTCTGGTATCCGGCGCTGAATCCCGCGGGTGCGCCCGAAACGACCGTCTATCTGCCCGACCTGTTCCCCATCCCTGGGCAGGCCATCGCCGACGCCCCGCCCGACGTAGCCGGTGGGCCGTACCCGCTGGTCATTTTTTCGCACGGCTTCGGTGGCTTTCGCTATCAGTCTACCTACCTCACCGAGCATCTGGCCTCGTATGGCTTCGTGGTCATGTCCGCCGACCATCCTGGCAGCAGCATTCTCGACCTGCTGGGCGAGGATGTCTCGCTCGATGAAGTGCGACAAATCCTCACCGACAGCGAGTCGGAGGGCCAACTGCTGGGACGCCTGATGGAGCGCGGACAGGCCGAGCGCGGCCTGGAGTTGGTGAGCGTCAGCCTGGCCCTGCGCCCGCTGGACGTGCTGCGCGAGATCGCCTTCGCCGAGGCGCTCACCGCTGCGGACAGGGCGCTGGCAGGCGCGATCGATCTGCAGCGTATCGCGGTCAGCGGGCATTCGTTCGGCGGCTACACAGCGCTTGCGGCGGGCGGAGCACAACTCGATCTGCGCGGCCTGGGTCAATGGTGCACCGATCCGCAGGGGGTCTCTTTCGACCCGCAGCGGCGCGTAGCCTTCCACCCCGAACCCTTACCGGCAGGTCAGGCGCTCACTGTGTGCCTAGCGCGACTGGCCGCCCGCGACGTGGCCGAACTGCGCGGTCTGGCCGCGCCTCCGGCGGGACTATGGCCGCCCACTACTGATCCGCGCATTCGCGCGGTGCTGGTTCTGGCCCCCTGGAATGCGCCCATCTTCGGCGCGGACGGGCTGGCGACGCTCGACGTGCCGCTGATGGTGCAGGTTGGCTCGGCAGACAGCGTCACGCCCCCAGAGCGCGACGCCTACCTTATATATACAGGTGTCAGCAGCACTCACAAGGCGCTCGTCGTGTTGGAGGGGGCGGGACATCTGGTCTTCGCCAATCAGGGCTTCGGGGTGACCGATCCGGCCTGGGATATGGAGCGGGCGCACGCGCTGATCACCCATTTCGCAACGGCCTTCCTGCGCGCGGTGCTGTATCAGGACGAACCGGCCAGGGCGGCGTTGCTGCCCGCCGTGGCCGGGCGCTTCGACGGCGTGCTATACGATCGCACTTGGCCGCGCTAACCCGTCCTTCACCAGAAAACAGCGAGAGAGTAGCGTGACACGACAGAGCTGGCATTGGTTGGGTCTACTGACGGTGATGGGTTTGCTGGGCGCGCTGCTGACCGCCCCTGTCGCCCAGGCTCAAGGCGATATCGAGGCGGTACGCGCGGCGGTGCAGGGATGGTTGCTGCAAACACTGGGCAAGCCCGGTCTGATTCTGGTCGAATACACCTATTCTTATAACGTCTGGCCGGACTCCAGCCTGGGCTGTCCGGTTCCGGGCCAGCCGATCACGCCCGGCGAGGTCGCGGGATACCGCTGGACGTTCACCTTCGACAACATGGTGCGCTACGAAGTGCACAGCGGGGTGACGGGCACTCCCGCCGTGCTGTGCAGTGCCACAGGCATCGCGCCGGACGTGCGCATGACCACCTACAACGGGCGCGACTTCTCAGTGCTGGTGCCCGACGCCTGGCTGGTCTTCCCCGGTGCGACTGAGGACGAGACGCTTTTCGCGCCGGGAGCGGGCACCGACTGCGCATTGCCGGGGATGCTGATCACCGTCCTGGGGCGCGTCGCCGCGGGCGTGACGCCCGATCACCTGCTGGACGAATACCTGGCCGGTTTCAGCAGCCTCAACGTCAGCGGCGAGCGGCGCATAGTGGGGACATCCGGGCGCTCGACGACCTACGAAGCGCCCTGCAACGGGACGACGCGCGGCTGGCGCGTGACAGCCTTCGTGCAGCTTGGGCGCGCCTACCGCATCCTGCAATGGGCACCGGCGGCGGAATTCCCGCAATGGGATCTCCGCTTCGAGAACATGCTCAGCCAGTTCACACCGGGCGGGGCAACCGCCCTCGCCGCAGCCCCCGACGAGACCGCCGCTCCAACGCTGCCTGCGCTGCCGCTGGCCCTGTACTTCACGGGCGACGTATTCCTGGGGGCGCTCAATGACCTGCCGGGGCGCGGTGTGACTTCCGTGCCGACGTTCGACCGGCGTTACCTCAACTTTTCTCCGAACGGGCAATATCTGTCCTACCTCGATGTGACCAACGCCGAAGTGCGGACGATGGACGCCCTCAGCGGGCTGTCTCCGCGACGGGTGGCGCAGAAAGTGGACACACGCTTTCCGCCCGCCTGGAGCGCGGATAGCGCACGCCTGGCCTACGTAGCCGCGGCAGACAGTCCGGACAGCGCCCTGCTGACCATCGCCGCTGTACCCGCGCTGGGCGGCGAGGCCGAACGACTGGCGAACTTCCCCTTCGCGGGCGAATGCAGCAGCGCACAGGCCGATCCCGCTGCCGACGTGTCCGCCGCCGAGGCCGCGCCAGGGACGGGCGCGGGCGTGCTGGCCTGGCTGCCCGACGGGCGTTTCCTGGTTTCGACGTACTGCGCGGGCGGTCTAGCGCTGCTCGACCCGGCGACCGGCGACCTGCAAAAACTGGATGATGAGTTCCAGGGCGGAGTCGTCGCGCCGGATGGCGCGCGCGTGGCAGCCTGGGCCGCGGATCGGCTGGCGGTGATTGACCTGACAAGCGGCGCGCGCTACGACTGGCCAGTAGACGGGGCTGTGCAGCAGGTCGCCTGGGCAGCGGACGGGACAGCGCTCTATGTCGGGACAGGAACGCTGGCGGAGACGCAGACGCTCGATAACGCCGCAGATCAGGCGGACGGCGAGGCAGTCTTTGGGCGCTGGCCGGTGCAAGTGCACATCAATGACCTGGCGCTGCTGCGACTCGACCCGGTCACCGGCGAACAGGCATTGCTCTGGCGCGGGCAGGGCTACGCCATTGGACGCATCGCCCCCGCGCCTGATGGCAACGGGGTGCTGTTCAGCGTGGTGCCGGGCAGTCAGGGGCTAGTGGACGCTTGGCGAGCCGGTGGCGATGCGCTGACGCTCCGCGCTGCATACCCGCAGGCAGCGCTGTACTGGTTGCCGACGGGCGCGCTCACCGCGACCCTGCTGGCCTATGCCGGGCAACCGGCCTTTGCGCCGGTCACCTTGCCCGTCACCGCGCCCTGATCGCGCGCTGACCCCGCACGGGCTGCACAAAAGGCAAGCCCGCACGGCGAAACGCTGTGCGGGCTTGCTTCATGATAAATCTGGACGAACGGAGTCGCCACCGCGTCTGCTACTTGGCGATGGGATAGGTCATCTTCTCCCAGTCCTGCTTGGAGACGAACTTGGTCAGGTTGCGACCATCCGCCGTCTTGGCTTGCAGCCCGTAGCGGGTCTGCCCGTTCTTGGTGGTGAAGGTGACGCGCTTGACGTCCTTGTCGTCCACCTTCACCTTCTTGCGGAACTTGACATCGTAGAATTCAACGGCCACGGCGATTTCTCCTTTTTATGCACTATCCCTAGTAATGGCGTAAGTCGCCGAACCACCTTACACTTGCTTATTGTATCATGATACGGGGAAATGTACACAACTTTTCCCGTGCGCTCCCTTGAACTGCCATCCTTGCGCTCCCCCGGCGTTCCTTTTCCCCTGCAACCGCAGCCATTCCTCGCTCAGACGCGCGCTTCTGTATGCATTCTAGCAAGAAAGCGAATTTACGCCACTCCCTCACCGGCGAGAGTGCGTGCAAAGGTTGACAGCGACTTTGCCCCGCCCGATGCCCCTCATCCCCCGGCCCCTGCTCCCGCGCTGCGGGTGAAGGGGAGCATTCGCGCGAGAGACAATAAGTCCCCTCGCCCTCGCAACTGCGTCGCGGGGCGAGGGGATTTAGCGGTGAGGGGCAGCAGACTGCTGCAAATTGCCTGTCACATTTTGCACACTCCCTCCCGCGGCGTCATCAGTTGCTGGCAGGAGCGCCTGGTGGGTATTATCTACATTAGGACATGCTCTGCCCGGAGGTGTTGCGTGGCTGCTGGCCCAGAGACCCTTTCTCGTCTCAGTGAAGACATCCATCTTTTCGGCGACCTGCTGGGTGAAGTGATCCGTGCGCAACACGGGCAGGCAGCCTTCGAGACGGTCGAGGCGGTGCGCGCCGCCGCCAAAGCCCGTCGCAATCACGACCCGCTGGCTCACGTCACGCTGGCGCGTATCATCGAGGGGCAAGACCTGCCAGGCAAGCGCGTGCTGATCAAAGCCTTCAGCAACTACTTCCAGTTGATCAACATTGCCGAGGATCAACAGCGCGTGCGGGTACTGCGCGAACGCGAGCGCGAAGGGGCACTCTCTGAGTCGGTGTACGAGGCCATCGCGACCTTGCGCGCGGCAGGAGTCTCCGCTGAGGAACTGCGCGCCCTGCTGCAGCGGATCAGCGTGCGGCTGGTGATGACGGCGCATCCCACCGAAGCCAAGCGCAAAGAGGTGTTGGTCAAGCTGCGCCATATCGCGCAGTTGCTGCGCCGCCGCGACCTGGAAGACCTGTTGCCCCGCGAAGCCCGCTCGCTCGAAGCGGCCCTGGCCGAGGAGATCGAGGAACTGTGGCAGACCAGCCCTACTCGCGCGGCGCGGTCCACCGTAGAGGACGAGGTGGACTTTGGCTTGTATTTCATCACTTCGGTCATCATGGATGTGGCACTGGACGTGCTGGACGATCTGCGCGCCGCCCTGACTACCCACTATCCAGAAGCCGACTGGTCCGACCTGCCCCCTTTGCTGCGCTACAGCTCGTGGATCGGCGGAGACCGCGACGGTAACCCGCACGTGACCCCAGAAGTCACACTGCGTACGCTGCACACGCTGCGTCGGGCCGCCCGCGCTGCGTACCTGGAGCGCGTGGCCTTTCTGCGCGATCACCTGACGCAATCCACTTCCGAAGTCGGCGTCAGCGCAGAACTGCTCGACCGGCTGGGAGCGCTGGATGGTAGCGAGCGCTATCCGCGCGAACCATACCGCGCCTGGCTGGATCATATCCATGAGCGGCTGGCTGCCGATACGTACCGCGATAGCGCGGCGCTGCTGGACGATCTGCAGGTGATGCAGCGCAGTCTGCAGGCCAACCGGGGGACACTGGTAGCCCAGGGCGCGCTGGCCCGCCTGATCGCCCTGGTGCGCCTGTTCGGGTTGCACCTGGTGCCGTTGGAAATCCGGCAGGATGCGCGGGTACACGCCGCGGCTCTTGACGAGTTATTGCGCCACTACCGCCTGTGCGAGCACTATCTCGACCTGCCAGAAGCGGAAAAGCAGGCGCTGCTGTTGCGCGAACTGGACAACCCGCGCCCGCTATTCCCCCCCGACCTCGCCTTTTCGGAAACAACCAACCTGGTGATCGCCACCTGGCGCATGATGGCCGAGGCGCAACGTCAGTTCGGGCCAGTCGTCATAGATACGGCGATCGCCAGCATGACCACAGCGCCCAGCGACATCCTGGCCCTGTTGCTCTTCGCCCGCGAAGTGGGCATTGACCGGCAGCTTGACCTGGTGCCGCTCTTTGAGACAGTGGAAGACCTGCGCCAGGCCCCGCAGGTGATGGCCGTACTCTTCGAGACGCCCCTCTACCGCGAGCACCTGCGCGCCCGTGGCGATTGCCAGCAAATCATGATCGGCTATTCCGACAGCGGCAAGGATGGCGGTTACCTGGCGTCGAACTGGGGATTGTACGTGGCCCAGGAGGCGCTGGGGCAACTCTGCGCCGATTACGGGCTGCGGGTAGAGATGTTTCACGGGCGCGGCGGCAGCATCGGGCGCGGCGGCGGGCCGACCAACCGCGCCATCCTGGCCGGGCCGCCGGTCGCCATGCAGGGACGCATCAAGATCACTGAACAGGGCGAAGTGATCGCCTACCGCTACAGCAACGCCGACATCGCGCGCCGCCATCTGCACCAGATGCTGCACGCCGTGCTGATCGCCACCGGCGCGCCTCCTTCGCCAGAACCGCGCCCGGAATGGCGTGCCGTGATGGAGCAACTGGTCAGGGATGGGTGGACGGCCTGGCGGACGCTGGTCTATGAGACGCCCGGCTTTGCCGAATACTGGCAACAGGCCACGCCCATCAGGGAGATCAGTCAGATGCCGCTGGGATCGCGTCCGGCACAACGCGGCGCAGGGGGCTTTGCTCAGCTACGCGCCATCCCGTGGGTCTTCTCGTGGATGCAGAGCCGCGCCATCATCCCTAGCTGGTATGGTGTGGGCACGGCCTTCGAGCGCTATTGTCACGACTGCGACGGCACCGGTCTGGAGTTGTTGCAGGTCATGTACCGCGAGTGGCCTTTCTTCAACGCGCTGATCCAGAACGTGGAACTGGACTTGGCCAAGGCCGACATGGGCATTGCTGCGCAGTACGCCGACCTGGTCTCCGACGCGGTGCTGCGCGAGCGTATTTTCGCCGCTATCTGCGCCGAACACGAACGGGCCTGCACCTATATCTGCGCCATCACTGGCCAGAGTCACCTGCTGGAGAGCAACCCCGTCATGCGGCGCTCGATTGACCGGCGCAACCCCTATGTAGACCCGCTCAACTTCATTCAGGTCAGCCTGCTGCGGCAGTTGCGCGCCCTCCCGCCGGACACCCCAGAGTACGACGCCGTCCTGCAGACGGTGATGCTCACGGTCAACGGCATCGCTGCGGGGATGAAGACAACCGGCTGAAGACCCGGCTTTAGCCCGTGAGCACACCCTGCCAGCAGAACAGGTGTACTGAAAAAGCGCCCCAACTCTACTGAGATTCACAAATGGTGATGTCCAGAACCAACCTTAAAATTTCCTGGCCCCTGGCAATTTTTAAGGTGGGATAACCTCTTTTTTCCCAAGATTTCCAAGAAAACCTAGATTTGGACTGCTGCCAGGCCGCTTCCCCCCAGATGTTGTGATTACAGACATTGCGAATCGGCATCTGACTCTGCTGAACAGTTTTCAGGAGCGATCAACGCCCGACCGGACTCCGTCCAACCTTAAAAAACTCGATTCTTTAAGGTTTGCCAGCCCGACTCCGGTTGAGAGTCTCTCCAGAGTTTGCTAAAATGAGAGTCACTCCAAGGAAGTCGGGGGGCCTGTCCACACAGCCGGAGCAGAAGGGGAACCGGCAGGCCGCACAACCGCGCAAGCGGGATCACATTGTAACCATCACCGGCAAGTTCATAGCGATTTGTCGCCGCGGGCCAGCGCAAGGCTGCCCCGTGCGGGGAAATTATTGTCTGCTGTCTGCACAAGATTTGAGGCGAGTTCGATGCTGACCCCCCAAGATGCCTGGCAGGCCACGCTCGGCCAGCTTCAACTCCAACTCAACCGCGCCACGTTCGAGACCTGGTTGAAGGGGTCGGAGCTGATGAGTTGTGACGACGGTCAGTTCGTCATCCGGGTGCGGCACGCTTATGCCAAAGACTGGTTAGAAAAGCACCTGCAGTGGCAGATTGTCGAGAGCTTGGGTCACCTGTGCGAGCGGGACGTATCCGTCAGCTTTGTGGTGGCCCCGCCCACCCCGCCCGTGCAGCCGCTGCCAGCGGGTACGCTGTTTGCCGAACAGGCGCAGACCGAGCCGGAGCAAAGCAGTAATGCTTCGCCTGCCAAGCCGGTCAGTCCGGTCACCGCGCCGCAACCCACGCCAGCCATCACAGCGCAGCGCTTCAGCGAATGGGACCCGCGGTTCAACGACATCAGGCGGAGTGAGTCTGCAACGCGCCCGACGTCTCCCGCAACCACGCCGCTCAACCGGCTGTTCACCTTCGAGCGCTTCGTGACCGGCCCGTGCAATCAGTTCGCCTTTGCTGCGGCCAAAGCGGTCGCCGAGGCCCCCGGCGAGCAATACAATCCGCTGGTGATCTACGGCGGCGTCGGGCTGGGCAAGACCCATCTGCTGCACGCTATCGGGCACCTGGCGCAGGCCAACGGCAAAGAAGTGCGCTACGTCACTGGCGAAGAGTTCACCAACGAACTGGTGATGGCCATCAAAGCGCACAACACCGACGCTCTGCGCGAACGTTACCGGCAGGTAGACGTGCTGCTGCTGGACGACCTGCAATTCCTGGCGGGCAAGAGTAGCAGCGAAGAAGAATTCCTGCACACGTTCAACACCCTGTTCAGCCTGGGCAAGCAGATCGTCGTGACCTGCAATCAGCATCCCCGGCAACTCACCGACCTGGACGATCGCCTGCAATCGCGGCTGGCCGGAGGGTTGCTGGCCGACCTGCAGGTGCCCGAAGAAGAGACGCGCTGTGCCATCCTCAAGGCAAAATCCAACTCGCGCGGGATGCCACTCCCCGACGAAGTCGCTGCGGCGCTGGCGCGACATCCGGCCACCAACGTACGCGAGATAGAAGGGCTGATCACGCAGATATTGGCCCGCGCCACCCTCACCGGTCAACCACTCAGCGCGGGGCTGGCCGAGGAGGTGCTCAGTCGCCAGAGCAGCGCGCCCCCTGTTCGCCGCGCGCCGAACCTGACCGATGTGTTGCAGGCGACGGCCCGCTACCATCAGCTCTCGCTCGATGATCTGCTGAGCAAACGCCGCACCAAAGAAGTCGTCCGCGCCCGGCAGATCGCCATGTACCTGGCCCGCGAAGAGACCGACGCCTCGCTGCCAGAGATCGGCGCGGCCCTGGGCGGGCGCAATCACAGCACTGTGCTCTACGGCTACCAAAAAATCGCCAAGAACGTCGAACTCGACCCGACACTGCGGCGCGAAGTCAGCGAAATTCGCCGCCAACTGACCCTGTTGCCCAAGGGGTGATCGCTTATCTCTCCCTTTGTTACTCAGCGCCGGCCAGATGAGCCGGCGTTTTTGTTTCTCCGCGGGCATGTGCACAACTCGGCCCACTTATCAACAGGGGCGCGACAGCCCACCGTTTTAACCTGGCACATCCCACCCCCAGATATGGGAGGTGACGATTACCCTGCAGCCCCCTATATCTGGCATTGTCGGTTTCTGACGCGGGGGAAATCGCGCCCGGATTCTCATCCCTCAGCATTGCCTGTCGAAAGCGGCACACAGTTATCAACGGGCTGTTGATAGCGTCTCTGTGCTCATCTGCGACCAGCCATATCTGGGGGTGCGCTGGCCAGCCAACCCCCAGATACTTCTGCCCGGCCCACGGCTGCCGGAGCCAGAGTCAATTCTGTGGATAACCGCTCCGGTTATCCACAACCGTTGTGGATGGATAATGTGGTTAATGAATGGGAAAATTGGGAAACCGTGGGAAATCCCTGGCGGGGGTCAGGCCAGTAAAGGCCACATATACGGGCAGCAGCGCCCAGCGTCCCGTAGCCTCCGGGAAGTTATCTACATTTCCACAGCCTCTACTACTGCGGCTACATTTTTTAGAAGAGTAGAAACCCGCAAAGTCTGTTCAGAAAGCGCCCCGCCATCCCCCCATCACAACCCCGGATACTCCAAAGCCAGGACTTCCAGGGCCAGACGGGTATTGGCGTTCCTGGCAAGGTAATCGAGGGTACGGTTGGTGGCCAACAAGGCGCGTTCGGCTTTCTCCGCGCCAGCGTCTAACGCCAGCGCGGTGATCTGTCCGGCGCAGTCGTAGTTGGTGACAGGGGCCTGACTGCTTGTCGCCGCCAGCAGCACGTCGCGCCAGAAGCTCTGCCAGATGCCCAGAATCTCGGTCAGGGTTTGCTTGTCCTGAGGCAGGCGTTCCACCAGCGCGAAGCGTGCGCGCCGCGAGCTTTGCAACAGCGTGTTGAGCGTTGCCAGCGCCTCGTGACGCAGCGCAAGCAGAGCGGGATCGGCCAGCGCGCGGATGGCCCAGCCGATGCGCCCTCCAGACAGACGCGCCAGTGTCTGCGCCTGCTCAGGGGCAGCGCCCCAGCGTTGCACCAGCGCCTGATAGACGGTTTGCAAAGGCAGCGGTCGCAGATGCAGCGGCTGACAGCGCGAGACAATGGTCGGCAACAGCAGATCGGCGGAGATAGCTGTCAGCAACAGCACTACGTTCGGCGCGGGTTCTTCCAGCGTCTTGAGCAGAGCGTTGGCCGCTGCCGGATTGGCCTGGTGGAAGTTGCGCAGAATGGCGACGCGGTAGCGAGCCTCGAAAGGGCGCAGCGCCAGGGTTTGTTGCAAGGCGCGCACCTGATCGATCTTCAGCGTATTGCCGCCCGCTTCGGCGGCGATCAGCGTCACGTCTGGGTGAGCATCTTTGGCGATCAGCGTGCAGGCGCGGCACTGCCCACAGGGCGCTGGCTCGCCGGTGCAGTTGAGCGCGGCGGCGAAGGCGCGGGCCAGCGTGGTCTTGCCCACCTGATCGGGGCCGGTGATCAGATAGGCATGCCGCATCCGCCCATGCGCCAGCGCGCGGGACAGGTGCGTCACCGCCCATTCGTGCCCGATCACCGGCCAGTGTCCATCTGCGGGAGTCACGGTCGCGCCCTCTCAGGTTCAGAACGCAATGTAGTTGCGCGGGTCTTGCAGGTTCCAGTTTACGTCGCGGATCTCGAAGTGCAGATGCGGCCCGCTGCTGTTGCCGGTATTGCCCACCGCGCCTATCTGCGTGCCTGCCGACACCTGCTGCCCGCAACGCACCGTCGTGCGCGAGAGATGCCCGTAGAGACTGAAGGTCGAGCCGTGTGCGATCACCACCACGTTACCATAGCCGCCATCGCTCCAGCCAGCGTAGACCACGGTGCCAGCACCCGCCGCATAGACCGGCTCTCCCACCGTGGCCGAGAGGTCTACGCCGGTGTGCCCGCCGGGGGCAAAGCCGCGCACCCATTTGTAGTTGTCGAGCGGGCGGCGGCTCCAGGGCGGCGATCCGCCGGACACTTCCGCCGTGCAGCCCCACAGCGTATAGGTGCCGCTGATGGTCGAACCAGTGGTGCCCACCGCTACCGGGCGGGGCAGGAACAGCTCGCGTTCGGCCTTGCCGCCGGGCACAACGACGAACAGTCCGGGCGGCAGGATCGTCTCCGGCGTCGCTCCGAAGAGGTCGTTGTATTCCGAGTCAATGATGGCGTAGGGGTCTACTTCGTACTGTTTGGCCAGGTCGGCGATGCGGATCGGATCGGTGACCTCATGATAGACGCCATCTTCGGGCAGGATATTGAGCTGCACACCAGGACGCAGCGGGTTGTACTTGCTGCTCTTGTTCGACCAGATCAGGGTATAGAAATCCTTCAACCCGAACTGTTCGGCGATGCTCTCCAGCGTATCCCCATCCTTGACCGTGTACTGGATAACGCGCGTGCGGGCAGTCGCCGGACGGATGGTGAAGGGGGCGCTCTGGCGCAACAGCGCCCGTTCGGCGGGCTGCGCCGGGACAGGCGTCAGCAGGGCCGCGGCGATTTCGTCGGCGGCGGCGGTGGGGAACAGCGGTCCCCCTTCGACCGGCTCCGGCACGGAGGTTGGCGCAGAGGTTGGCGGGGCGGTCGGCGTGGAAACCTGGGCGATCGCCGTGGGCTGCGGCGAGGGAGGGACGACGGGCGCTTCTTCGTCCCTCAGCCAGATCAGCGCCGCGACGATGGCCATAGTCAGCGCGCCCAACACCATCACAACGCCGAGCACGCCCCACGTGCGCTCTGATGCAGGCCGGGCGACCGCCCGCGAGGGTGCAGTATCGTCGGCGCTGATGGGTGGTTCTTCGGCCCGCAGACGTGCGGCCAGGCGGCGGCTGGGGCTGGTATCGTCATCGTGTACGGGCGGTTCTTCGGCCCGCAACCGGTCTTCCAGCGAGAGCGGTTGGCCAGGCTCTGGGGTGAGGTGCGATTCGTCACTCATAGCTTCTATCCACAATACACTGCCAAGGCCCCCCTGGATCGGGCGGATCGTACCGCAGCAAGGACGGATGTGCAATCGCGCTTAATCTAGCTTGATCCAGATCAAGACCGATTTTTCAGGTATCGGGTAAAGTTATTGGCGTTATCGTCAGATTGAGTTATGCACTTTTTACCCCCTCAGCCTTCAGGCCCTTCTCCCCCGCGAGCGGGAAGCCTCTGGGCGAGACCCTCGTCCCGCGGCGCGTTCGTGAGGAAGGGAGAGGTCGGGGGAGGGGAAATGCTGCGCAGAAGGTCATGACAGTCTCTGGTCTGTCGCTGGAGAGGTGCGGCGGTGTCTTCTGTCTCGACGACGCAAACGAGCGGTATCTCGCTGAAAGCGGTGGCTCTGCCGCCCGAACATGGCGCGTGGGGCTTCTTGCTGGAACCGATCGGGGCGGCGCTGGCGATTGCGCCTTCGTCCGCCGGTGCCCTGCTGAGCCTGGGGGTGTTGGGCGGATTCCTGTTGCGTCAGCCGCTCAAGATCGTCTACCAGGATCGGCGGCGCGGGCGACGTTATGCGCGCACGGCGCTGGCCGAGCGCGTGGCGCTGCTCTACGCGGCGCTAGCCGTGATCGGCTTTCTGGGAGGACTGGCGCTGTCTGGCCTGCGCGCACTGTTGCCGCTGCCGCTGATCGCGCCGCTGACAGTGCTGTTGCTGGTGAGCTACAGCCAGAATCGCGGGCGCGAGTTGATCCCGGAACTGGCGGGGGCGGGCGCTCTGGCGGGCACTGCAACGGCGGTGGCCCTGGCCGGAGGCGCGGCAACCGATCAGGCGCTGGCGCTGTGGGCCATCTTCCTTGGGCGCGCCGTGCCCTCTATCCTGTATGTACGCGCTCGCCTGCGGTTGGACAAGGGGAAGTCCTTTGCCTGGGGGCCGGTGATCGGCAGTCAGGCCCTTGCCATTGCGGGCGTGGCTGTGCTCGCGGTAGCGGGTCTTTCTCCCTGGCTGGCGGTGATCGCCCTGGCAATTCTGGCAGCCCGCGCTGTGTGGGGGCTTTCGCCCTATCGCCCACAGGTGCGCGTGACGATGCTGGGCGTTCAGGAAGTGGCCTTTGGCGCGCTGACGGTACTGTTGACGGTACTCGGCTACGCGCAAGGGTGGTGAAAAGCGCATCGCGCGGGAGAGAGAATGCGGGGGCAAGGGGAGAATACAGCCTCTGGTAGCCTGGGGAGAACTGGCCCCGCGGCCAAAGATTTGGATTCCGTTGATTGGCTTGGCTGGTGAAATCATGTACAATGATGAAGGCTAGCGTTGTTCGTGCGCGTATCACTAACCTTTCAGACTTCGTGGGGGCTACTATGCAACCGACACATCCATCTCAACTGGCTCCTGACAAACCCGTGACAGAGGAGGCGCGGACGGTCGACATCATCAAAGTCTCGGCTCGATCTCGTTCTACGGCAGTAGCCGGTGCTATTGCCGGCGTCGTGCGCGAGCACAACCGGGCGGAGGTCCAGGCCATCGGGGCTGGCGCGGTCAACCAGGCGATCAAAGCGGTTGCTATCGCGCGGGGGTATCTGAGCGACGACAATATTGACGTCATCGTGATCCCCTACTTCACCGAAGTGACCATTGACGACCAGGAACGCACGGCGCTGCGTATGGTAGTTGAACCTCGCTAATCTATCGTCTGCCAAGAGAATTTTGCCCGACCCTGACAGTTAAAGATACCTCTCACAGACGCACAGCCTCGGCCCCATTGACCGGGCTGTGTGTTTTTTTTGGCGCGACCGGAGGGGGCAGCCGAGGTATAATTCTCGCCCGTTCAGAAGCGTGCCTGGGATGGCCATGCCCAATTCTTCTGCAAGGTCCGTCAGACAAACCCGATCTGCTGCTGCCAGGGTATGGTTGCTGAGCATCCTGCCAGCGCTGGCGCTGTTGCTGCTCTACGCCGTCACGCTGCAGACGCACATCAGCGGCAGCTTTGGGGAAACCTCTCCGCAGAACATTCTGAAGAACGAGTACATCAAGGACGTGGCCGAAATCCAGGTGGCGCTCAACGTCTGGGGCACCATCCATCACACTGGCTATCCGCTTTTCGCCAGCGGCGGCAACCTGTTCACCTGGCCCCTGCGCTCGCTGGGGCTGGAACCGGCGGCGGCAGCCAGCCTGTACGCTACTGCCTGGGGGCTGCTGACGCTGATCAGCTTTGGCACGCTGTTGTGGCGATTGACGGAACGGCCCTGGCTGGGCGTCCTGGGCGCTGTATTGCTGGGGACGGTGCGCTCCTTCTGGATTCACAACGTCATCGCCGAGGTCTACAGCATGAGCCTGGCGATCACCGCGCTGCTGTTGCTGGTAGCGCTGTGGCCCGCTCCCTGGCGCGATGGCTGGAGCGCCCGTCACCGTTTGCTGGCGCTGGCGCTGCTGGGAGGGATCGGCGTGGCCCATCATCGGGCGGTGACGTTCATCGCGCCGGGGCTGATCGTGGCCATCGGACCGGCGCTGTGGCGCGAGCGCCCTCCCTGGCGACGCCTGGCCTGGCAGGCAGGGGGGCTGTTCGCGCTGGGCTTTGTGCCCTATCTGTACCTGCCGCTGCGCGCCTGGCAGGGCGCGGAGTGGGTCTATGGCGAGCCGGACACGCTGCGCGGCCTGTGGATCGAGTTCAGCGGGCGCGAGGCCGACCGGCTGGTGCGCCTGCCCGCCGACCTGCACGGCCTGGCCGATAACCTGACCGACACCTGGCAGATTCTGGTGGAGGAACTGTCGCTGCCCGGGCTGCTGGTGGGGATCGTCGCGCTGCTGCTGGCGCTCACCGTGACGCCGCAGCGCCGCGCGGCCCGCCTGATGGCGCTCAGCGCTGCCGGTCCGACCCTGTTCGCCGCGTTGTATCACACCGCCGTGTTGCCTCAGGCGATCTTGATGCCCACGGTTCTGGCGCTGGTCTTTGGCGTCGTCCTCACCGCCGACTGGCTCATCCGCCAATGGAAGGCAGCGGCGGTGCTGGTTGCCGTGAGTCTTGTCTGCTGGGGGGCGGGGCTGGCGATCTGGCATTACGGCTATGTGCGCGAACTGGTAGACGAGCCGACCGGCCTGCAGACTATCGCCCGCATGGAGCGGTTGCCGCGCGGGGAACGGGTGGCGCTGATGTTCCCCTGGGGGCCGCGCTACGCGGCAGCATCCTACGCCCGCCTGGTGACGGGGCAATATGCCGACGTGCGCGTGGTAGATCACAAGGCGGACTACCGCGCGTTGCTGGCGCAAGGGTATCAGCTTTTCACCGAGCCAGAGACATTTTACACGTACCCTCCGCCCTGGCCCAGCGCCTATGGCGCACCTTCTAGCTGGTGGAGCGAGCGCCTGGGTGACTTTGCGCTCAGCTCTGCTACGCCCGGCTACGTGCAACTGCTGACCGTGCCGCCCCTGCTCGCGCCCGACGAACCGCTTGGCGAGCCGATCGTCTACGGCATTCACCGTCAGGCCGCCTGGCTGACCTGCGATCGAGAACACATCTACCTGCACGTGATCTGGAGCGCCGAGCGCCGCCCCGAAGGTGATCCCAGCATCTTCGTGCACCTGACGGGCGACATGCCCGCCCCCAATCCGCCCAACGCCGATGCCCGCCATCCCGTCTATGGGCTTTACCCGTTCACTGAGCTGTTTCCCGGCCAGTGGGTGCGCGACGATTTCACCCTGCCGCGCTTGCCAGACGGGACACAGGTGCGCTTCGGGCTGTATGAGCAGCGCGACGGGGACTTCGTCAACTACGGGGAGATGGCGTTGCCTGTCGCCAGTTGCACACTGCCGCCCTGGGCGGAAGGGCGGTAGCGTCCGGCTCGCGCCGGAGAGCAGGGGTGAGGTGGGCGCTCCCGCCTCAAGCCAATCACTGACAACCTTTGCAAGGCCCCTTGTTCCGCTTGCTCATAGCCTGCAGGGCATGAACTCTGTATACTTAGGCGCGGGTTTCCTATCGTAAGGAGCGACTCATGCGCGACTTCATTTCTGAGCGGGTTCGCCTTGTCCCGCCTTCTGGCATTCGCAAGTTCTTCGATATCAGCGCCACCATGACCGATGTGATTTCGCTGGGCATCGGCGAACCGGATTTCGTCACGCCGCAGCCGATCATTCGCGCGGGCGTCCGCGCCCTGGAAGCAGGGCACACGCACTACACCAGCAACAGCGGTACGGTGGAACTGCGCCAGGCCATCGCCCGTTATATCGAGCGGCTCTATGGCATCCGCTACGATCCGGAAAGCGAAATCCTGGTCACGGTGGGGGTCAGCGAGGCGCTCTACCTGGTGATGAACGCCATAGTGAACCCTGGCGACGAGGTGATCGTCCCACAGCCCTGCTTTGTATCCTATGCGCCCGAAGTGACCTTTGCGGGCGGTGTGCCTGTGGTGATTGACACGTTCGTCGAGGAGGAATTTCAGGTCACCGGCGCGGCTGTCGGGGCGGCGGTGACGCCGCGCACCAAAGCCATCCTGATCGGCTATCCCAACAATCCCACAGGCGCGGTGATGTCGCGCGAGCGCCTGCTGGAAATTGCCGCCGTCGCCGAGCGACATGATCTGCTGGTGATCTCCGATGAGATTTACGACCGCCTGGTCTACGGCATCGAACATGTGCACTTTGCCACGCTGCCGGGGATGCGTTCGCGTACGGTGGTTTTGGGCGGCTTCAGCAAGAGCCATGCCATGACCGGTTGGCGATTGGGTTATGCGCTCGGTCCCGCCGAGGTGATCGCCGCCATGCGCAAGATTCACCAGTACACCATCATGTCGGCCCCGACGGTGGCGCAGATCGCCGTTGCGGAGACGCTCGATCAGGTCGAAGAAGAGGTGGAACGAATGCGGGCGGAGTACGATCGTCGTCGCCGCCTAATGGTGGACGGCTTCAACTCGCTGGGGCTGCGGTGCTTCGAGCCGCGCGGCGCTTTCTACGCCTTTCCCAACGTCAGCGCTTCCGGGCTGGACGAAGAGGTCTTCGCCGAAGCGCTGCTGCGCGAAGAACGGGTGGCGGTCATTCCAGGCTCAGCGTTCGGGGCATCGGGCGCGGGATTTGTACGGGCCTGCTATGCCACGGCCTATGAGAAAATCGAGGAGGCGTTGGAGCGGATTCAGCGCTTCATGCAACGGCACGGGTAGCCTCTGGCAGAGCACTTCAGGGTGTTCTCTTCTGGGGACAAGGGGCACAGAGGATGCCGCGGAGCAGGCAGAGTCAGTGGGGCGCTGTCTCTCTGCGCGCTTTCTGCGCCTCAGCGGTGAATCTTTCTCAGTGGGACTTTAGGGCACTTGCGCGCATGGCGGCTCTGGTCTACCGTTGAGTGGATAGTGGCACCCGGTCTGGCAGGAGGGAAGAGGTGGACAGCGCAGATCGTCAGGAAGCCATCGAAATCCTGAACTCCATGATGCGTCAGCGCGAACAGACGCGCGCGGTTCTGGAAGAGACGTTGCATGACTTCTCGACACGCCTCTTCACAGCCCTGGAACAGGCTCTGACGGAGATCGCGCAGGCTGGAGTTCCTGGCCTGGGCAAGTATCGCCGTCTGGCGCATCCGGCGGGCGGTGGCCGGGAAGGGTTCCAGATGTTCATTGAAGACTGGAGCATTATCTTCATCCCGCTGTTAGGCTTCGCCCGCCCCAACGTGCTCGATGAAGCGCGTATCCCCTCGGTGCAGTTCAAGGAGCCATGCGCCCGTATCGCCGTCTTCCTGACCGACAACCCCCAGGGCAACGCTTTCTACGATTTCTTGATCCTGCAAGATCGCTCCTGGTTCGCCTGGGGCTATGGCTGGCCGCGGCAACAGTCCGATATCGAGAGCACGGACTTCGAGGCGCTGGCGCTGGAGCTGATTGTCAGCTTCGCCAAGGACATCTTCAAGACATGGCACACGCGCGGCAACACCCAGCTCGCCGCCGCGCTGGACGCCAAGAAGCGCTGCTACACATTCGGCTTGCCAGGCGAAGAGCTGCAGGGGATTTGAGGCTCGGCCTCTCCGCGGTGTGCGACCCTGCGGGCGTATCTCGTCTGCGAGCAAAGCTCAAACCGCCGAGACGCAGGGTGCGCGGGAACGGTTGACCTCACCCCCACTCGGCGTTGGCGCGCCTCCAAGCCGAGCGTAGCGAGGCTGGGGGTGAGGTAAAGCGGCAAGCGCATTTGATGCGATCAACCCCGCCTTCACCAGCCTTGACAGCGCTTTGGCCCACTGCTACAATTCGCTCACACTGAGGCGCAATTGTCCGCACAGCGGGCCTGTAGCTCAATTGGGAGAGCGCTACAATCGCACTGTAGAGGTCAGGGGTTCGAATCCCCTCAGGTCCACCATCCTCTTGTAGCGCAGACCGGCATGAAAGCCGGTCTTTTTTATTCCCCCAGTTTCGGAGTGCGTGCAAAGTGTGACGGGCCATTTGCAGACACAGCCTGCTGCCCTTCACCCCTCAATCCCCTCGCCCCCGCGACTGCGTCGCGGGGCGAGGGGACTTAATGTCTCTCGCCCAGGTGCCCGCCGCGCGGGAGAAGGGGCCGGGGGTTGAGGGCCATCGGCTCAAGATGTGGGTAATGATAAGCCGACGCGGAGAGGGGGCGAGCCGAGCGTAGCGAGGCTGGGGGTGAGGTAAAGCGGCAAGCGGTTTGATGCAATTCCCCTAGCTCGCCCCCCAGTTTCGTTCCTGCTCGATCTCAAGTATAGTAAGGGCGTATAGAGTGATCGTCTTAATGAAGGAAGGCTCAATGTGCCGCTTCGCGTTTGCCGTCATATTATTTTTGGTGATGACGGCTGCTCTGGCCGCGCCCGCGTTGGCTCAGGGGAATTCGCCTCCGGCCACGCATGTGGTGCAGCCGGGCGAAACGCTGTTCCGCATCGCCTTGCGCTACGGCGTGACGGTTGAGGCGCTGCGCTACGCCAACGGTCTCACCGAGGCGAGTGTGATACTCAGCGGGCAGACGCTGATCATCCCCTCTGGCGCGGCGATTACCTATGCGCCGGGGGTGCGCACCCATCGCGTCGCGCAGGGCGAGTCGCTGGAACAGCTCGCCCGGCGTTACAACCTCACCCCCGATGCGCTGTTGCGCGCCAACAATCTGACGGCGAACGACACCCTGGTGCCCGGTCAGGTGCTGATCATCCCGGAGGGCAGCGGCACGGCTGATCTGGGCTTGATGGGCGTGTCGGTGCCTCTCCAACCGGTTTCACCGCCTGTGGCCGACCTGGGGATTCTGCCCGCGAGTGGACCATACCCTGCGGCCTCCTTGGCCAATGTCCCTGCTATGTCAGTCGCTTTGCCTGAGACCGCGCCGAATTCCGAGCCGGAACACGCCGCCGATGCCGCGCCCGCTTCTGTCTCTGGGCCAGAGACGGCGTCTGCTGGACAGCCGCCCATCATAGCGGATGCTGGCGCAGCGCAGACCATCTCCTCTCCGTCGGAGACAGCACTGATCAACAGCGCACCGGATACAGCGCTCAGCGCGCCCGACCAGGACAGTCTGGCCCCGGCGCAGGAGGATGTTTCTGCCGCCATGCAGTCCCCCGCCAGCGAACCGCCCGCTGCGCAACCGGACACGACGAGACTCGGCGGGTTCGCCCTGCCGCCCGCTCCTGTGGAGGTCGCCGCTGTGCCGCCCGCCGAAGAATCCGCTATCCTGGTGGTGGAAGGGGAGACGCTCGATACGCCCGACCTGGGCATCCTCCCGCCGGATACGGCTTTGTGGTTGCAACTACCAGGGTTGTTCACCGCAGGCGGGCCGCGTGTGCGCGAAATCTACGAGCGCGGGCAGACGCTGGGCAACAATCCGCGCGCTTTTTCCAAGATCGGTGACTGCAACAGCGAGTTGCCGTTCTTCCTGGGGCGCTTCGATAGCGGCGACTACGACCTCGGCCCCTACCAGTACCTGCAGCCGGTGATTGACTACTTCGCTGGCTCGTTTGGGCGGCAAAGCGTGACAGTGTGGACGGGCAACCATGCCTGGTCGGTGCTCGACCCGACCTTCGCCAACCCGACGCGGTGTCTGCCGGGCGAGACACCGCTTGCCTGCGAGTTCCGGCTACATCGTCCCAGTGTGGTGCTGATCCGCCTGGGCACCAACGAAGCCAATACGCCGGCGCTCTTCGAGCAATACCTGCGCGCGATCGTGGACTATTCGATTGAGCGCGGCGTGATCCCGGTTCTGGGGACGAAGGCGGATCAACTGGAAGGTAGCGACGCCATCAACGAGGTTGTGCGCCGGCTGGCGGCGGAATATCAGGTGCCGTTGTGGGACTTCGGGCGGATCGCCAGCACGTTGCCGGGACGCGGCCTGCGCGATGACGGCTTTCACATGACCTGGTATCCGCTCACCTTCAGCGATCCGCGCGCGTTGCAGCAGGGGCACTCTGTGCACAACCTGACCGCCCTGATCGCCCTGTACACCGTCTGGCAGAACGTGTTGCACTAGACGAGCCGAGCGTAGCAAGGCGGAGGGTGGCGCGCGCTTGCTGCCATTATCCCGATGCTCAGACGCTAATCCGTTTATCAGGCGCGAACAGCAACAGAGCCTAATCGCTTGCAACCGCTGGCTGCCGGGCGTGTCGCCCGTGTACCCCCGCAAAGATCGCCAGCATCAGCGCAGCCTCGGCCACAAGCAGCAGGGTCATCGCCAGGCCGCTGACGCGGTCGAGCAAAGCTCCCTGCAGCCAGGGTAACGTCGTTGCGCCGAAGCTGGCCATGGCCACCACCACACTGGTGGCTTTGCCTGGCCCCTGAGGGAAGGTTGCAGTGGTGATGGCAACCATGGTGGGGAACGGCGGTCCCGACCAGAAACCGAGCACCAGCACGGCCAGTGCCGTCAGTACCATACTGCCCGATCCAATTGCCAGCAGTCCGCTGCCTGCCAGCAACCCGCTCATGCACATCAGCAGCACGGTCTGCGGGCTGAAACGTCCCCCGTAGCCCGCGGCCACCAGCCGTCCCACTGTGAGCGCCAACCAGTAGCCCGACGTGATCAGCGCGCCGACTTCTTTGCCGTGCGTGGTAGTGCGATCCACATAGGCCGTTGTCCACGCGCCCATGCCCGCTTCCATCCCCACAAACAGCATCAGCAAGAGGCCCAGCGTCCACAGCAAGGGGGTGCGATAGCTGAAGGGGGGCGCTGCCTGACGCCGGGCGGATCGCGCGGTGGCGGGCGGGGTGGAGTCCAGGCGCAGGATGAGCGGTAGCGGCGCGACCACTATCAGCACGCCTACGCCCAGCGCGGGCAGAGCCGTATCCCACAGGCGCAGCGTCAGGCCAGCGATGGCCGGGCCGACGATGGAGCCGACGCCGTAGAAAGTGTGCAGCAGATTGAGCATGGGCACGCTGCGGTGCGCGAAGCGCTGCGCAATGAACAGATTGGTGCCAATGTCCAGCCCACCGAAGCCCAGGCCAAAGATCAGGCCGGCTGCCAGCAACAGCCACAGGTTGGGCAGGGTCAGGATGCCCAGGCTGCCCAGCGTGGCCAGCGTACACGCCGCCAGCAACACCGGACGCTGTCCCCAGCGATCGTTGAGCGCGCCCGCCACCAGTTGCGCCACCAGCGTCCCGCTCCAGACCATGGTGACCAGGCTCCCCAGGGTGGCCAGGTCACGCCCGGCGCGGTCGGCCAGGTCGGGCAACGCCGGGCCGAGTGCCGCGCTCAACAGGCCGATGGCGATGAAGATGACGAACGACATTGTCAGGGCAGCTCTGGTGCTCATGGATGAGGACTCCCAGGCGGGGAAAGGGCAACTGAACAGGTAGTGGTGATACACCCAAATGCAGGGGCTGTCAAATAGCCCTCAGGGGGATTGCATCAAACCGCTTGCCGCTTTACCTCACCCCCAGCCTCGCTTCGCTCGGCTTGCCCCTTCCCCGCCGCGGGGCTTATCATTACCCCACATCTTGAGCCGATGGCCCTCATCCCCCGGCCCCTTCTCCCGCGCTGCGGGCGAAGGGGAGCGCCCACACGCCAGACAGTAAGTCCCCTCGCCCCGCGACGCAGTCACGAGGGAGAGGGGATTGAGGGGTGAGGGGCAACAGACTGCAGCAAATGGCCTGTCATGTTTTGCACGCACCTGAATAGCCCCCCATTTGCGCGAGACACAATGTCTCACCGCAGGACACGCCGAAGGCGCAGAGAAAGACACAGCAGTGAACGCAGGTGCGGAAAGCGAACCCGGTTCTGCGCCTACTCTTCGTCTCCGTGCAGGGAAAGAGTGCCAGGGGGCGAGGTTTTCAGGCGCTCTCTGATCGTTCGCAGCCGCGGCCAGGTCTGCGCGATCGCCTGACGGGTCTGCTGCACAGAGAAGACGAACAGGAACAGCGCCGTCGCTGTGAGCACAATGGCCGGGCCGGTGGCGATATCCTGGTAGTAGGAGATATAGAAGCCGATGATGCTCGACGCTGCACCGAACAGGGCCGACACAAACATCATTGGCAACAGACGCTTGCTGACCAATTGTGCGGTAGCCGCGGGCGTCACCAGCAAGGCGACCATCAAAGCGATGCCCACCGTCTGCAGCGAGACGACGATTGTCACTGCGATCAGCACCAGCAGCAGTAGCCGGAAGGCTTCGGTGGGCAAGCGCAGCGTGCGGGCCAGCGCCGGATCGAAGGAGATGATCATGAACTCCTTGAAGAAGAGCGCTACGACGAGCAACACCGCCGCCCCAAAGCCGATGATGCGCAGCAGGTCGCCTTCGGACACGCCCAGAATCTGCCCGAACAGGATATGCGACAGATCGCCCGCGTAGTTGTTGATGCGCGAGATCATGGCGATGCCCAGCGCGAACATCGCGGCGAACACAACGCCGATGGCCGTGTCTTCGCGGATTTTCTCGTGGCGCGTCAGGTAACCGATGCCCAGAGCGCTGAGCACGCCTGCCACCAGCCCGCCCCAGAACAGGTTGTCGGTCCCCCCGTTGGCGCGCTGATAGGCAAAGGCCACGCCGGGCAGGATGGCATGCGCCAGGGCGTCGCCGAAGAAAGCCATGCCGCGCACCACCACGTACGTGCCCAGCACCCCACTGACAATCCCCACCACGATCGCCGCTGCCAGGCTGCGCGCCAGCAGGGGGTATTGCAGCGGGCTGAGCACGACCTGGTCGAAGTTGTGCCACAGCACGTCCCAGGCTGCTATCAGGATTTGCCACAGGCCGGCGTCAGCCAGCCACAACGCCAGACCCTCGCCTGCCATTGCTACCGCTATCCTCTCCTTGCCCCAACAGGCGCTGCATGACCTCCGGCGCGACCGGCGCGGTCATGTCCAGCGTCAGGGGCGTCACCGCGACGATGCCCGCCCGTACCAACGCCGCGTCCGTGTTCTCGTCGGTCAGGGCTGCCGCGTTCACTTTGTAGCCGATGCGCCCCTCGTCTCCCAGTTGGCGGCGCAGCGGCGGCAGCGGCACGAAATACTGAGCGCGCTCCAGCCGGGCCAGCCGCCAAGGAGTCTGTGGGGTGGCGCTGGCGGGAATGTCAATTTTCAGCACGTCCACTTCGGGCGGGCGTTCGGCGTGCAGCCAGCGCTCGGCGAACAGGCGCGTGAAGTAGATCGCCGCGCTAAAGTCCACCGAGTCATCGTAGTTGTAGTGCAGCGACGGGTCTACTTCCAGCGAGACGGCCAGCGCTGGAATGCCGAACGAAGCTGCCTCTAGCGCCGCGCCCACCGTGCCAGAGCCGGTGACGCCTGTGCCGACATTCTCACCGTAGTTGATGCCTACCACAGCCAGCGCGGGCAGGCGGTCGGTCAGTTCCAGCACGGCGTGATCGATCGCCTGCGCCGGTGAGGCATTGGCAGCGTAAGCGGGCCACGTCTGCCCCTGATAGCTGATGGTGGTCGGGAACAGGCGGCCATCGTTGAAAGTGGGGAAGCTGCGCCCCATGCCAGATTGCTGGACGCTGGGCGCGACGATCAGCAAGTCGCCCAGCGGATCGAGCGCTGCCGCCGACGCCGCCAGGCCAGGCGAACCGATTCCATCGTCGTTGCAGAGCAAAATCAACGGTCGAGTCATGGTGATTATGTCATCCTGTGCGCGTGTACATGTCGGAGCTCGTCATGATCATGGCACGGTTGGTCGGGAATGACCAGATATTGATCGCCATCGCGCAACAGGGCGATGCGTTCCCCGAAGGTTGCGGCCAGGTTGTCCGGCGTGTAGACCTCTGCGGGCGGGCCATAGGCCAGCATTCGCCCGCCACTGAGCAACATCAGCCTGTCGTAGTGCGTGGCCGCCTGCACTAGGTTATGCGTGGCGAGCAACACCGCTACACCTTCCTCGCGCAGTACGTCGAGCACCTGGAAAATGTCGTTTTCGGCGGCGGCGTCCACGCCGCTGAAGGGTTCGTCGAGCAGCAGCACACTGGCCTGCTGCGCCAGCGCCCGCGCCACGAAGACGCGCCGCCGCTGCCCGCCGCTCAGTTCGCCGATCTGCCGTTTGCGCAGCGCCCACATGCCCACACGCTCCAGCGCCTGCCGTACCGCTTCGCGGTCGCGTTTGCGCGGCGGCAGGATATAGCCGATCTGCCGGGCGCGGCCCATCATCACCACGTCCCAGACAGTAGCGGGGAAACGCCAGTCAATCGCCTCGTACTGCGGCACGTAGCCGATCATGCCGTGACTGTCGCGGCACGACGCCCCCTGAATCGAGATCGCGCCCTGGTGCGGCAGCAAGCCCACCAGCGCCTTGAACAGGGTGGACTTGCCCGCGCCGTTCGGCCCGACAATGCCGACGCGCTCGCCCGCAAATACGTCAAAAGTGATGTGAGCGATGGCCTGATGCCCGTTATAGCCCGCCGACAGGTCGCGCACGGTCATCACCGGCAGCGGACTGTCACAGTCGGCAGGTTCCGCCTGACGGTTGAGCAGGGTTCGCAGCGAAAAGTCGGCCATGAGAGCACCCTCTTCTCCGGATGGCGAGCCAGCCTCAAGGGCAGACGCTGGCTCGCCCGATTTTGCGTTGTGATCGTCAGCGCAGCGCCTGGACGATCTGCGCCGCGTTGTAGCGCATGTAGTTCAGATAGCTGTCCGTCGGCCCGCCCGCCTCGCTGAGCGAACCGGTGTAGAGCCGTACCAGCTTTGCGCCGGTCTCATCGGCAATCTGCTGCGCCAGGCTATCGCTGACGGTCGTTTCGGTGAACACCGCGGGCACGTCGTACTGACGCACCGTCTCGATCAGCGCCAGCAGTTCCTGTACCGATGGCTCATTGGCCGTGCCGCCGCCGGGTAACACCACACCCAACACGGTCAGGCCATAGCGGGCCGCCAGATAGCTAAAAGTCTCGTGGTTGGTGATCAGGTAGCGGCGCTCGGCAGGCAATGTGGCGAACTGCGCCGCCAACTCAATGTGCAGCGCGACCAGTTGTGCGACATAGGCTTCGGCGTTGGCGGCATAGATGGCAGCGTTGGCCGGGTCTTCTGCGCTGAGCATGTCGCGGATCATCAGCGTCCACAGCGCCACGTTGACCGGGTCTGTCCACACGTGTGGGTCGGCCATGCCCAGCACTTCCAGGTAATCCGCGTCGTCGCGCGTCACCGCGCCCGGTGATGCCAGTTCGTCCAGCCCAAAGGCGGTGCGCACTGCCTGCCAGTGAGCGGCGCACAGGGCATCCAGGCTGGTCCCGGCAACTCCGGAACCGCCCGCGGGCGTTGCGTTGGCCGGAGCGTCTTCGGCGTGTTCGTCTTCACCCTCGTGCTCGTGACTCAGGCCAGCCAGCACTGGGCGGATGGGCAGGCAGCCCCATAGCTCGTAGACCGTGCCCTCTGCCGCCTCGTATACCACCTTTTGCAGGCGCTCTTCGAAGTTCAGCCCGATGATGAATACGGCGTCGGCTTCGCTGAGACGTACCACGTCCTGCGCCGACGGTTCGTAGGAGTGCGGGTTTGCACCCAGTGGGATAAGCATCTCTACGTCGGCAGCGTCACCGGCCACGTTGCGCACCACGTCGGCCAGCACACTGAAACTAACCATGACTTGCAGCCGATTGTCCTGTGCGGCAACTGGAATGCCAGTCAGCGAGGCCGTCAGGACGACAGCGAGCAGAAGCGTCAAGAGAATTGGGGCGGAGATACGACGAAGGATCGGCATGCGATGAGACATTGCTCCACTCCTGTAGTGTAGACCCTATCCCTTTTTGTCGGCACGCTGACACTCGGCGCAGAGACCGGAGAT
>OGCI01000337.1_pt1 | contig 58175 bp, 50 predicted proteins | sample 1570021 | NCBI WGS metagenome assembly OGCI01 (sample SAMN06264664, study PRJEB24512) | hot springs metagenome | isolation source: Hot spring water | place: South Africa: Tshipise | collected 2015-06-21
ACCTCGGCGAGATTTGCTACTGGCATCGGAACCCCCTGAGGCGATTCGTTCACCGGTTAGGAAAATGTATGAGAAAGCGAGGACCAAAATGACATCCGTGCACCGCTGTGGAAAACGCAAGGGAAAGAAAAAATAAGCGAGATGAGCGCGCTCATCTCGCCGCAGGGAAGGAGGATAGAATATGCCAACTACTGTCGGAATGACGATCTCCGGGTCGGCGCTCGTGACCTCCCTACTGGCCGCGAGCAACGTTAAATGGGTTCACTGGGGCACAGGTACTACCGCGTTCGCCCCGTCACAGACGGCCCTGATTGCGCCCCTGCCCGAAGCGCGCGTGGCCGGGACCCAAAGCCAGCAGACTACTGTTACGACGAACGATACCTACCAGGTAGTAGCGACGCTCACGAAGGCCACCGAGGCAGCGGCCGTTTCCGAGGCTGGCATATTTACCGCTTCGACCGGCGGTAGCATGTACTGCAGGGCCGCATTCGATCCAATTAACGTAGACCCGGGTGACAGTATCGACTTTACATTCCGGATTCGCTACGTTCATAGTTAGGAAAATAGTTCGCCAACATGAGAGGGGGCGACGTCTACATCTAGAATGCCATGCCGACCTACACGATATTACTCTCTGCCATATCAGCGTCTACCGCTACTCTGGTCAGGAGAGCCGGCAAACTGATGAGCGCGTTGAGCGCGACCATTGCTACCCTGACTCGGAGAGCCGATAAAATCGCGAGCGCGTCGAGCGGGACTATCGCGAGCCTCGCCCGGATAACCGACAAAATGATGACGACCCTCAGCGGGACTATCGCGAGCCTGGCCCGGATAGCTGACAAAATCCTGGTAGCGATCTCGGACACCACCGGTACTCTCGCATCGAGAGTAATACGCAGGGCGTACGCCACGATCGGCCTCATATCTCGGGGAGCGGAGCGTGGTCTCACGTCTCATGCGATTACGGGTCTGGAGGCGGACGGAGCCGAGCGCGGCCCGATATCCCACGGCACGAGGAGACAACCATGAATGAACCCGAACCAGTCTATCTGGGCGCGTTCCAGCCGATGAAGCGGGGCGACATCCTGGACCGCTACATCGACATTAGCGCCGATTTAGTGTCCGCCAGGGGAGAGACCATCGAGACGGCCACGTTCACCGTGACGGCCGCTGGGAGCGAGGATCCAATCGGTTCACCCCCACACGCGTGGGGACAACACTTCGGAAAGCCCCTTTTTAAGCCATGCGAATCAGCGAAAGACCGTCGAAGTCTTCGATTGCCCGCGAGCTCTCTCCAAAGGATTCCAGTCGATACCCCTGCTCGGTATTACTGGAGTAAATGAGGAGACCTCCACCTCCGCGAGCTTGGCTTCTGGCCTTGTCCCACAGCTTGTCACGCACCATAGCAGAGACCTGCCCCACAAACACACCGGCCTTCGGTTCCAACAACCATCGAGTCAACTCGCCACGAAGGCTAACCGGTACTCTTTCCAAGATAAGGACTATCAACCCTCCACCCTCTCGTTTCCTTGGTTACACATACGCCCGACCACCTTCTACGCTCTCGCCATCCGGGTCCCATAAAGGCCCAGGGGCAGCAGCATCGTCGTCATACAGTTCAAGCGGTTCCCAGCCCCCTCGTTCAGAAAGCATTAGCACGTTCTGCACGTCCGGGATTATGCGGCTGAGCAGACGCGTCTCGACAAATCGGTCGCGACAAGCCAGACGCACCCTCCTCTCAATATCGTCTGCCCCTTCGGCTGCGGCTTGAAAAGCAATGCGCACGGTTATCTCGGTCTTGTACAAGTCGGCCACGTCGTAGACGAAGGACAGCATCTTGCCAGTGTGGATGAATCCGAGAGCCGGAGAAAACCCCGCGGAGATCACGGCAGCGTGGCACACCCCGTACAAGCACGCGTTGGCCGCCGACAACGCACGGTTTACCGGGTCCGAACTCAGCCACGCATCGCGGCGATAGCTGCGTCCAGACCATTCCACCCCGGTCTCGCGGGCTGCTTTAGCGTACGCGTCGCGGACTCTGGCACCCTCCATGCCTCGAATCTGCTGAAGGGTGAGGGAAGGATCGAAAGGCTCTGCAAATCGAAATTGGTAAAGTCTGTACACCACTTGCATTCGCAGCGCTTCATCAGCCCACAGACGCGCCTGGTGCAACAAGCGGACAGAACTCCGGGTCTCTCCCATCCCGACAGCGTAAAAGCGGACCGCCCCCTCGCCACACCATGCAACCAGGCATCCATGGTCGGCAAGCACGCTGACCGCCGCGTGCGTGATCGATACTCCTGGGCCAAGCATCAGCAAAGCGAGGTTGGCACAAGGGACCGGGACCTTGCCGCGCTGATCATGAATGGCAATAGCCTTGGCTTCCTGGTCGACGCGGCAATGCTCCACGTAAAGGTAACTCCAACCATCGCTGATCTTGGGTAGAACATGGAGGTCACGGACTCTCATGCCAGGTCTCCAAAGGCTAGGAACGCGCCGGCCCCAGTGACAACAGACCGAATCCGTAGGCTTTCCCCGGGCCGATACCGCGGCGCACTGTGTCCAGGAATACATCTGGATCGGTGATCCGAAGCAATCCTTCGAACAATACGGAGAAGTGTGTCGTCAGATGACGACCTTCAGAGCCCTTCTTTTTTCCTAGAATATTCCCCTCTACACGCGCCCGAACCCGGGGGACGGTGCGACTCTCTCCGTGCTCGCTCATTACCGAATCCGTGACCAATTCGAATCCCCCCGCTGCTTCCTTCCCGTCACCTCTGCCCTTGCCCTGCAGCCACTCGATCTGATCTTCTTCCTTGAGCAAAGCCACCCGCTTCCCCTTGAGTGGGTCACCATCGCGGGCGAGTCGCTTGGTTGGATTAGCCCGCAGCTTGAACGCAACGGTCTGCCCCACTCTAAGACTCTGCAGGGCCTTGGTTATGTCCTTGCATTCGTAGGGTGGTTCCGACCTGTCCCAGACGAGATAAGAGTTCATAACACATAGAAACGACCAATCCGGCTGCACATTCGACTGGACGTAGACTTTAGCGATGCGTTTCGACTCGTCCACCTCAGCTCGGAAGAGGACTCCGAAATGGGCCCGAGGTTCCGTCGTCTCATTCACCGTTGGAAAGGCTTTCATCAACGTGCGGTGCATTTCGTAGGGTTGTGCTAACTCCGACAGTACCTGACGACAGCCCAAGTCAAGGATCAGGCGAGAAAGGTATACGTTTATGGAACTCACAGCTGCCCCCTAGGAAGTGACGATGTGGGAATCGATACATGCCTGCATCGGCGAAAGCCATAGAAGCGGACCACATTTACGCGTAGAGCGTCCTGACGCTCGATCTCTCCCGAGGTGTCCTCCACCCAGGCATCCAATGCCGACGGGACACGGCCACGACGGTGCGCGCCAACCCAGGGTTCTCTGGGTTCTTCCCAGAGTTCCCAGGGTTCCCAGGGTTCCCCCCTCAAGGCGTCCTCTAGGCACTCGTAATCCCGGGTCAGCCTCGCGAACACTGGACGAGTCGGCACACACGACCTGCGCCCAAGATAAAGCGGCCACGCCGGTCGCCGGAGGTTGCCCCTCCACTCAGGATGAGAAGCCTCGCCGGCTAGTTGGCGCAGCAGCATTTCGTCGTCGCTAGCCAGTGCCACGAGGAAGCTGGCATCGTGCAGATAGTCGCGCAGTGACACAATGGTGTTCTCGTCGTACTCGCAGGCCTTGGCCAGGCTCCTTACCGTCTGGCCAGCGGCACCTCCTACCCGGTAGTCGCCTGCCGCGGTCCGGTGATACCCAGATACCGTATGGTAGTCAGTGGCCACTAACCCTGGGCGGTCTACCCTAACGGCAAATTGCAGCGATCGATCCAAGCTTTCCAGCTCGACGTTGCGGCGCCGAAGACCGAGGGCACACCCGATTAAGCCTATGACACCCGACTTCGTGGGCTCGAGCGCCGTGTCACGCACATCCCAACGTGCCCGTGTTCCCCATGATTGCAGCGGACCCTCTAGACGAAGGAGAAGTAGCAGTCTACCCATCACGAACCTCCGTTTGGACTTGGGCCAGCAGAGACCGAAGGTTCGGAGATGAGCCCACGCCGAGAATCTCTAGACCCTCGTGGTGGGTAAGCAGCATACGGCTCCGAGCTTCAAGCCCGTACAAGTTTGTGAGAGTTTCACATTCCCTCTTGAGAGCAAGTGCCGATGCTTTTTCCAGTCCTTCTTTGCTCTTGGGGTCGACCGGTCGGCTAAAGGCGTTGGCGTAACTCACCGGGAGGTTGTCGTCGCGGATCTCCACCCAAAGCAAGCTCGGAAGCTGAAAAGCAGCGAAGGAGTTCTGTTTGCCCGTGGGGGTCACCCGACAGGCCGCTTCAATCAGGCTCTCGATCGCCCTAGCTGCCGTATCACGAGCAGCCGTTTCATCGTCACTGCTTATCGATCGCCTGAAGGCCCGTCCAGTCAGGTTGTCGATCAGACCATCGACGTGTACGTTGAAATACTTGTAGTAACAGGCAGAGTTGAACTCGACATCACCGATCATATCTGCACCGCCTGCTGCCTGGTCGTCAGAGGCCCGCTCAAGATCGTCCACTGCGGTGTAGTAGTCGAACTCATGGTCTACCTTGTGAGTGCTGATAGCATGAGCAAACTGGGTGGCCGCTTCGACGTCGACAAAAGCCTCACTTGTCACCATGCGACCGAAGAGAGCAATATCTATGGCGATAGGCCGCAGGCCTTTGTCTTCCGCCTGCCTTTGCAGCTCTTTGGCGGGAACTTTTTTGAGGGAGGCGGGATCCTTTGCTTGCTCGGCAGCTGCCCGGATGACCTCATACACGGCTTCGACATCTGCGTTGCTGAGAAACATCGTTTGGGCAGTGCGATAGTAGCCACTGTCGTTAGGTCTCTGTTCCCTGCCTTCCTCTGTGCCGAACCCGCTTGCCTTGCTCGCGCCGACTTCAGCCATCTCTGCGCTGAACCCAGCAGCAAGCAGACGGTCTCGGACAAGCTCGGGAAGACCGCGCGTCCTTAAGCCGACCAGGCCCTGCAGGCGGTCTTGGAAGATCTGCGAGCGACGGATGCTACGCTTGATGCACTGACTTGAGATGCGGGCCCTCTTATACCCACCGAAGATCGCCTCTTTGGGACTGCCAGTGTCATCGCGGTTCAGGTTGCTAGGGGCGTGGTTCTGCAGCATGTGCACTTCGACAAGCATGACTACTCACTCCTTGTTTTCCGGTTGGTCATTCTGGGGCTGCTGTTCATCATCCGAAGATTCGACAGCGAAGAAGCTTCTTGCCCACCGCTTTTGGACAAACTTGTCGGGGTGGTTCCAGTTCTTGAGATCATTCAGGAGTTGCGGCCAGTCTACGCCGACTTTCTTACTGACCGCATAGCGCACCATCTGCCTGAGCCGGTAAGGAAGGTCTCCCTCGCCTGTATGAGGATCGAACTCTGATTCCAGCAGGATATTGAAACGGCGACCGATGGATTCGCTGTTGTTGCCAGCAATCGCTTTCTTCCAGGTACGGCCGAAATCACCGCTGAGGCGGTGACGACCGGCCCGGATGTCCGCAGTACTGTACTGAGCCACCAGGCTCCCCACTAGCAGGGCTATGGCCTCAGTCGTGGCTCCTCGGACAAGACCTACGAGCCAGGGACAACGGCCGTCGATAACATCACGCGCTCCTGCAGCCCTCCGTAGTGCGGCGAGCTTACCAGTATCAAGACTCTCGATGCGCCCAATGAACTCTTGCTCACTAGTCTTTTCCGGGTCTGTCACGATAGTGCCCTCCTTAGATTCGCCATCAGTCTGCCACGCGCCTTCACTAGCCGCTCCAATGCATCGCCGTCACTGTCCATATCCTTTGCAGCAAACTCGAACTGTTCGGTGGCAACATCCGAGATGGCCTCACGCCACTCACTGGTCGCTTTGGTCACCACCTCAGGGTCGTCCGGTGCATCGGGGTCCAAAGCAGCCACGTAGCGCAACAGGGAGGCAAACCGGCTTTCCATAGCCTGCCAGTAGGCCCGCTCGCAGCGGTCAGCAATGCCGGCTAGCGCTTCCCGAGCCCCTGGCCCCTCTCTGGGGAAAAGAGCCTTGATGCTTACCCGTAAAGCCCAGGCAGCTTTCTCTGCCCTTTCCAATTCCTGGACCACGATGGCCCCCAAACGAGTAGAGCGTCCGAGAGCAGGTGGAACAGCCCATACAGCTTTCTGCCACTCGAATACCTTCATGTTCATGTCGGTCCGCATCGCATACAGTTGGACCCGGCTTGGCAGGTCGTGCCTGTCCAGCGCGAAAGCGTTCTCAATCACATCCGGCCGTTTGAACAAGACTCTCGCATTATCACGACCGTGTTGAAGATCGTTCAGCAAGAAGAAGGCACCCGCATCGCGCCATAGCGACCGGTTTTCGCGCATTCGCACAGGTGTGACCCTGGCACCCTCGTACTGGTAGGCGAGATTCGCGTCGATCCAGCGAAAGCGCGTGCTGTCCCCTTTGGCAAAACGCATACGCCCGACGCGCACCGCCGACTCTCTGGACGCGTCAGCCCCCGCTGTCGGCAGAAGTTGAATGCGCCGAGGCCTCCATGTCAACGCTTCTACGGTCGTAGCCTCGGTACGCTCTTGACCCGGAGCGCTTTTGTTTCGCCAGGCCACCGCGCCGTCCCCGCCTTCCTGGCCCTCCCGGAGAGGGAGGTTCAACACGAGAGTCTCGTAGAGGTTGCGGCCGACCGGCAGCACGTAGACGCCTGGTGCTCCGTTGATCGACGGACTCATGCCTTGACCGCCAGCAGTCATGAACGGAGCTATGGTGGTAAGCAAGCGAGCGGCTTCCGCAGGACTGACCTCCCATGCATCTTCAGGGTAATGGTGCCAGTGGATCGCACCGATACCACTGGGAATAACGGGGAACAGACCAGCGAGAGGCTTTGGTCTGTCGGCGGGAGACATGACCATCTGCAGAAAAGGTCTCTCTGCGTCAAAAAGATCGAACACGTTGCCGCACGCCTGTACGTACTCGTGGAAAAGATGGGGGTCGAATGAACCTTCGTCTAGCAGCTCTTCGAGGTCGTACCGATCTCGCGGCCGTCTGTCGGCCAGAATCAACGCATCAAGCACAAAGGCCACGAGTAGTCGATAAAGACCGAATTCCACGATAGGGCAGGGATCTTTGATCTCAACCAACTCATGTGCTTGCTCGAGGCAAGAAAGCACACCAAGCTCAGTGACGACCCCATCGCTCCTTGCCACCGGTACCCATGCTTCGGCAAGGACGTTGAAACTGAAGTCGGTCATGGCAGCCTCCTTACCAATAGGCCCAGCGTGTCGTCATACCGCACCTCTATCACTCCCCCTTTCTCGGTAGAGCCTCGCCACAAACCTTGTTCATTCATTGGCAGAAGCAGCACCCCCTTCAGCTTGCCTTTCCCGTACACCCCGGCCGCAAAGCCCTCAGCCGGTTTGGCCACAGGTAAGTACCCTGGCACCTTGACTGACTGCCGGTAGAGTTCGCACACTTCCGTCATCGACACGTCGCCTGCGGCCAAGACACCAAGCTCGGACTCAGGCACCAAGAGTGCTGTCTGGTCGGAGGCTCCCAGACGGGTCTGAGCACGCCAGCCGTTGCCGTCATCACTGTCATCGCCTATCGGGTTGTTGTCTATGGGCACGAACCTGTCTGACCGAGGTTCTTTAAGGAGGAACTGCCGCGCCTGATCCCGCAAACGCCTGGTTTCTTCTTCCCAGGCAGAATCAGCAGCACGGATCTCTTCCCATGGCACAGCGCTCTGGGGCCATGTGGAAGTGCCATAGCAACGTTCGATGAGAACGCGAAAATCCCGGGGGAAAGAAAACTCTACCGTCGCCCTGTAGGCGCCAAGTATCGCCAGCGTTCTAAGGAGAGGTTTCCGGGCATACACATAACCCGTGCCGCCAAAGTCCAGGCTCCCCGGTGGAGGGGTGAGAACGAATAGTCTGGGGTCTTGCCGCCGCGCTACATGCCTGTGCAATCGCCCACTACGCTGAAGAAGAAGATCCACAGGTGCGATCTCAGTGATCATGTAGTCGAAATCCACATCGAGGCTTTGTTCGACGACCTGAGTTGCCACCAGCACACAGCGACCCGGCCGCGCGGTTCGGTCTTTCCCGAACATACGCACAACTTCGCTTGCTAGCTCGCTCCGAGCAGCCGCCTTGAAGCGAGCGTGGAAAAGCAGCTTCTCGTGTGCGGGAAGCTGTAGAGCTTCGTATACTGCCTGGGCTTGTCTGACCGTGTTGACCACAACACAGCAGCAGCCGCCGCCGTTGACCACCGCTTGGGCAGCAGCCGCGGTTTTGTCAGCGTCGCCAAGCAGCCCGGGTAGACATTCCACCACCAGATTCTTCGTCGAACTTGGCGCCCCGACAAGGAATCGCGGCCGGTCACCCTTCTCAGCAACGGTCACCAGGGGGTAAGGTGCCTCGCTAACCTCCAGCGGCCGATCGGCGACCTGTGCACCGTAAGCCTGCAGCATGGCCTGGCGCTGGGCAGCCGTGAGTGTCGCTGAAAGAAGGATCACCGGGACCCGGAGTGACGAGCACCATTTGAGCAGGCGCTCGATGATCGCACTCATATAGGCGTCATAGGCGTGTACCTCGTCGATGACAAGAATGCGGCGGTTCAAACCGTAGAGCCGCAAGAAACCGAACTTGACGTTCATGCCCGCCAGCATGGCCTGGTCCACCGTTCCCACACCGTGCTCGGCCAACATGGCCCGCCGAGTCGGTCGGAACCACGCAGCAGCCAATGCTGCCTCGTCAGGTGAATCACCCGCAATTGGCCGCACCTCATTCTCCGTCTCGTCGCGTAACCAAGCCATGCCGTGTACCAGTCTGACTTCTGCTGAATCTCCGAGTCTGGCTAGGTAGTCCGCACGATAGCGCTCAAAAAGGCAGTCGCTCGTGGCCATGGTAGGCAGCGCAAAGTAGAGGCCGCGAAAGCCTTGATCCCGCCACTTCTCGGCCAAGATCCAGGCAGCCTCGGTCTTGCCTTCTCCCATGGGCGCCTCGATGATGACTAGGCCAGGTGGGATTGGGTTTTGTAGCAAGAGCGCCTGGACAGGCCTTGGCACCGCCACAATCTGGTCAGCCTTAGAGTTCCGGCTGTCGGCACCCAACCCAAGCGCTGCCACACAATCACGAGCCACCTCACGTGCGGCCGCAAAATAGGCGCGAGGGTCGTCAATCCCGCGCAGGCGCTCATCCTCCAAGAACCGCTCGTTGCTCGCCAACCAGTCGCATAGCACCACCCTGCCAGCAAGAAGCATGCCGAAGGCACTAACGTCCACCCCACAAGGCGCCGGCAACCGGCTTACGTCTAGAACTTCCCGCAAGAGACCGCAGAGCTCCTGCTGGGCGACCCGATAGCGCTGGCCGAGAGGCGGGGCTTTGTCTTCCCAATTGCCGTGGTGAGCGGCTATTGCCAAAGCCAAGGCATCGGTCTCGCGCCTTTCTAGTGCCTCTTTGAACAGTTCGCGTACAAACTGCGCTGAGAACCGCTCATGCCGGCAGTCAGCGTCGCCCGTCTTGGGAAAACCGGCCGCGGCGACCTCAGCGGACAATTCGACAACCCTATGTTGGAACTGAGGACTAGCTTTGCCTACATCGTGAAGTGCCACAAGAAAGGCGACCTCGGTTTCACTGAGGCCCATGTGGGTTCCAACAGAGGGCAGAGCCAGCGACACAGCCGCCGCGTCCAGCAAGTGCTTCCACAGAGCGTGCCTTGGTTGGCTCTTTGCCCAAAGCACTTTGAAGCTATCTTCTGCGGCCAACTTGCCGTCAGTCATCAACACACCAGCCACAATTCCTGCCTCCGCAAGCGGCCTGGATAATCGGTCGACTTATTCTCGACTTTAGCACTTGGCGCGGACAGGAAAACTGCGTTTAGGCTGTTGGGGTTACCCTCACCGCCATTGGAGACTGGCTTCGCGGTCGTCTGGCGCTAAGTGAGCGCAGGCGCGCACCAAACTGTCCTGGCGTTCCTCGGGGGGAACGGGCAAACCCGGGGAAGTGCGCCCGCCATAGCTGTGAGCGCGCGTCGATACCTACCACGCGATGTCAGGAGTGCTTGCAGCCGACAGGCGCAGGGGAGTCCGGCGTCGGCCGTCAGGTCCGAATAGGTCAGGCCGTAGCCCAACCTGCCAGTACGACATCGAAAGAGCAGGTGAAGACCAACCAAGTTTGCACTGCCCGGTGTCCCGCGGGTAACAACCTGTTTCCCGTCCTCTTAATGACAGAGGCTTTTAGGGAGGAGGACACGAGTGCGACCTCCCGGCTCTTCTAATCGTTCTCTATGGCTGACCCGCTGCAGACTTTGCCTGAGCCACTGGAATGGATAATTTCGGCTTCTACAGCCCAAGCAGTCTTCGCCGACGCCTGCCGGATCTTGTCGCGAGCGCCAGTCGAGGCGCACGATATGGGCACAGCTTCTGCACCAGCAGTCTCCTTGGCAGACCCTTCATGGAATGCCGGTTTCGGACCCAGGAGCTTGGACCACAACGGGCCTAGAAAACGACCTCCGGCCGTTGCTCCTTTCCCAGCATCTAGCCACACCAGGTCCCTACGCTATCGCCGACACCCCGGTCTCCCCCGTGCGGATGCGCAAGCATTCCTGCACATCGAGCACGAAAATCTTGCCGTCGCCTATATTGCCCGTGCGCGCCCCCCGGGTGATGGCATCGACAGCCTGCCAAAGTTTGTTATTGCTTACAGCGAGTTCGACCTTGATCTTGTGCAAGAGACCGCCTCGCTCCACATGACTCCGGTAGACTTCGGCTACGCCCTTCTGGCGGCCGCGGCCCATGACGTCGGAGACCGTGAGCAAAAAGATCTCCTCCTCCTCCAAAGCCGCGATGACATCGTCGAGTCGGTCCGGCTGGATGATGGCGATGATGTATTTCACTGACACCCTCTCCTTCTTGGTAGCCCGCGAGTGTCCCTTGCTAGCCCACAAGGGTATAGGCCGACTCGCTGTGCTGAGTGAGATCCAGGCCGATGTTCTCGCTATCCACGCTCACACGTAGACCCATCACTTTGTCGACCAACTTGAGCAGCCCGAAGCTGAGAACGAACGAATACACTGCGCAAATGGCAAGAGCCGCCGCCTGCAGGCCAAGTAGTCGCCAACCCCCAGCCGAAAACAACCCGTCAGCTCCCCCGGGATTGACCGTTGTCGTGGCCCACAACCCGGTCAGCAGGGCACCGAGCATACCCCCCACCCCGTGGACACCAAAGGCGTCCAGCGAGTCGTCATAGCCCACCTTCACTTTGAGGAAAACCACAGCGGCGTAGCAGGCCAAGCCAGCCAACGCTCCGATCCCTACTGCCCCCCAGGGGCTTACAAAGCCGGACGCAGGGGTCACCGCCACCAGGCCTGCCACAACGCCCGAGATGGTCCCCAGCGCGGTGGGCCTCTTGCTCTTGATCCATTCAAGTCCAGCCCAGGCCAGACCCGCAGTGCCAGCAGCCAGGTGAGTATTGAGGAACGCCGATACGGCGAGCTCCCCTGCAGTAAGCGCACTGCCCGCATTGAAGCCGAACCAGCCCAACCAGAGAAGGGCCGCCCCCAGGATGGCAAAGGGCAGGTTATGGGGCGGAGAGATGTCCGGGTAACCCCGACGTTTGCCCACTACAAGCGCCGCCGCCAGAGCCGCCATGCCTGCGTTGATGTGGACCACGGTCCCTCCGGCGAAGTCGAGGGCCCCCCACTCCCGCAGCAGTCCCCCGACACCCCATACCCAGTGGGCCATGGGATCATACACGAGAGTGCTCCACAGCACCGAGAAGACGAGAAAGGCGCTGAACTTCATCCGCTCGGCAAAGGCGCCCACGATGAGGGCGGGTGTGATGATGGCGAACATCATCTGGAAAGCCATGAACAGCTGGTGGGGAATGGTGGCGGCATAGTCGGGATTGGGTTCGACACCTACCCCGCGAAGCAGAGCCCAACTAAAGTCCCCGATGATCCCGCCCTTGTCCGGCCCAAAGGCCAGACTGTAGCCGAGGAGGATCCACTGCAGACTGATGACGCCGATCAGGATAAGACACTGCATCATCACCGAGAGCACGTTCTTGCGCCGTACCAGCCCGCCATAGAAGAACGCCAGACCCGGAGTCATCAGCATCACCAAAGCCGTGCTGATCAGCATCCAAGCGGTGTCGCCGGCCTCAATGCTCGCCATACGCTTCTCCTTCCCTGCCTTGGTTGGCGGTGCTTTCCCTGTTGTCCATCCGTCGAGACTGCCTGTCCCACAGGCCGCGGCCAACCAGGGACCTCATCCTCCGATTACAGCGGAAAAAGACAGTGACGTTTATCGCCAGGAGTACAGGAATAGGGGCCTTAATTTGTACCAGTGTAGTAGCAGCCATAAACAGGGCAAGGGAAAAGTCGTCGATGAGCTGCGGCCGGCTGGCAGACCGCGGTCTCTCAGCGCTCCCCAGCACTCCATCCTTGGCTGGTCATCTTAGCCTTGGAGGAGACTGCGCGCCTTCAGCCCTAGACCCAGTCGCTCCTTGTGCTCGGTGGCAAAGACATCCAGCCCGGTGATCTCGGCGATCTTCTCCAGGCGATAGCGGACCGTATGCCGGTGTGCGAAAAGGTCCGCCGCCGTCTTGGTGAGGTTCTCGTTGTTGGCGAAGAAGACGCTGAGCGTCTGCAAAAGCTGTGTCTTGTTCGCTTCATCGTAGCGCTCGATAGGAGCTATCGTCTCTTCGTAGAGTAGCCGGATCTCGTCGGGGTCCTTCTCCCAGATCTCAAGAAGCAGCCTGTAGGTTCCCACTTCGCGGAAGTGCAACCGGCAACCGGGTCCTTTCAGCTTACGGCCCACTTTCAGCGCGACCAGCGCCTCCTTGTAGCCGCGGTCCATCTCCCCCGGCTCAGGGACAAAACTGCTCATCCCGGCCGATATAGTGAGCCCATCCCCGGTCCGGCCCAACTCTTGCAGAACTCCCACCAGACGACCGAGGGCAGCAGGGTCACGGGCGGTCTCCCCGCAGACGAAGATGATTATCTGATTGGATTTCAGGCTACAAAGGGACAACGGTTCCACAGCCGCCAGGTGACGAGACACGAGGCTGAATACGCGCTCGACCGCCCCAGTGAGCTCAGACTGAGCAAGACGGCCACCGTCTCGCCCCGCGCCCGGCGGGGCCGGCTCGTCCGCGCTCAAAAGGACCACAGCCGCTCCTCGGCTTAGGTCACAACCAAGAAAGGCCCCGCGGCGAAGCAGAGAATCCCCGGTACCGGCCTCACCACTGATGACATCATCAACGAAGTCGCCCTTGAGACGCACTTCGGTCTCGAAACGAACCCGGTCTTGGGCCATCTCCAACGCGGCAATGGTGGCGGCGTGCTCCAGAACCACCTGCTCCATCCCCGACAGCTCTGCTGCCTCGGTGAAGGCAGACAAGTAACCCAGCGACTTGTGTCCGGCGATGATCGGCAAAGCCAGAAGAGCGGGCAGACCCTCTTCGCGTACCCCGAAGGCTCTCTCCCCGCGACCCTCACGGCTGAAGATGTCACGTACCGCCGGTCGTGCGAGCACCTCCCGCAGCGTCTCGAGAGAAAGGGGCAGACCGCGCGAAGCCGCCAGCACCTCAAGCCACACGTCGAGTACGACCACTGGCCGCTCGAGCAGTCGGGAGACCTCTTCCACCAGCTCCTGCCACCCCCCTCCGCGGATCACCACCCCGAGCAGACTCCGGTGGATAGCTTGAGAACGCTCCAGCAGCGAGGCCTGCCGGTTGATGATGATTTCGGTCGCGTCTTGCATGAGCCGAGTCCACCGTAGGCTCTGGGGGACCTCGACCAAGGGGAACTTCCGCTTGTCGGCCAGCTCGATGACGTCAGGGGGTATGCTGCCTACGAAACGCGTGGTCTTGACAAAGAGGGCGGAGGCGTCGGCCATCATCACCCGGCGGCAGAACTCTCGCTGGCGCTCGACGTCTCCACTCACTGCGTAGAGAGTCGACAAGACCATCTCACCGCCGGAAAGCCAGTCGGCGATGTCCGGCACCTCGCCCACGGTGACCGAGGTGACCCGCCTGTCGAGCCCCTCCCGCCCGGCAAGCAAGGTGGCCTCCTTTAGGATCTCAAGTTCAAGGATCTGAGCTACAGTCACCGGCATGCCTCGTAGGATAGCATCGGGGTAACCTTTTGGCCATATGTCTAAAGCCTTTCGGGCAGACGGGGTCGTCTTCCCTTCAGGAATGCAAGACGGCCGGGGCTTGTGTACCCGGCGCCGCGCCGACGCTACCCTGGGCCTGGCCCGCGCCGCGCCAACGCTACCCTGGGCCTGGCCCACACCGCGGAAAGTCCTCCACGGCGCGTAGCGTAGAATGACGACTCGCCGCCCACATGTTCACCCACGTGCTAATCTATCCGCGCTGCACGGCATGGACTAGAGAGGGCGGTCAAGCCGCGCCGAGGCTGCCGAGCAGCCTGAGTGCCCGGTGCGGTCTCTCCCGCTTGAAGTCGCGGAAGACGATTCGAGAGGACGATGGCTACGCTTGGCATCGACATCGGCTGTATCAGCGTGAAGATCGCGGTAGTGGGCGGCCCTGAGGATCGAGATACCTTCGAGACACTCGCCACAGGATCCGCCCTTTTCCATGACCCTGAGGCCGAGGGCAGAGTCCTTCCCCATCCCGAGGCACCCCCAGTGTTGGCCACCGCATATCGCCGCATCAAGGGCAACCCTACTGAAGCGGCCCGGCAACTCCTGGACGAAGTGCTCAAAGCGCTTCCTCAGGGCACGGTGACCGGCATGGCTGTGACCGGGACGGGCGGTCGACTACTGGGTAAGCTCCTGGGGGTCCCCTACGAGAACGAGTTCAAGGCCATCGCCCGCGCTATCGGGGCGCTCCACCCCGACGTCACTACCGTTTTTGAGATGGGGGGCGAAACGTCCAAGTTCATCCGCCTCGAGACCGATCCTGCCACCGGTCGCATCGGCATCGCTGACTACGGCACTAATGGCGACTGCGCCGCGGGTACCGGTTCCTTCATGGACCAGCAGGCCAACCGGCTCCTCTACAACATCGAAGAAGTGGGCGACATTGTGTGCCGAGCCGGAAAGGCGGCCTCCGTAGCCGGAAGGTGCTCAGTTTTTGCCAAGTCCGATATGATCCACGCCCAGCAGAAGGGCTATCAACCGCCGGAGGTGCTCAAAGGTCTATGCAACGCGGTGGTGCGGAACTACCGCGGCACCATCACCAAAGGCAAGGAGATCGGGGAGCGGGTGGCGTTCATCGGCGGTGTGGCCGCCAACAAGGGTGCTGTCGCCGCCATGCGGGAGGCTTTTGAGACCGATTCCGACCACTTGATCGTGCCGACCTACTACGCTTGGATGGGTGCCATCGGCAGTGCCCTCACTGTCGCCGACGAGCAGGCAGGCCGGTCCCTGGTCGAGATCGACCTGAGTCACCTCGACACTTCTTTGTCAGCCGATTTTCCTACCAGCGAGCCGCTTTCTCTGGAAAGGGTCATCCTACTGCGGGACCGGGTGAAACCCTATCGGTTTCTGGACACCGGCAAGATCGAAGCCTATCTGGGGATAGACGTGGGATCGGTCTCCACCAACCTGGTAGTTCTCGACAAGGCCGGAGAGGTGGTCAAGGAGATCTACGTCAAGACCGACGGCCGCCCGGTAGAGGTGGTCAACCGAGGCTTAGCCGAAATCTATGAAGAAATGGGCGAGCGACTTGAGATCCTAGGCGTCGCCACCACCGGGTCAGGGCGCGAGCTCATCGGGGAGCTCGTGGGAGCCGACCTCGTCATCGACGAGATCACCGCCCACAAGACAGGTGCTACCTTCGTCGGCCGCAAGTTACTGGGGAGAGTACCAGACACCATCTTCGAGATAGGGGGGCAGGACTCCAAGTACATCAGCCTGCAGGACGGCGTGGTAGTGGACTTCGCCATGAACGAAGCTTGCGCGGCTGGCACCGGCTCGTTCCTTGAGGAACAAGCAGAGAAGCTGGGGATCAACATAATCGGCGAGTTCGCCCAGCTGGCCCTCTCCTCGACTGCGCCCATCCGTCTGGGCGAGCGCTGCACTGTGTTCATGGAGCGCGATGTCAACGCCTACCTGCAGCGCGGCGCGGCCAAGAAGGACCTGGTGGCTGGGCTGGCTTACTCCATCGCTTACAACTACCTCAACCGGCTGGTAGGCCAGCGACATATCGGTGACACCATCTATTTCCAGGGCGGCACTGCCTACAACGACAGCGTGGCCGCAGCTTTCAGCATGATCCTCGGCAAGGAGATCATCGTCCCACCCCATAACGGGGTGATGGGCGCCATAGGGGCGGCTCTGCTCGCTCGCGAGAAGATGGCGGTCACGGAGGCAGCCTCCCGCTTCCGTGGCTGGGATCTGGAGAAGGTCGAGTACACGGTGAGGGAGTTCACCTGCAAGGGCTGCAGCAACGAATGCGACATCCGTCAATTCACCATCGGTGAAGAGAAGACTTACTGGGGCGACAAGTGCTCCGACCGCTACCGCAAGCGGGCCAAGGTCGATAAGGAGCCTGTCATCCGCGACCTCCTTCAGTTCCGCAACGCTCTTTTCTTCTCGTATGTGACCCAGTCCGAAGACTTCACGGGGGTACTTCGCGGCGAGACCGAGGCCCCGAGGGGCACCGTGGGCATCCCCCGGGCGATGTACACCTACGATCGCCTGCCGTTCTGGGCCACCTTTTTCAAGAGTTGCGGCTTCGACGTGGTGGTTTCGCGGCAGACCGACAAGAAGATCCGCAGCTTGGGCATCGACGCTTCGGTGGCTGAGCCCTGCTTCCCCATCCGAGTAGCTCATGGCCACGTGGCAGAGCTGCTCGAGTTGGGGGTGGATTGGGTGTTCGTGCCCAATGTGATAAACGAGGAGACCGACCACCCCGACATCGAATCGCACGCTTGTCCTTGGGGGCAGACTCTGCCGCACGTGCTTCGTCTAGCCCCCCGTTTCGAGCCGGCTTATGACCGTTTCCTCACTCCCACTATTCATTTCCGCCGGGGTCCCGACTACGTACGGCAGACACTGCGCAAGGCCCTTAGACCGTTGGGCATCCCGGGCAAGACGGTCGATCAAGCTCTGAAGGACGCCTACGAGGCCCAGGCCGATTTCCGGGCCAGGCTGCTCGTGGCCGGGGCGGAGGCGCTGGCCCAGCTCGAAGAAAACGACGAGCTCGGCATCGTGCTGGTGGGCCGTCCGTACAACATCTACGACCCGGGCGTCAACATGGACATCCCGGCCAAGTTGCGCCGCTACTATGGCGTGAACGTCATCCCTATCGACTTCCTCCCCCTGTGGGGCAAGGACACCCGGGCGGTGACTCCCAACATGTTCTGGAACTACGGCCGCAAGATCTTGCAGGCGGGCAAGATCGTGGCCGAACATCCCAATCTGCACATCATCTATATGACCAACTTCAAGTGCGGACCCGACTCCTACGTCAAGCACTTCATGCGGGGAGCTTCGCCGGAGCCGTTCCTCGTGCTCCAATTCGACGAGCACACCAATGACGCTGGGGCTATGACCCGCTGCGAAGCCTACCTCGACAGCAAGGGCTTCCTGCGCTGGTGGGCGCGCGAGGATAAGGTCCGCCTGCCGGTCAGGGAGGGCTAAGAGTGACAACCGAGACCATCCTCAAGAGCGGTAACGGCAAAGGCAGTAAACAGGCGGTAGAGCAGGCTTTGGCGGCTCTGCCGCAACCCATAGCCGCCTACACCCCCGACACCAGCCCGGTGAGAGCCGACGTCAACCTCAAGGACCGCACCCTTTGGCTCTGCCGCATGCCCTATGGGGGGTCGCGCATGCTGGCCGCTGCCTTCTGCTCCATCGGTCTCGACACCCACGTGACTCCCGATGAAGACGCCCGCACCTTGGAGCTGGGCGCCAAGTACACTTCTGGCGATGAGTGCTATCCCCAACGCATAGTGTTGGGCGACTACCTCAAGTTGCTGGAAGATCAAGGGCTGGAGCCTCGCAAGACCGCCTTCCTCCTCCCCACTGCCAACGGACCGTGCCGGTTCGGACAATACGTGGGCCTGCTCCGTCGCGTCCTTGACGAATTGGGCTACCACGACGTCGAGATCCTCTCGTTCACCTCCGCCGACGGTTATGCGGGCATCGGCGAACAGGCCGGCGAGCTCATCCGCACTGCTTGGCGAGCTGTGCTCGTGCAGGACATCCTCCTCAAGTTACTGCTGATGACCCGGCCCTACGAGGTGGAGCCGGGAAGCACCGACCGCGTGTACCTGGAGTGCTTGGACCTCATGGGCGAGATCATCGCCCGACAGAAGATCCCGCATAAGGAACGCATGGTGGCCCTCAAGGCCGGGCTCCGCCGCTGCAAAGAGAAGTTCTCTGTCATTCCTGTCAAGAAGGAGGACCGTCCCCTGATAGGAGTGGTGGGGGAGATCTTCTGCCGACTCAACACCTTTGCCAACAATGAACTCATCCGGCACATCGAAGCTCAAGGGGGGGAGTGCTGGTTGGCCGGAGTGGGAGAATGGGTCTGGTATACAAATGCCGAGGCATTCCGCCGCCATCGCGAGGAAAAACGCCGTTTCCGCAAAGAGTGGTTGAAGACTTTCCTTACGGCTCGGATCATGCATAAGGATGAGAAGGCCCTTCTTGAGGATTTCCGGGAAGTCTTCGCCTCGAGGCCGGAGCCCCATATCCATGAGCTGCTCGAGTATGCGCGGCCCTACCTGCCCCAAGAGGGCGCCATGGGCGAGATGGTGCTCTCCACTGGTGGAGCCATCTATCTCTATCATCAGGGCGCCGACGGCATCGTGGATATCAGTCCGTTCACTTGCATGAACGGCATAGTTACCGAGGCCATCTATCCTCGGGTGAGCAAGGACCACGAAAACATCCCCATCCGAGTGTTCTACTTCGACGGCACCAACCGCGACCTGGATAGGGACGTCGGCATCTTCTTGGAGCTGGCCAGGACCTACAAGCGACGCAAGAAGATCCCCGGGCGGGGAAAGTGGTCAGCCGGAAAGATCTCCCGGACCCCGGAGCAGGAGGCGCGTCCGGGCTATAGCCCGACCACTTAGCGGAGTGCACCCGTCATCCCCTCGCCGAAGTAGGTAGGAGATGTTCGCGCGCCTCGGCTCGGTCGCGGTCCGCTTTCGCTGGCCCATACTGGGCGCCTGGATCCTGCTGGCTGTGGTGCTTACGCTGACTGCACCCAACATAGACGATGTCGCCGTCAGCGACCAGCGAGCCTTCCTCCCCTCGCACGCGCCCAGCCTCGAGGCCAGTCAGCTGCTGAGGAAGTATTTCCCTGACCGCTACGCTCCCTCTAGCGCTGTCGTCGTGGTCGATGCGGGTCAAGGTAATCGTATCTACGCGGAGAGCGGCAGCCCCTCCACCTCGAACCCGAGCACCACCCCCCGCCACGGTGGCGCCTCAAACCCAGGCTCAGCCTCCCCCGTGCCCTCCCCTGCCAGCTCGACGTCTCCGGCCGCCGGCTTCATCGCCGGACTCACCGATTGGCTGAGCGCAGCCGAAGCACCAGAAGCGGTCGACCAAGTGTTCTCCCCCACGCTCGGTGATGAGCAGACGCGCGCGAGTCTGGTGAGCCCGGATGGACAGGTGGCCCTGCTTCTGGTGCGCTTTGCCAAGGTCGGAACCGAGCCCACTACCAAAGAGGCCATGGCCGCCCTACGCGAACGGCTTCGGCAGGCTCCAGCCGGGGTCACTGCCTACATGACCGGCGACGGCCCTATCCTTGCCGCATACGCAAGCAGCTCCCGAGGGAGCGTCGACTCAACCACCTGGATAACCATCACCCTGGTGGTGGTGATCCTTCTTCTCATCTACCGCTCGCCGGTGAGCCCCTTCATCCCGCTTCTTACCATCTCGTTGGCCTACGCCATCTCCCGAGCCGTCATCGCTTCCCTGGGTTCCGGTCCGCTCACCATCTCCATGTATACCAATGTGTTCTTGATAGTGGTGCTTTTCGGAGCCGGCACCGACTACTGTCTCTTCCTAATCAGTCGCTTCCGGGAAGAGATGGCCGACGTGACCACCCCGGAACCGGCGGTAAAGACCACCGTGCGCTCGGTGGGCGAGACCATCGCTTCCTCCGCAGGCACTGTCATCGTGGGCCTCGCCATGATGATCTTTGCCGAACTGGGTCTGTACAACACCACAGGGCCCGCCATAGCCATCGGGGTGGTCATAGCTCTCCTGGCCGGTCTGACCCTGACCCCGGCCCTACTTACTGTGCTGGGCGAGCTGGCCTTCTGGCCGCGTAAAGCTCGCCACCTCCGCGAGTCCGGCTATTGGTACCGGTGGGCGGATGGGGTGGTCCGGCGACCCCTGCTGGCTTTGCTGGTGCCAGTCGTGGTGTTGGTGCCACTGGCTGTCTACGGTAGCGGCCTGTCCCGCGACTTCGACCTCTTAGGCGACCTGCCTGCAGAGGCAGAAGCTAGGCGCGGTTTCAATGTCCTGGCTACCCACTTCGGTCCGGGACAGATGCAGCCCCTTAACGTGGTAGCAGTAGACCAGGCCGGCCTCGATACTCCTGACGGGCTTGCCCGGGTGGACGCCCTGGCCGAACAGCTGGAGGCCCTGCCTCACGTGAAGCTGGTCAGGAGCTTTACCGGCTCTCTGCCCGACCCCGCCACTTTGAGCGTAGCCTCCCAACTTCGCACCCAGAGCCAGGCCGTCAGTCAGGGCCTGGCCTCCCTGGAAGCGGCTCTTGCTTCCGGTCAGACCTCGCCCGCCTCGCGAGCCTTGCTGGAAGAAGCCGCGGCCGCACTTAAGGACGTCTATGGTTACCTCACGCAGCTTGCGGCCGGCTATCCGGAGACGAGTTCGCAACCCGGTTATCAGCAGGCGGTCAGAGCGCTACTGGGCCTGGCTGCGGTCCAGGCGGCGCTGACGGACCCTGCACCGAACGAACCACCATCCGCTCAACAGGCTTCGTTCGCTCAGGTCCGCCTCTACCTGCAGGACTTGATCAGCGGTCTGGACTCCCTGGAGACCTACTTTGCCCCTAGACCGGAGGCTAGACTTCTTCCCCGCCTCTACCTCGAGCGGAACGAAGGACTCCGCGCTCTCCGTGACGCCTACTTCTCCACAGACGGCGCGGCCGCTCGCCTGCTAGTAGTACTTGACACCGGTCCTTACACCCCGGAAGCCCTAGGCACTGTGGATCGCATCCGCCAGGTGATGGCCCAGAGCGGCCTGCACGGGGGCGTGGAAGGGAACTCCGCCGTGCTCCTCGATCTGCGGGAAGCCTCCAGTCGGGACTTGACCCGGGCGTACGTGTTCGTTCTGGCTGGCATACTGGTCGTCCTCGTACTACTGCTCCGCGCTTTGGTGGCCCCGCTCTACCTGATACTCACCATCCTTCTTTCCTACTCGGCCACTCTGGGCGTTACCCGCCTCCTTTTCGTAGATCTGTTGGGACAGGAGGGCATCACCTGGTGGGTGCCCCTCTTCATGTTCGTGATGTTGGTGGCCTTGGGCATGGACTACAACATCTTCCTCATCGGACGCGTGAAGGAAGAAGTGGCCGGCGGGGACATCAAGCAGGGCACTCGTCGCGCTTTGGCGCGGACGGGCGGCATCATCACTTCTGCTGGCATCATCATGGCCGGCACCTTCGCGAGCATGATGAGCTCCAGCCTGCTGGGGCTTCTTCAGATCGGCTTTGCCGTGACCTTCGGCGTGCTGCTCGACACCTTCGTGGTGCGCACCACCCTGGTACCCGCGCTCACCGTGCTCCTCGGGCGCTGGGCCTGGTGGCCCCGGCGTAGGCTAGACGTACGCTGGCGGGACCACTCGTAGCCAGTCGTCCGTGGGCCTCTCCAGGACGAAAGTGCTCGCGAAATCCACCCCGGGTTCCAAGAAGGGATAGCGGTCATACTTGGCCCACTCGGGCTTGGTGTACTGGGGCGGCCGCTCGATCACCGAGTCCACCCACCCTCTCGCGTTCTCATACCAGAGTTCCGATACACGGTGCCAATTCGCAGATACCGTGGATTGCGGGTGCATGAAGGCGGGCAGGACTTTCTCCACTGCTACTGGCGGGGCGATGACCTTGTAGCTGAAAAAACGGGTGAGCCCGGGCTGCTTCATCACCTCAGGCGCGTGCACGTTCAGATACCAGTCCTCGCCCTCTTCTACACTCACACCCTCCGGATATCGGAAAACGGTCAGCCAACGGAAGATGGTCCGTTCTGCGAAGGAGGCCTCCCGACCTAGGAAATCTTCAGTAGGAGCAGCAGGTACGTTCACCATGATGACCTTGAGCGGGACCACTTCCTTGGTCATGGAGAGATAGCCCAGAGGCTGCTCGCCCTCACCTCGGTTGAGGTTCTCATGCACCTTGTAATTGAAGTAGCCGAAGGCTTCCGCTCCCGGTGGCGGCGGCACCGCTCGGAAACTCAGGTAGCTTACCGGATGGTTCCGCAGTACTTCCGGCACGTGGTAGCGGTAGAACCACCGCTCAGCAGCCGGCAGGTCATTCATGTCGAGAAGATGATGCAGAATGATGGTCTTGATCACTGTCCGCTCCCTGCCCACACAACGGTCGCCTGGTAACGTGTCTCTCCTGGTCTAGGAATAGTAACCGGGCACCAGGCCGAGTGCAATTGGTCAGCTCTTGTTACCAGTCCCAAGCGTGGCCGCGAGCACGCCCTGATCTGAGACTACGTGCCTCGCTGACGACGAGCCAAGCGTATCCCCACCCGCAGCCACAGTCCAGCACTCACCAGGCCCACTGCCAGAGTGAGGGCTCCCAGCACCACCACTCTACTCCCCAACTCGAGCGACACGATGACCATCCCGATGCTGCCCATGACCATGTGGGTGGCCCCCATGAGGGCTGACATGGAACCGGCGTCGGATTCATGCTGATCGAGGAGCAGGGAGGTGGTCGGCGGTCGCATGCAGCTCAGGGCCAGGCCACTGGGCAGTACGGTCAGGATGAAAGCCCAAGGCCCTCTCCCCCCTACCACCAGCACCAGGAGCCCGCTCAAGGCGATCATCGCGAGACAGCCGGTGACGATGGAGTTCCGCTGCCAAGTGCGCGACAGCCGGATGTAAAGCAGGGGCCCCACCGCCAGCCCCACAGCGAAAAGCGCGAAGAACAAGCTGAACCCCTGACTGCTCACCCCGAAATCATCCTGGTAGATGTAGGAAGACGAAGAGATGAAAGCCATCCCCGAGAGACTTACGGGCGCAAATATCAGGAGCAGACGGGCAAAGGTGGGATGGGCCAGAACCACACCCAACCGCCGTAGCGAAGCCAACGGCGAACCGGTGTTCTTGAGGGCCAAGGTCTCGGCGTAGGCCACGGTCATTAGGACCGCTACCAACCCCAGAAAGGCCTGGGCCCAGAAGGTCCCTCGCCAGGAACTCAGATTCAATATCGCTGCCCCCACCATGGGCGCCACTGCCGGCGAGATCACGACCATGGACTGGACCATAGCCAGGATCGCCTCCCGCCGCCTACCCCGGTACACATCCTTGACAATGGCGGTAGCCACCGCTGTCCCTGCTCCAGCCCCCACGGCTTGGAGCACCCGGAAGAGCATCAGGAAATAGACGTTCGGCGAGAGAGCACAGAGACCCCCGGCCAACGTGTAGGCACAGAGCCCCACCAGCAGTATCGGCCGACGTCCATAGCGGTCGCTTAGCGGCCCCCAGATGAGCAGCGACACGGCGTAGAAGACGAAAAAGAGGATGAGGGTCAGATTGGTCTGGTACTCCGGGACCCCGAAGTACTGGGTCATGTGGGGAAGAGCAGGCAGATAGAGGTCGGTGGAAAGGGGGATGAAGGCGCTCAGTATAGTCAGAAAGGCGATCAGCCCCTTCTTACCAAGGCGCCGTTGTTGCCCAGAGAGATCATCGGGACGGACGCCGGTCTGCCGGTCCTCGCTCATTCGTCCGCAACGAGGTCGCGCTTGACCACCAGCTTGCCGGCTTTGAACACCCGCCAGATAGGATTCATGCCATAACGGTAGGGCACTTCCACCTGACGAGAGTGATCGAGGATCAGGATGTCGGCTTTCTTGCCCACCTCCAGGCTGCCCACCTCGTCCTCGAGCGCGAGCGCCCTTGCTGCCTCGATGGTGATAGCCCGTAGCACCTCGTCCAAGGTCATATGGAGTTGAGAGCAGCCCATCGTGGCCATCAGCCATAAGTTCTGAGTCGGACTCGACCCAGGGTTGAAGTCGGTGCTCAGAGCTACCCGCACCCCGGCGTCCAGCATTCGCCGAGCCGGCGCATACCCGCCTTCGCCTAGGAAGAAGGTGGCACCCGGCAGCAGCACCGCCACCGGGACCCGGTGGCCATCCATCGACTCCGCCAGTGCTCTTATGCCTGCCTCAGAGATATGGTCCAGATGGTCGACCGATACGGCGCCGAGCTCGGCGGCCATCTCGGTTCCGCCCATATAGGTCAGCTGGTCGGCATGCAGTTTGGGAAGGAGTCCATGCTCAAGCCCAGCCGAGAGCACCCGACGACACTGTTCAGCATCGAAGGCGCCTTGCTCACAGAAAGCGTCACAGAAGCGAGCCAGTTTCTTCTTGGCTACAGCCGGGATCATCTTCTTCACGATGTGTTTGACGTAGTCGTCTGGTCGGTCGCTGTACTCCACCGGCACGACGTGAGCGGCAAGCAGGGTGGGGACCACGTCTACCGGATGGCTCTGGGAGACATCCCGATAGATCTCCAGCAGCCGCACTTCCTGATCGACCGACAGACCATAGCCGCTCTTGGCCTCGACTGTGGTCACGCCATAGCGGAGAAAGCGGTCCAACCTCTTGCGCACCAGGGCGCGCAAGACCTCGTCGCTGGCTTCCCGCGTGGCGTAGACGGTGCTGAGAATGCCTCCGCCCGCTTCCGCGATCTCTTGATAGGTGGCTCCCCCGGCGCGTAACTGGAACTCGTCCGCCCGATCCCCTGCCCAGGCCAAGTGACTGTGGCACTCCACTAGCCCGGGCATGACTACCCGCCCGTCGGCGTCCACGGTCACCCCCCCGCGGACCAGACGTACTTCTTCTCTGAGGTTGGCTCCGGGGCCCACCCAGACGATACGTCCTTCGCGAGCTGCCACCGCCCCTTGGCGGATCGTCCCCGCATCAGGGCGGCGCCCAGCCTGCCGACTCCGCGCCGCGCAGGTGAGCAGTTCTGACGCGCCCGTGATGATGAGGTCGGCTTCGACCCAGGTCTGGTTCGCTTTCGTGGCAGACTCCACTTCGTTCTCCGTGTTACCCGTGGGGGCCCATAGCGGTACGAGACCCTTTGCGTGAGGCCATGCTGGCCGCAACTCGAGGCCCGTTCCCCGTCATGTCAGATGATATGCCTTCCGAGGCTCTCGTGCACTGTCGAAGCTCGCCTCTGCTTTGCAGGCTCGCGCCCACTCGCCGACCTCGCAGGCGCTCGCTCACGGCCCCGGCCGCCTCGAGCGGCGAGGGGCCCTCGATAAGAGCCGCCCGCCGCACGGCTGTGCGGCGGGCGGCCTGCCTCCCACTAAGACCGCGGCTAGGTTGACAACCGCGGCCTCATCTCGCTCGCCGACTAGGCCTTCTGCCTTTCGATCCGCATGCCATAGAAGGAGCGGATCACGAAGACGAGCGAGATGATGAAGAACACGGCAGCGAGTATCCAAGTCAGCAGGTGGCTGTCCTGCCTGTTGACGATGCTCACCGCGAGCTCCACCGCCAAGAGACCGAAGAGGGTGGTGAACTTGATGATGGGGTTCATGGCCACCGAAGAAGTGTCCTTGAAGGGGTCCCCTACCGTGTCGCCGACCACCGTGGCCGCATGGAGTTCCGTGCCTTTCTCCTTGAGCTCGGTCTCCACGATCTTCTTAGCGTTGTCCCAGGCGCCTCCGGCATTGGCCATGAAGACGGCTTGGAACAGTCCGAACACGGCGATGGAGATCAGGTAGCCGATGAAGAAGAAGGGCTCCAGGAACGCGAAGGCGAGAGTCCCGAAGAACACCGCCAAGAAGATGTTGATCATGCCCTTCTGCGCGTACTGAGTGCAGATAGCGACGACGCGCTTGCTGTCTTCTACGTTGGCCTTCCCCGTCTCCACGTCGAGCCTGATGTGGCGTTTGATGAACTCCACGGCCCGGTAGGCTCCCGTGGTGACCGCCTGCGTGGCCGCCCCGGTGAACCAGTAGATCATGGCACCACCCATGACGATGCCAAGAAGGAAGGGCGGATGGAGCAAGGACATCTTGTCGAGGTTGATCTCGAGACCGTCGGTGAGAGCCATGATGATGGAGAAGATCATGGTGGTGGCGCCCACCACAGCAGTACCGATGAGTACCGGTTTGGCCGTGGCCTTGAAAGTATTGCCTGCCCCGTCGTTCTCTTCCAAGTAGTCCTTGGCCACCTCGAATTGAGGCTCGAAGCCGAACTCACCCTTGATGTCAGCGGCTACATCCGGGATCTGCTCGATGGTGGACAGCTCGTAGACCGACTGAGCGTTGTCGGTGACCGGCCCGTAGGAATCCACGGCGATGGTCACCGGTCCCATGCCCAAGAATCCGAAGGCGATAAGGCCGAAGGCGAACACGGCCGGAGCCAGCATAATACCGCCTTCAGAGACATCGAAGCCCTGGGTGCTCACTGCATAGCCGATGCCCATCAGCACCATGATGGTGAAACCAAGGTAGTAGCCGCTGTAGTTCCCGGCCACAAAGCCCGACAAGATATCGAGGGACGCCCCTCCTTCTTTAGCCGAAGAGGTCACCTCGCGCACGTGTGCAGACTTGGTGGACGTGAACACCTTGACCAGCTCCGGGATCAGAGCACCTGCGATGGTCCCCATGCTGATGATGATGGACAGCAACCACCAATAATCAGGATGCGCCCGTCCGATCTCGCTGTTGCCCCCGATGAGCGCGTAGGAGACCACGAAGGTGAGGGCGATAGAGATCAGCGAGGTGATCCAGACCAGGGAAGTGAGCGGCGTCTCGAAGTTGAGCTTGGTGGCCTTGCCGTAGCGGGCCTTGGTTATAGCGGCGTTGATGAAATAGGCCCCGCCACTGGAAATGATCATCATCACGCGCATGGCGAAGATCCACACCAAGAGCGACACCTGGGCGAGCGGCTCCTGCACTGCCAGTATGATGAAGGTGATGAGAGCCACACCCGTGACCCCATAGGTTTCGAAACCGTCGGCAGTGGGTCCGACCGAGTCACCCGCGTTGTCACCAGTGCAGTCCGCGATCACACCCGGGTTGCGGGCGTCGTCTTCCTTGATGTTGAAGACGATCTTCATGAGGTCGGAGCCGATGTCGGCGATCTTGGTGAAGATGCCGCCCGCGATACGGAGCGCCGCCGCACCGAGCGACTCCCCGATGGCGAAACCGATGAAGCAGGGACCGGCGTAGTCACGCGGGATCCAAATGAGGATAATGAGCATGATGATCAGCTCGACACTGATCAGCATCATGCCCACACTCATACCGGAACGGGTGGGGATCGCGTGGATGTCGTAAGGCTTGCCTCTCAGGCTGGCGAACGCGGTACGTGAATTGGCGTAATTGTTCACCCGGATGCCGAACCAGGCCACGCCGTAACTGCCCAGGATACCGATGATGCTGAAGATGAGGATGATCAATACCCGGTCAGCGGTAAAGTCGCTGAGGACGCCGAAATAGACCCCGATGACGATAGCAATGAAAACCCACAGAATGATCAGGAACCTGCCCTGCTGGAGCAAGTAGGTCTTACAGGTCTGCCAGATGAGTTCAGAGATCTCCCGCATCGACCTGTGCACCGGCAGCCTGCGCAGGCTGAAGAACGTCACGAGACCGAAAACCAAGCCCAGCACACAGATAATAAGACCCAAGGCCAGCAATGTGCCCCCGCCCAAGCCATGGAAACTGACCTGATCCAGGTCGGGTAGCACCAGACTCGCCTCGCCTCCCCCCTCGGCGGCTAGCGCGGCAGGCGCCAAGGCGAATAGTGAGACCGCGAACGCAGCAGCGAAGAGGAGCCATCTCCTCACGCGGCGCGCACAAGTCCCGTGCGGTTCATTTTCCATCAAGCACTGCCTCCTTCTTGGCCGTGACGGTAGTTGACCCACGCGGGCGCTCCCGAGGCGTGACCCGCGAGACAGGCCAGACCTGCCCCCCGGCTGCGGCGCTCACCCCCGTCCCTACGCCCATACACCTCGAGTCTAGACCTGACTCTTCATGCTACAGAACCCGGGCCTAGCCCGTCAAGAAACCCCGCCAGGATTGAAGTTGTGGAAAAATGGTAATAAACCGCGGGTGTAGGCTTCGGGCGTGGGCACGACCCCAATCAGCGCCCTGAAGGCCCCGATCAGAAAGGATAGACTGATGGAGAAGTGGCAGTGCCTGTTGTGCGGATACATCTACGACCCCGAAGTGGGCGACCCTACCCAGGGGATAGAACCAGGGACCGCCTTTGAAGACCTGCCTGACGACTGGGAATGCCCTGATTGCGGGGCCAGCAAGGACGAATTCGAGAAAATGGCGGACTGAGCTGGGCACCGAGGGACCTAGAGGCCCAGAAACAGAGAGAGGAGCCGGTGGCCCGGCGCCACGGTGAGACCCGTGGCCCGGGCCTCCGCTTCTGTATAGGCGGCCGCACCGTTCCCCACGAACCCAGGGCCCCACATCAAGAAAGGCACCGGCTCGCCGACGTGGGTCTTGATCTCAAGCGGGGTAGGGTGGTCGGGTAGGACCAGGAGACGCAGCCCCTGAGCAACTATGTCGCCCCCTGTGACGTGCTCCCGTTGGTAAGAGCGAGCTCGCTCGATCACCTGCGGCAACATCAGCCGATCGACCTCTTCGATGGCTCGCACTTTGCCAATAGCATCGCCCCGGTGCCCGGCTTCATCAGGGGCCTCTACATGTACGAAGACCACGTCGTGGTCAGCGAGAGCCGCCAAAGCGCCTACCATCTGTCCAGCGTAGTCGTTGTCATCCCCATCGGTGACCCCAGGGATGGTTAGCACATCGACCCCGCTCAGCACAGCCAGCCCGCGAAGCAGGTCGACGGGGGAGGTGAGAGCGGCGCGCCTTCCGCCATGGTGAGCGGCGAAATCCGGCATACCTGCGACCTTCATGCCCGGCCAGAAAAGCCAGATCTGGGTGGCAGGCAGCTTGCCCTGCGCCTGGCGGCGCCGGTTAACCGGGTGATCGGCCAGCACCGCTTTCGACTGCTCCATCAGCTCGAGCACGAAATCCGCCCCTGGCCCCTCCGGAAGGCCCTCTTCGACGCAGCGGTCAGTCAGATCATGGGCTGGCGTAAACCGTGTAAGGGCCAACGCCTCGCCGTCACGCACGGTCAGGATATGCCTGAAACCCACCCCGGCTTTAAAAGCTACCCGCTCATCGCCTAGCTCCCGCTGCAAAGCCGCCACCAGCTCAGCTGACTCAGCAGAGGAGATGTTGCCAGCGGAGTAGCTCACCATGCGACCGTCACGCACAGTCACTAGATTGCAGCGGAGAGCTACCTGACCGGGTTCCAGTTCCACCCCCATCGCAGCTGCTTCGATCGGTCCACGCCCGGCGTAATACTGGCGGGGGTCAAAGCCCATCACGCTCATGCAGGCCACGGCACTAGACGCCTCCATCCCTTCCGGGACATGCGAGACCATCCCCACCGAGCCTTCACGGGCCAGTTCGTCCAGATGAGGGGTGTGGGCTGCCTCCAAGGCGGTCTTCCCTCCCAAAGCGGCGGCCGGCCAGCCGGAAGCCCCGTCGATGATGAGAACCACCGCTTTGTCCAAGCCTGCCTTCCCCGCCTTCACCCTGCTCTCATCCTTGGGTCCCAGACAATCACTCTCCAACAATCACGGCGCTCCGAAGTACTTCGCTCCCAACCGCTGGAAAGCGGGTATCGCGCCGTCCACCACTTGGGGAGGCACGCAGTAGGCCAGCCGGAAATGACCGGCGAGCCCGAACCCGCTCCCGGGCACCGCTAGCACCAGGTGTTCCTGGAGCTCGCGACAGAAAGCGACATCGTCGGCAATAGGAGTCTTGGGAAAAAGGTAGAACGCCCCTTGGGGACGGAAGAAGCTGAAGCCCGCCGCGGCCAAAGCGGAGCAAAGCACATCCCGGTTTCGTTGGTAGGGAGTAATGTCGACCGCGACCCCCTGTAGACGGGCCACCGCTCTCTGCATAAGCGCTGGCGCGTTCACGAAACCCAGGATGCGGTTCGCCAAGATCAGCCCTTCCATGAGCTTCTCTACTTGCGGGATGGCTGGATGAGCTGCCAAGTAACCTATGCGCTCACCCGCCAACGACAGCTCTTTCGAGTAGCTAGAGGCGATGATGGTGTTGGCATAGGCCTGCATGACAGGCGCCACCCGGTTGCCGTCATATACGATCCGTCGATAGGGCTCATCCGAGACAAGATATATGAGCCGGCCTAGCTCCCGGCACTTGCTATCCAGCAGCTCGCCCAGGCGGGCCAGGGTCGCCTCCGAATAGACACGGCCAGTGGGATTGTGTGGTGAGTTGATGAGGACCGCTCGGGTCCGCTCCCCGATGGCACCTTCGAGAGCTGCCAGATCTAGATCGAAATCTTCCGTGGCGTCGACCGGTCTGAGCAAGCCTCCATGATTGTCTACATAGAACCCATACTCGACAAAATAAGGCCGCGGGACGATGACCTCGTCGCCTGGGTCTAGGATCGCTTTGAAGATCACGTTCAGAGCCCCGCCAGCCCCGCAAGTCATCACCACGTTACACGCCGGGATCTCGACCCCTTGGTCTTGCGAAAGGTAATCGGCCACCGCCTCTCTTACTTCAGGAAAGCCGGCGTTCGACATGTATCCGTGGCGGCCCGGGGTATGGTCATGAACCAATTCTTCAAGCACTCTCTGGAAATCTGGGGGCGGCTCAAGATTGGGGTTGCCGAGGCTGAAGTCAAACACGTTCTCGCGTCCATGCAGTTCGCAGAGACGTCCCCCCTCCTCGAACATCTGCCTTATCCAAGATGAGCGCTGTGAGAACTCGGCGATCTTCTTCGCTACCGGCATGCAGGGCCTCCACTAAGTGGTCTGACTACAATCCAAGCGTTTGCAACCACTATTTGACTACTCTTCAACCACCGGAGATAGGCGGGAACACGCCGACCCGGTCTCCCTCTCTGAGCTCCGTGTCCAAGCCGGCGTTGGTGCCGTTGATCAGGATCACAAAGACGTCCTCCGGTCGCACTCCGGCCTCGCTCAGGACCTCCCGCACGGTAAGGCCGGGACGCGGCTCCACCTGGAAGGCAGCCGAGGCGCTACCCTGGCTAGACTTCACCTTGCCGGCCGCGCTGAAAGCAAGATTGGCGTAGAAACGGACCTCGATCATAGCGCCGAGTCTACCATGCCGATTGCCGCTGCCGACTTTCTCGTGCGCCGCTCCAGCTCGGTCAGTGCTTCCACCTGCACTCTCCGGCTCGCGCGCAGTACTGACACGGGGACTCCACCTTGGTGGCTTCATAATCCGGTCCGATCCCCACCAAGAGTGAGACTGATTTCTCAGGTAGAAGCAACCCGGTCTCGGTCACCGCCACCCCGATGACGGCCAGATCGAGCAGTCCGCAGAGAAGGACCTGCTCCCGAACATCCCAGCCGGCGAGCTGTCCCGGCGCGAGTTCTGCACCCACCCCCCACCCTCGGCGACCCGCCTCTTCTTCGGCTATGGTATGCAGCCGCTTTGCCAGGAGACCGACAGCGAACACCCCGACCTCTCCCAGGACATAGGCCTCCAGAGTGCGATCCTGCTGCGCCAGACTGCGAGCCCTCTCCTCCAGCAATGGTCCGATGGTGGCTACACCCACCAGGGCTTCCACGGCACGGTCGAGCAACTCGGCATGGCCACCGAGATGGAGAGGCACCCCGCCTACAGTGAGCTGGCTACCAGTCTTCCCGTTCACAGGAAACCAGTCATAGATGAGGGCAGGACGGATAAGTGGTCGAGCTTCCTCGATCGCCCAGACAGCGAGCGAGCGCAGGCGTGGACGACTAAAGGCGTCCCCTTCGGCTTCGAGGAATGCCTCGACGTCCAGTTCCAATGATTCCACCAGCTGTGCAGGCATTGAGAGTCCTATCCCTGTGACCGGCTGCTATACTTCCGAACGACCATTATCCGCATTCCCGGGCCGGGGGAACAGGTCCGGGAGGGAGGCGCCGACCATGTCTTTTCCTGACGATACCCTCCTGCCGGAGGATCGGTGCGAGATTTGCGGCGCAGAGCTCGGGGACGAGATAGTCATCCAGGAGTTTGCAGACGGCAGTCTCGCCCGTTTGTGCTCGGAGTGCGCAGCTGGAGCTGTCCTTGACACCGCTGAAACTCCCTTCGTATTCCCTGAACCCCCCGAAGACGGCTGGCTGCTGGAAGACGAGGCCGGCTCCGGAGCAGAGCAACGCGAGCCTTCGCCTGTGGCCTCGCTGGCAACTTTCGCGGGCGTTTCGGGCGACGAATCAGCTACGCCCTTGCCACCTGTTCCTGGAGCCCGTCCTCTCGCTGACGACACTGCCCCAACAGCGCCGCAGGCTCCGCAGAACTTGGCTGATCCGCTCGACAAGACCCGCGAGTTGCTCACTCCGGTAGCGGACTTGCTCACTCTGCAGAGAGAGATGCAGGCCGCCCTGCACCGCCTGGCCGCCTCTCTCGAAATCTTCGCCAGCGATGTGATCGCCGATAAGCTGGAGCGGGCCTCGACCTTGGAAGATCGGATCGAAAGCCTCGAACGCGAGCTAGAGGCCACCCGGGCCAAGCTTCGGGAGACTGAGGCGTTGCTCGCCGCCGCCACGGCGGCTGGGGTCGGGAACAAGCCGGAAACAGAGCTCGCGGACAAGATCGAAGCCGTGCCCGAGTTCATCATGCCCGCCCGTCCGACCTCTGCTATGCCCGCGGCTGACGAGGCCCGGCCTGCCAGCGCTCCACCGGCAGCCACCGAAGACACGGAAGAGTTGCCGGTAGCCGAGACTTTCCCGGCCACCGCCGTGGAGCCTGCGGAGGCCGAAGCAACAAGCGCGCCGGAGGCAGCCGCGGCAGGTCTGACTGAGGAGATCGCGGTGGGACCCGCCGCACCTGTCGCGCCGCTGGTCGCGCCCCCCGGAGCCACGCAGAGTCGCCCTTCCCTCGAGTATCGTGTCTTTGACCTCGCCGAGGTCCAGATTGCCCAGCGGTACTACAACGAGAGTCCTTTCACGCAGCGCGTCCGTGATGTGCGCCGCAGTCTGGGTAGACCTAGGGCCAACCTGACCAAGTTGCCGGGGGCCATTCCCCGGGCCTTGCTGACCTTGGCTTGGGACATCATCTGGTATCAGTACCTCATCGACTTAAGGCGCGACGTGCCGAGCGCTGAGCGAGTCGCACTCCATCGGGAGGGATTCGATCTCGACGAGCTTTCCAGCCTTTTCAAAGAGAGGAACTGCCTCATCGACGATGAAGGTCGACTCGACGCCTCTGAACTCGAGGTCAGGCTGCTCAGTGACCCCACGGTGCTGCTGACCGAGATGACACCCGAGGAAGAACAGGCCTTGGAGGATGCAACGGAGGAGATTTGGGACCAACGGACTGCGCCCGAGTTCAAGTGGGACGACTGAGAAGGTGATGAGAGATGTATGAAGTCCAGGCGACAGCCGGAACCGTCTACATTCTTAGACCGGAGTTCGGAAGCGACCTGCTCAAGGAGCTAGGGGACTTCGTCCGGGCCAAGGGGATCAACCTGGCCTGGTTCTCGGCGCTGGGAGCAGTCTCCCGGGCCACCTTGCGCTACTACGACCAAGTCAAGAAAGACTGGGTGGACCTAGAACTTGACCGCAGACTAGAGGTCGCCGGTATGCTAGGCAATGTGTCGCTACTCAATGGCGAGCCGATCGTGCACGCTCACGCGACCTTGGCCGACGAACAAGGTCACTGTTACGGCGGCCACGTGGGAGCCGACACTCTTGTCTTCAACCTGGAGATACTGCTGACCACATTGTCGGGTCCGGCGGTCACCCGCAAGATGGACCCCCAGACCGGGCTCACCATCTGGCAGAAATAGGAGAAGCAGAGAGGCGCCGAGGCCGCAGAACCGGCCTCGGCGCCCCCAGTCCCACCATCTAACAAGCGGCGGCACGCCGTGTCCTCGGGAACGACCTCGCCGTGCCTAGAGCAGTGTCACGACCTCCTGGACGTAGCACTTCCACTCGGACTCACACGTCTTCTTACCCTCGATCCACACCGCCGTGTCCGGGTACCGGGCGTACTCCGGCGGGAGCACCATGCCCCGGAGGAAGTCGGCGGTCTCACCGGGGTCCGAGGTGGATATCAGGGGGTAACTACCTTCCTCATGCCGGATGGGAGTGGAGACCGGAGCCGCCCTGATGACAGATGCGCAATCACATCATCAGTGTCAGTCACCAGGCCGACGGCGGGCAGGATGAGTTCGACCACCGCCTTGTGTATCTCCCCGTTCCCATCAGTGGTAGCGTCCCTGGGCACTATGAGGTTGTAGAAGCGTTCCGCGGCGGCCCAGGCAGCCACCCCTACCGACATGCCCGTCGCCACCCCCACAAGCACGATGGTTTCTGCTCCTTGCTGCTGGAGGTACTCATGCAACCCGGTCCCTTCGAACACGTTGAAGGGCCAGTTGTAGAACACGCGCTCGCCTGGCACCGGAGCCAGCTCCTCGATGACCCCCACGTCCCAGGTACCCATGCGGTTCACATCGATCTGCCGCGACCCCTCCCAGAAGCCACCATAGGCAGGCCACCTGACCCCGGAGGGTGTGTAAGCCACGGTGTACACCACGGGGTATCTCCTCTCGCGGAAGGCTGCCACCAGCTTCTGGATGTTGCTGACGACCCCCTCGGCGTAGGCTGCCCGACCGTGACCCATTTCCTCCAGGGGACTGGGCGTCTTGATGATGGCGTTCTGCATGTGGATGATGAGAAGGGCTGGTCTCCCGACGAGGCTCCAGTCAGTCATGTCTCGATCCCTCGTTTCGCAATCATCACCTTCCCCCTGTGTTCTGCTCTGGCAGCCTGACGCTCAGATCTCCGCATCCAACACCCTCGCCGCCATGTGCCCCGAATGGATGGCGTCGAAGATCTTGCCTGGCGCGATGCAGTCTCCAGCTTCCACCACTTTGAGCCCGGGGATTCTGCGCAGACTCTCGACCAACCCCCGCGCCGGGCGGAAGCCGGCAGCGAGCACCACCGAGTCGATCTCGAGCTCGGTCCGCGCGCCGGAGCCATCGGCCACGACAATGCCGGTACTGGTCACCTCCACCAGTCGACGCTCCGTGTACACTGTCACATCCAGGCCGCGCATGCGCTGCTGGTAGACCTGGCGTTCGTCAAAGGTGATCCCACACATGAACTCGTCGAGCATCTCTACGAAGATCACGCGGCGCCCCGTCTCCGCCACCATCAGGCCGACTTCGGTCCCCACGATCCCGCCGCCGATCACTGCCACTCTGTCTCCCACGACCACCTCGCTCCGCAAGACCGCGAGAGCCGACACCACCTTGGGATCGTTGATGCCGGGGACATCCTCCAAGCCCACAGCCGTGGCCCCCGTGGCGACGACGACCGCGTCGTAGGTGCCGCTGCCCAGTTCCTCCACTGTCGCTTCGCGCAAGATCACCTGAACAGGCAGCTTCTCCATCTGCGTGCGGAAATAGGCGATGAGCGGCTTGAGGTCTGGCCCCTTGAAAGCGGGCAGAGAGGCTTCCAGGAGCGCGCCCCCCAGCTCCCGCCTTTCGAACAGGGTCACCTGATGGCCCTTGAGCGCGGCCACCCGGGCCGCTTCCATGCCGGCCGGGCCACCACCGACCACGGCCACCTTGAGAGGCCGCTTCGCCAGCGTAGGGGCGAACTCCTCTTCGCGGCAGAGCGCTACGTTAACCGTGCAGCGGACCGTGTTGGCGATATGGTCGCCCCGGGCTAGACAGCCGTCGTTGCAGCGGATGCAGGGACGGATGTCCTCCGGTCGCCCCTCCTTGGCTTTGAGCGGCCACTCGGGATCTGCCCACAGGGGCCTTCCTAGTCCGATGAAGTCGCCCTTGCCATCGGCCAAGATGCTCTCCGCCAGGTCGGGCAGATTGATGGAGCCGGAGGCTATCACCGGGATGTTCACCACCTTCTTGACCGCCTCGGCCGCCCACACATTGTTGGCCAGGGGCATGCCCATGGGTGCCACCTCATGGATGGTGGTGTGGTGATTACCTCCCGACATGTGGATGGCCGCCACTCCCCGTGTCTCCAATCGTTTGGCCAGCTCCATGGTCTCCTCGATGGTGTGCCCATCGGGCTCGTAGTCGGTGCCACTCAGGCGCACGCAGATGGGATAGTCGGGGCCCACCTGATTCTTGATCTCTTTGATGATGTCGAGGAGCAGCCGCATCCGGTTCTCCAGCGGTCCGCCATACCAGTCGGTCCGCTTGTTGGTGTGCGGGGAGAAGAAGTTGGAGATCAGGTAGCCATGGCAGGCGTGGATCTCCACCAGGTCGAAGCCGGCGGTCTGCGCCCTCTTGGCGGCCCGCCCGAAAGCTTTGACTATCTCGCGGATCTCCTCAACAGTGAGGGGTACAGGCACGGGACACCCGGCCGCTGTAATCTCCGGCCAGGGGACATCCGAGGCCGCCTTGGGTTGCTCGAGCAGGAAACGTTGCCTACCGGCGTGCGAAATCTGGATGGCCGCCCTGGCTCCGTTCGCTTTGATGGTGTCGGCCAGAAGTGACAAGCCGGGGACATGGTCCATGCGAGCGATGCCAAGCTGGCAAGGCGAGGCCCGACTCGCATCCTCGTCCACCCAGGCATACTCCACGATGACCATGGCCACTCCCCCTCGGGCCACCTCGCGGTAGTAGCGCAACATCCGGTCGGTGACAGAGCCGTCAGGATTGGCGAGGCCGGTGTGTTGCGGCGCTTTGATGATGCGGTTCTTGAGTTCCAGATTGCCTATGCAGCCTGGCTCGAAAAGGCGTGGGTAGTTCGTGTACATCGGTTTCTTGACCTCTCTGTAGCTTGCCCGTCCACTGACCACCGGCTGTCCTTCGCAGATAGCGACGCAGCTCATGTTTCCCGACCCATTCTAGGCTCCCCCGGGAATCAGCTAGGGCCTAGCCGGCAAGCTTCCCGTGTGATTCATTTTATGAACCTTTAAATATCACAATATGAACCAACGCTAGCATCCGAGTGGTGTCATGTCAACAGGCTTAGCGCAGATCGTGGCGGGAAGCACTCAACGCCTGTCAAGCCCACAAGTGGCCTGAAGTGTTAGCATGGCAGCCACGAGGCAGCCGCCGAGGAGAGAACAGAGATCGGGCATCGTCAAGTGCGCCAAGCGGGTTCTCACGTGTCCAACAGTAGTAAGGCTAAGACTTCCAGCCCTGCGCCCACGCGGACTCTTGAAAAGGGCCTCTTGCTGCTGGGCCTTTTCGACATCGAGCATCCGGAATGGTCCATCCGCGAGCTTTGCGAACACACCGGTCTGCCCAAACCTACGGTAAGACGACTGATCAAGACCCTGGAAGCCGCCCATTGGCTCGCGTACGATCCTGAGTCTCGCAAGTACCACCTGGGCTCGAGCGCTCTCCGGGCCTCTTATGTGGCCATGTCTCACGCCGAGCTGGTCCGCTTGGCCCATCCCATCCTGGTGCGACTGACTGAGGAGACAACAGAATCCACCAGCCTGAGCATATGGGCGGACCGTGGGGCCCTTATCATCGACACGGTCCCCACTGCCCGAGCCTTCAAACCCCTCACCTTTCCCGGCATGCCACTGGACGGTACGGCGAGCGCCGACGCGAGGGTCTTGCTGGCCTTCAGTCCCCCTCACATCCAGGAAGCGGCGCTAGCCCGGCCTCAGGCCAAGCGCACTCCCCAAACTACAACGGACCCCGACACTATCCGCGAGCGACTCCGGGAGACGCGAGAGAAGGGCATCGCTTTCGAATCCGGGGAGTGGAACCCCGGCGCTCTTGCCGTAGCTGCACCGGTCTTCGATGCAAGCGGCGACGTGAGAGCCTCGATCTCAGTGGTCGCCCCCCTTGAACGGGGCAGCCCGGAGCAGATGGACCGCTATGCCGAAGCTGCTAAGAAGGCCGCGGCCGAACTGTCTGCTCTACTAGGCTACCGACCGCGGCCGAATTCCCGTTAGAGCGGCTGGCCTCTCGAAGGGGGGCGGTTGCTCTGCCCGTCCTTGGCCTCTGGGAGCGGAGGCTGCCTGCCGGACCTTCTCTTAGCGGCCGGCATATACTACGATGCTCTCAGGATGGACCTCGACCTCTTGAAAACCTTCGTAGCCGTAGCTGAGGCCCACAGTTTCAGTCGGGCAGCCGAGATCCTGCATTGGACCCAGCCGACTCTCAGCCGCCAGATCGCCCGTCTCGAGGCCGAGTTGGGAACCAAGCTCTTCGAGCGCTATGGTCGCCATGTAGAGTGCACAATGGCGGGGCAAGTGTTGTTGCCGCTCGCCCAGGCTATTGTGGCCCGCACGGAAGAAGCCATCGGACTGGTGAAAGAGATGGCCGGCGCCGGCACCAGCACTGTTCGCTTCGGAGCGGTGGGGAATGTCTTCGCCATGCTGCTCACCCCCATCCTCGTAGCTTTCCTGGCCGACCATCCGGAGGCCAAGGTCGAACTGGTGGAGAAGGATGACACCCAGCTAGAGGAAGCGGTCGTCAGTGGTGAGTTGGACTGCGCCGTGATGACTCCCTGGGGCTCCAACCGGGCCGCTACCCACTATCTTTTGACCGAAGAGATTGTTTTGCTGGTACCTCCTGACCACCGACTGGCCAAAGAGAAGGCGGTTCCTTTGTCGTCCCTGGCCGGCGAGTCCATCCTCCTTCCCAGGGCTACTATGAACGCGGGGAACATCGTGGCCGATACCCTGAGGCGAGCCGGGCTCAAGCCGCGGCTCTCCTATCGTGCCAACTATCCCGAGCTCACCAAAGCCCTTGTACGCCGGGGATTGGGAGTGGCTCCGGTCCCCCAGATGTTGGCGGCCAACGCCAGCCAAGAGGGTCTGGTTGCCGTCCCCTTCCAGGAGCGGCTGAGCCGGGACTTGGTACTCGTCTACCCGCGCGACCGGCCTCTTTCCTCAGCCGCGCGTCTGCTCATGCAGCACATCAAGATGGGCGTGTCTGGGCGCGGCGGGCGCGGCAGTCCTCCGTCCGGCCAACTTCCCAGAGAGTGAAACAGCCTGCCGCGCGGACATACCGGCGTCCGCGTGTGGCTCACTCCAAGTACTTGATCACAGCCCGGAGGGGCCGCTTGCGGGGCCCAAGGGTCTCCCGGGCAGCATAGCCTAGCGCAACCACCGCCATGAACTCGCCATCCGGCTCGCCCAAGAACCCGAGTACCTCTTCCTTCAGCAGAAAGAGGATCCCCAGCCACACCGAGCCCAGACCGAGTGAGGTAGCAGCCAGGAGAAGGTTCTCCACCGCAGCAGCGGAGCTCTGTATCTCCATAGTCCGAAAGAAGTCCCGGGCTCGCTCCTGGTCGACTTCGAACAGCTCGGGGCCCCGGCGGATAAGCTCGCCGGTGTTGGCCACCGCGACTACTACCGGCGCGCTCAAGATACTCCGAGCAGCCATGCGGAGGAGTGTCGAGGAGGGCCGCGGAAACTGGGGAGCGCGCGAACTCACCAGTTCGGCCAAAGAGTTCTTGCGAGCTCCCCGGAGAACGATGAACCGCCACGACTGCTGGTTGTGAGCGGAAGGCGCCTGGTTGGCCGCCTCCAGGATGGCCTCCAGGGCGGCCGCGGGCACGGGTTGATCCTTGAAGAGTCGGACGCTGTGACGCCGCTTGATACATATTAGGGTTTCATTCACAAGCTTGGTTTCGGACCCGCTCACAGATCCCGCTCCTCCCACTCCGGATTCTGCCTTTCAAGGGACGGCGTCCGAAGACCCCCGCCCCCGAGGACGGCGCCCCCGAGACCCGCGTCCTTGAGTTCCCGGTCCGAGGACTCCCGCCCGTTATGTGTAAACATACCCGCTACGGCAAGCCGGGGAACTCGCCAACCGTGAGGTTACCGACATCCTTAACCCAACCTCAGCTGAGAGACGCCCGAGAGACGCTTTCTCTCGGCTTTGCCCGGGCCGCCCGATTGGCTATGCTGGTCAACGACGTGATGTGACTCTTCACGGACAGAAGGAGCGATATGCCACACCGGCTCGGTTTTGACAACGAGAAGTACTTGGAGGAGCAAAGCCGCGCCATCAAGGAGCGGGCGGGAAGAATCGGGGGCAAACTCTATCTCGAGTTCGGCGGCAAGATCGCTTACGACTTCCATGCCGCCCGCGTTCTACCCGGTTACGACCCCAATGTCAAGATCAGGCTCTTGCAGACCCTTCGTGACCAGGTTGAGATCCTCATTTGTATCTACGCCGGAGCGATCGAACAACGCAAAGTCCGGGCCGACTTCGGCGTCCCCTATGACGCCGACGTGTTGCGCCTCATCGACGATCTCAGAGAGTGGAATCTGGAGGTGCGTGGTCTGGTGATCACCCGCTTCGAGCATCAGCCTGCAGCGTGCAAGTTCAAGGCCAGGCTAGAACGCCGGGGGGTCAGAGTGTTCACCCATCGTTTTACGAGCGGTTATCCGACCGACGTCGACCGCATCGTAAGTAAACTCGGTTACGGCGCAAACGAGTACATCCCCACCGAACGGCCTATCGTCGTGGTGGCAGGTCCGGGACCAGGCAGCGGGAAGCTGGCCACCTGCTTGTCGCAGCTCTATCACGAACACTTGCGCGGAGCCGAAGCCGGGTATGCCAAGTTCGAGACCTTCCCCATCTGGAACCTCCCTCTCAAGCACCCGGTGAACGTAGCCTACGAGGCAGCCACGGTCGAGCTGAAGGACGTCAACCAGATCGACCCGTATCATCTCGCCGCCTACGGTGTGCAGGCGGTCAACTACAACCGCGACATCGAAGCTTTTCCGCTCCTCGCTCGTATCCTTCAACGCCTCGGCAGCGCCAGTTTCTACCAATCACCCACCGATATGGGAGTCAACCGCGCCGGCTTTGCCATCGTTGATGACGAGGTGGTTCGAGCTGCAGCAGAGCAGGAAGTTATCCGACGCTACTTCCGCTACGCCTGCGAATACGCCCTCGGTCTGGTGGAAAGAGAAGATGCCGAGCGGGCGCAGCTCCTCATGAACGAGCTGGGACTTGACGAGACCAAACGGCCGGTGGTTCTCCCGGCACGCCGAGCGGCAGCGGAAGCTGAGGCTAAGGGCAAGGGTAACAACGGCGCCTATTGTGGTGCAGCCATCGCCCTTTCCAACGGTTCCATCATCACCGGAAAGAACTCTCCTCTGATGCACGCCGCTTCCGCGGCCGTTCTCAACGCTGTAAAGTACCTGTCAGGCCTTCCCGACGAGATCCCCTTGCTCTCGCCGAACGTCATCGAGTCGATAGCCAGCCTCAAGAAGAATGTGTTGAACATGAAGGCCGTAAGTCTCAGCCTGGAGGAGACCCTCATCGCACTGGGCATCAGCGCCACTACCAATCCGGCGGCCCAGATTGCGATCGAGCGACTTAGGGACCTGGGAGGCTGCGAGTTCCACACCACCCATCTTCCTACCTCCGGCGATGAGGCCGGGCTACGAAAACTCGGCCTTAACATCACCAGCGATCCCCAATTCGCCACCAGCTCCTTGGCGCTGGTCTGAGCAGTGAAGACCGGGCCCTTGCAGTCGCACCAAACCAGCACGGGCACTATCATCGAGCCCACAGGTAAACACGGAAGGAGAGGCACGACATGGTCAAGGCGATCACCTCCCAAGAACTGGATCCCCAGGCCTTCATAGCTGAGAAGATCCAGGCTATCCGGGCGGCGGTAGGAGAGGAACGAGCCATCAATGCTCTGTCGGGCGGGGTCGATTCCTCCACGGTTACTGTCCTTGGCCACCGAGCCCTGGGCGACCGTCTACGCACCATCTTCGTCGAAAACGGCTTGATGCGCGAAGACGAGGCCGAGCAGGTAGTGGACCTCTTCCGCTCACTGGGGGTGAACGTGGAGGTAGTCGACGCCCGCGAAGAATTCTTCGCTGCCCTCAAGGGCGTCACCGATCCTGAGGCTAAGCGGGAAGCCATTACCCAGACCTTCTATCGCCAGGTCTTCGGCAGATTGGTCCGCGAAAGCGGCGCGCGTTTCCTTTTGCAGGGCACCATCCTCACGGACATCGATGAAACCGTAGCCGGCATCAAACGCCAACACAACGTGTTTGCGCAACTGGGGATAGACCCAGAGGAGGCCTTCGGCTACCGCATCCTCGAACCCCTTGTCGAACTGCGCAAAGATGGAATGCGCAAGGTGGGCGAAGCCCTCGGTCTACCTCCCGAGCTGTTCACGCGCATCCCCTTCCCCGGCCCAGCTCTGGCGGCTAGGGTGATCGGGGAAGTAACGCCCGAACGCATACAGACGGTGCGCCTGGCCACAGCGGTGGTGGAACGCCGTCTGGCCGGGTTTGGAGCCTTCCAGTACTTAGCCATCCTGCATGAGGACCGCGTGACCGGTATGAGAGAGGGACGGCGTGAGTTCGGCCAGCAGATAGAGGTGCGTTGCTGGGACAGTGTGGACGCCGGCACCGCTAGGCCCACCCGTCTTCCCTTCGAGCTTCTGGAAGACCTCGCACGAGAGATAGTGGAGACGGTGCCAGGCGTGGTGAGCGTGACGTACAATATCGCGACCAAGCCCCCTTCCACCATCGAGGCGGTGTAGAACACGGCGAGGTCAATGAGATGGACCCTCGAGTAGCTCGTGAAATCCACACGCTGCTCACAGCGGGTCGTGACTTCGTCTTGGTGCACACATTGGCGACCCGCGGCTCCGCACCCCGACACGTGGGAGCTTGGATGGTGGTACGCGCCGATGGGACCTTCCTGGGCACGGTCGGCGGCGGCCCCTTGGAAGCAAGGGCCCTGGCCGCGGCCTGCCAAGCCCTGCAGCAGGACCAGAGCCGGTTGCTTGAGTTTGTTCTGACCGAGGCTGACAACACCGGGCTCGGCATGACCTGCGGCGGGGAAGCCAGGCTGCTTGTCGAGCCGGTGCGAGCGCAGCATCGGGAAACCCTTGAGCCCGTCTTGGAAGCCGTAGTCGCCCTGCTTGAGGAAGGCCGTTCCGGTTGGTTGGTAACTCAGGTGAGGACTGTGGAGAGCCCCACGCTGAGCCATCTGCAGAGCCCCGGACCAAGTCCCCCAGACCTGCCTGCCGCTCTGCCTCCTGGGCACACGCTCGTCCTGGTGCGGCGAGCTCTGGTGGACGCCACAGGCGCGCTGATCGGTGAACCCCTCCTCTCGCCCGAGGCTTCCGCGCACTTGGCGGCCACCGGAGCGGTCCCCGCTGACGCAGAAGAGGGAGCTTCTGACCTGTACGTCGAGAGACTGGCGTCACCTGAGACCGCCTACATCTTCGGCGGCGGCCACTGCGGTCAGGCTTTGGCTCCCCTCCTTACCACCATTGGCCTACGAGTGGTCGTCATAGACGACCGCGAGGAATTCGCGAGCAAGGAACGATTCCCTACCGCCGACCGTTTGGTGGTACCAGCGGCTTTGGCCTTCGCCTGCGAAGACCTGCCGATCGATGGCCGCAGCTACGTCATCATCATGACCCGCTCCCACGCCCTCGACCAGGCGGTGCTGGCCCAAGCTCTCAAGACCGAAGCTCGCTATATGGGCATGATCGGCAGCCAGCGCAAAGTAACTGCTATCTTCGCGGCGCTTCGCGGGCAGGGGTTCAGCGAGGAAGCACTCCGCCGGGTTCATGCCCCGATAGGAATCGAGATAGGGGCGGAGACCCCTGAGGAAATCGCCCTCAGCATCGCCGCTGAAATCGTCAAGGTGCGAAGAGGCGGCGACCAGGAAGCCGGAGAGGCCACAGGCAGCCATACGTGAAGGATCCGGGTCGCATAGGCGCGGTCATCCTGGCGGCGGGCCGCTCGTCGCGCATGGGCCGCTGCAAGGCGCTGCTCCCCTTGGGCGGCGAATCACTCGAGCTTAATGGCCGGGGCGGTCGGAACGCGACAGAGGCTCTGGAGCAGGTGGACGATCCGGGTGCTTGCGAGAACCCGGAGAATCCGCAGGATCGCACCCCACACAGAGCACTAGCCTCCTCACCCGCTTGTACCGCTCTTGGCTGGGCCGTCCGGAGCTTGCGGCTGGCCGGGATTTGTGACCTGGTGGTGGTGACGGGCTACGAACGAGCTCTTCTGGTTCCCCTTCTTGAGGGTCTGTGTCTCCGCGGCGCGCACAACCCCCACTACGACCTGGGCATGTTCTCATCCGTGCAGACCGGCGTTGCCGCCCTCTCTCCAGGTCTGGAAGGTGCAGTGTTGCTACCCGTCGACTCCCCCCTGGTACGACCGGAGACCCTCCGCTCTCTGGTCGAGCGGTCCAGGACGGACGTCATCTTGCATCCGACTTGCTGTGGGCGACGCGGCCATCCTCCCCTGGTGGGCGCAGACTATTTCTCGGCTTTGCTCAGCGCTCCCCCCACGGGCACTCTGCGCGATTTCTTCGCGCAGCACGCGGAAGCGGAGAGCGAGGTCCAGGTAGAAGACCTCTCCATCCTTCTCGACATGGACACGCCCAAGGACTTCCACCTAGTCAGTCATCTGGCAAGCTTGGCGGCGAGCGCTTGGGCGCGAGTGGGACTCGCGCCTGCCAAGTCCGCTGTGGGGTCGCCCGCGCTGGCTCAGCCAGACACGGCCGGGGCAAGAGCGGCCGATCTCGGACCTCCGGTCAAGCGGGCCGACGATGCGACCCTCGCGGGCGGCCCGGCCACTTCACTCGACCAAGAGGACTGCCTTACCCTGCTCAAGGCCCTGGGCACTCCGCCCAGTGTCATCCAACACTGCCTCGTTGTCGCACAGGTGGGCCGCGGCCTGGCTCAGGGCGTAGCTTCGAAAGTGGGGGGCATCGACCCGGATAGGGTGGCCGCGGCCTGTCTCCTCCACGACATGGTGCGCTCGCAGCTCTCGCACGCTCTCCTAGCGGAGCGCTTGCTGGACAACCTGGGCCTCAAGTCACTCGCCGCCCTGGTCGCCGGGCACATGGTCCTCGACCCTGATCTGTCGCTGGAGCCCGGTCTCACCGAGACCGAGCTCGTCTACCTGGCCGACAAGGTGGTCTTCGAGGCAACCATTGTCGGGCTTGACGAGCGGGAAAGACGGGCTCTGCTCAAGATGGAAAGCTCACCGAGAGACGGACCCGAGGCGGAGAGGAGAGTGCATGAGCGGATGGCTGCCGCCCGGCGGGTCGCCGCCAAAGTAGAAGCGCTAGTTGGCCAGCCTTTGGACGTCTCGCTGGAGCGGATTCCGACCCGCTGCTCAACCCACCAGCGATTCAGCTGAGGGCCGGATCTGGTCGGCAGGATGGATGGGAGCCCGCCGAGAGAGAGGCCCGCCTCAGTGTACAGGGCCTCAGTCTGCAGGGTCTCCCTCTCAAGTAACGTCACTCTGCCAGCGTTCCCACGATAGGGAATCTCTGCAGCAGATCCTCCCCATGAGGAGCCTGGGCCAGAGCCTCGGTCAGGTCGGCTCCCGCCTCGTGCATGGCCTGGTGGCGACCGTTCCGCCAGACGAAGCTCCCGGAGACATCGTGGATCTTCCCCCTAAAGGCCACATACGCGGGACGCCCCTCCCGACCATCGAACTTGGCCAGTTCGGCCAGGGAAAGCTTCACCTTGTTCTCACTCCAGCTTGGCCTGGCGGCCTGAGCTTGGCGTCCGTGATCGGCGTCGAGTCGCCCTTCGGTGCCTCCGCCGCGTTGCCATCACGAGCCTAGCGCAGGAACTTGGACACAAAGGGAGAGGTCTCTCCGCGTCGCATGAAGTGGCCAGAAGGGCCTTCGCCCAGGAACTCCGAGAACCAGGACTCGTGCTCGACTTCCTCGTGCAAGATGGAAAGCGAGAGGTCGTAGGTACGGTGGTCTTTGCCGGCGGTCAGGTTGCAAATGTTGGTGTACCCGCGGACAGCGCAGCGCTCTGCTTCCACCAAGACGGTCAGCATCGCCTTGATGTCGCTGGGATCGTCCGGGAGATACGCCGGCGAACAAGCCGACATGTCGTGGAACTCCTTCATGTCTTCGGGCAACTTCCCGCCCAGCTCGTAGATGCGCGGCACCAGAGCCTCGAAGTGGTTGCGGTCCTCGATGCGGGCAACTTCGGCGATCTCCTTGATGGTCTCGCCGTCCAGACCAATGAGGTTAGCCCTCAAGATCGTGTAGTAGTAATAAGTGGTAAGTTCGGCTGCTGCGTTACACACGAGCAGTTCCAGGAGCTGGTCGACGTTCACCCCCGCGCGCTCCACCATTTCTCTTGCTACTTTGGCCATTTTGTTCTCCTCCGTCTTGGTCGCATCCGGCCACACTGATCCCCGGTGACCGTGACAGTCTTTTCTCCGCTTCTACCACCCAACTTGTGGTGGTAAACCCCTTCCGACCAAGACCCGCTCCAAGAGCAGCCGAGCGGCCTCCAGAAGTCCCCAAGAGAACACAAACGACCTGGGACGAAGCTGATCGGCCTTATTCGGCCCCGCCCGCGCCCTCCTGCCTCGCGTCGAGCGAATCCCTATCCGCCAAGGCTTTCCTGTTCACGCAGCGCACCGGTTCGCCGGGGAATCCCCGCAGGAAGCAGCGGTTGCAGGACTTGCAGACAGCGGGGCGCGGGTCACCCCTTTGCCAGCGACCAACGAGTTCAGGCTCGCAGATGAGCGGCCGCGAAAGAGAGATAAGATCAGCGGCCCCGACCTCAACCAGCCGCTCCGCGCTCTGAAGGGTCCGTATCCCACCCACCAGCATTACCGGAACTCTAACCCTCTGCTTTAACTTCAGGGCGGTGGTTTCGTAGTAGGCTTCCGTCTCGGCACCCAGCGCCACCCCGGTCCGGAGGGGTCGGTAGTCCCCCGAGAGCGCAGTCCCACCGCTCAGCTCTATGGCATCCACCCCTGCTCGCTCCAGAAGGACAGCGCCCTCCAGGGCTTCTTCCTCGGTAAGACCGCCAGCCAGGAAGTCGGCCGCGTTGATCTTGATGAGCACCGGGTAGTTCGGACCCACGGCCTCTCGCACCGCTTGGATCACCTCCACCGCGAGGCGGTGCCGACGTTCGAGGTCGCCTCCGTAGTCGTCACTCCGCTTGTTGAAGAACGGGGACATGAACGAGCTGAGCAGGTAGCCGTGGGCGCCATGGATCTGCACCGCATCGAACCCCGACCTTAAGGCACGGCGAGCAGCGCGAGCAAACAACCCCGGCACTACCTTGACCTCGGACACCGACATGGCCCGGCCGACCAAGCCCGCAGACGTGGACCGCGGGCTGGGACCGAGCGGCAGCTCAGCGCCAGGAGCGTCCCCCGACCACAGCCCGCCATGGGTGATCTGCAGAGCGACCTTGGCGCCGCTCTCTTGCACGGCTTCTGCCAAACACGCAAGCCGCGGCACCACGTGGTCGTCATGAGCTCCGAGTTGGCGCACACCGAGTCGACCCTCCGCAGCCACAAAGGCGTGTCCGGTGATCACCAAGCCCACCCCACCGCGCGCCAAGGCAGCCATGAGCTCGATCAGCGCTGCACTCGGAGAACCGTCCGCCTCTGCCATACCTTCCCAGGTGGCCGAGCGCACGAAGCGGTTCGGCAAGGTCAAGGCCCCGAGCGAGACCGGTGCGAACAGGTCGACCATCGGCCCTACGCCTCACCAGACGCGTGCTGACGCCCGCACCCAGCGGATCTTCCCGTCGGGTCCTCGCCGTTGTCGGACCTGTCCACGCTCCTCCAGGTAGGCGAGGTGAGCGATAGTCTCATTCATGGCCAGAATCACCTGCAAAGGGTCGAGACCCCGCGGGAAGAGAACCTCTAGAAGCTCCCCCGCCGTATGTGGCTCCGTCACGGCGTCCAACAGGCGAGCGCAGCGCTCCCTATGATGTGCAAGCAGAGCGGCGACGCGTGCCTTCACGCCCAGGAAGGGGACCCCATGCGAGGGCAGCACCAGCGTGTCCGTTGGTAGTTCTTCCAACTGCTTCAGGGACTGCTCGAACAAAGCCACCGGATTCCCCAAACGATAGGTGACCGGAGAGCCCACGTGCGACGAGATGTGCGGCAGGAGCATGTCGCCCGAGATGAGTAGGCGAGCCTCCTCTGAGTACAAAGACACATGCTCAGGTGAGTGACCATGACCTATCAAGACCCGCCACTCGCGGCCGCCCAAGCTCACCCGGTCCCCCGCGGCCAGGGGCACCACCGCGGCCGGTACATCGGGAACCAAATGGCCAAAGGGTCGAGGAGATGAAAGCAGGAGCTCGCGGGTAGGCCCGGGCAGTCCGTGCGGAGTGAGTCTATCCACCGCCGACCAGGCGCCGGCTGCTCTATCCTCCCGCTTGGCCGCTAAGGCCTGCTCGTGCTCGCCCCGACTCATCAGGACCTGAGCGCCTTGCTCCTCGGCCATCCACCTTGCCGCGCCGCTATGGTCAGGATGGAAGTGAGTGAGCACGATGCGCTCGACCTTGACCCCCGGAGCCGCGCCCTGTTCGACCTTGACCCCCCGGGCCGCGCCCTGTTCAGCCCCGAGCCATTCCGCTTCGGCTTGCCAGCTGTCGACGCGCTTCCCCCCGCCCGAAGGGGCCACCCTCACTGGCATGGCCGTCTCTCCTAACCTAGCTAGGAGCCTGTTCCACAGTTCACGGGTAGTCTGATCGCCAAGCCCGACATCGACCACGGTGAGCCGCAGGACGTCCGAAGCCGAACCTTCGCCGGCGCCGCCCTCGGCAACGCCACCCTCGCCGGCCCCGACCGCCGGCTCCACCAACAGCCAGACGTTCACGTGGTTGAGCCGGAGAGGCAGCGGCAATCGCGCCCAGTAGATCCCCTGCGCGACTTGCTTCACCACCCCGGGGCCGGGCACATTCTCAAAAGGAAAACGCAGACCGTCGACTGGCTCGGAGCCCTGACCTCCGCTTGCGTCGTTTCGCACCGACTCCCACCCTCGACCCTGCGCTAGACCGTCCCTCTCGCCCCGCCGGTCTCAATACGCGACCAAGATGGGCCGGTGACAGCGCAGGCAGCGGTCAGCCTCGGCAAGAACCTGCTCCAGCGTGTAGCCCAGCTCAGGAGGATCGAACGTGTGCTTGCGCACCTCCGGTTCCAGCATGGGCATCTTCTGGCGGGTGCCATAGTCAACGGATTCCGCAAGCGGTTCTCTGCTGGTCTGGGCTCCCAGATACACGGCGAGGCGCTTCGTCTTATCCTCGATGTCTTCCTCCACTGGCTCGCCCCGCAGGTACTTGTCGATGTACTTGGCTGCCATCTTGCCGGCGTTGATGGCCTCGATGATGGTCCCGCCGCCGCTCACCGCATCTCCGCCCACGAAAACCCCCGGTTTGCTCGTCATCAAGGTATGAGGGTCTGCCTCCAGGTAGCCGTACCGGTTGAACTTGAGCTCCCCGTCCGCTTGGAAGGGCTCGAAATCTGGCCGTTGCCCGACCGCAGCTATGATGGTGTCGGCTGTGAGCACGAACGGGGCCACATCGGCCGGCACCGGCCGTCGCCGTCCGCTCTCGTCCGGCTCACCCAGCTCCATCTGCTGGCAGACCAGGCCTTCCACGCCGTCCACGCCTTTACACTCGACCGGCGCGGCCAGGTATAGGAACTCGACTCCTTCTTCCTCGGCCTCCTCGATCTCCCAAGGGTTGGCCGGCATCTCGTTACGGGTGCGCCGGTAGACGACCTGCACTTTCTTTGCGCCCAGCCGGATACAGGTCCGCGCGGCGTCCATCGCCGAGTTGCCCCCGCCTAGTACTAGCACCGTCTCGCCTATGTCGACCGGCTCCCGCAGGGCCACCTTCCGGAGGAGCTCGATGGCGTCCATGGTGCCGGGCAGGTCTTCGCCGGGAATGCCCAAGGGTCGGCCCAGGTGCGCACCGATGGCGATGAACACGGCCTCGAAACCCATCTTCTCCAGGTCCGAAAACTGGACGTCCTTGCCTAGCCGTGTGTTATAGCGGATCTCGACTCCCAGCTGTTGGATGAGTTCGGTCTCCCGCTGGATGACATGCCTGGGCAGGCGGTATTCGGGGATGCCCACGTGCACCATGCCGCCCGGCACCCCCAGCGCCTCAAAAATGACCGGGGCGTACCCCCGCAGGGCCAGGTAGTACGCAGCGCTGAGACCGGCGGGACCCGCCCCGATGACGGCCACCTTCTTGCGCTGGCCCGACCCATTGCCCTGGGAACGAATGCTTGCCGCAGTCACCAGTTCGGTGACCTCGTGCGGCCCGCTTGCATCCAGCCCTCCCCCGAGCGCACCCGCAGTCATTTCCGCGAGGGTCGCCTGCAGAGGTTCGACCAGCCGGCCCGAGACTCCCCTGTCGTCCGCCAGCCCTTCCGCCCGGTCGGCGCACCACCGCTTGATGTTGTTGATAGCCACGGGATGCCCGGTGGGAGCCAGGGTGCAGTTCGATTCGCAGGGATGCGGGCAGGTACGTCCGATGATGGCCGGCAAAGGATTGTCACGCTTGACGATAGCAGTGGCCAAATGAGGATGTTCCTCCAAGGCCTGGAAGATGTAGGCGGCGCAGTCGACGTTGGAAGGACAGGTGGAACGGCAAGGCGCCGCTATCCAGCCATAGGTGGCCGGTACGGGACAGACCCGGCCCGCAGCATGCTCGGCGAAATGGTCGGCCCCTACGTCGAGCAGAGCCAGAATGGGGTCCCTTATGGTGTTGGCGATGCCGCACCAGGCCGAGTCCTCGATGGACTCCGCCAGTCGCCGGATGCGAGTCACCGGGTCCTCGCCCGTCCGACTCGGCTCCGCCGTCCCCGCAGCCAGCGCCTCCAGCAGCTCCCGCATCACATCCACTCCGATACGGCAGGGTCCACAACGCCCGCATGACTCCTGCTGGATCAGGCATAGGTAAGCCCGGGCCACCTCCACCGGACAGGTTCCCTCCCGCAGCACCACTCCCCGCCAGGAGACCACTCCCTTGATGACTTGCATGTCTGGCTGGGCAAGACGAGCTAGTACTTCCTCCGCGCTAGGACCTTGATAGCGATCGCTGAGAACCGCAAGGGTCCGGTCACTGGTCGCATCTGCAGCTTGGGGCGTTCCCACCGATGCCTCCCTTGAACAGGTACGCCGACGCTCCCGATGATATCGCATCCTGCCGCCCCCACGGCAGCCACGGCAGGAACGGTGACCAGCGTCGGCTGCTTCGATGAGGTCCTGCGGCGCCGGTGAGCGCGCGGGGTCTGGCAGGCAGGGTCGCGCCTACGGGTGACCACCCGCGCACTCCGGGCATGGAGAGTCCCGCACCCGGCCCTGAGCGCTACAATCAATCTACTCGAACAGATGCGGACACCACGCAAGGAGGGCTGATGGAGCGTCTCTGGGCACCTTGGCGGTTGCAGTACGTCACGCAGGAGAAGCCCTCCGGGTGCATATTCTGCGAGAAACCTAAGGCAGGCGACGACCAAGCCAATCTCATCGTCCATCGCGGTCAATGGGCCTTCGTGATGCTCAACACTTTCCCATACAACAACGGCCACCTCATGGTGGCGCCGTATGCGCACCTTGCCGACTTGGAGGTCTTGCCAGCCGAGACCTTGCACGACATGATGGACCTCGCCCAGCTAGCCATAAGAGCTCTCAAAGCCAAGTTCAGGCCGGATGGTCTCAATCTCGGGCTCAATCTGGGAGCAGCCGCCGGCGCAGGGATAAAAGACCACCTGCATCTACACCTCGTGCCCCGCTGGGTGGGAGACACGAATTTCATGCCAGTCATCGGCGACGTGCGAGTGATCCCCCAGTCACTGGAAGAGTCTTACCGGCTCCTTCGCGAAGCCTTTGCCGAACTGGAAAGCGGGAAGGAGGACTGATGACCGAGTCTGCTCTGTTTATCGTCCATGTGCACGTACACGTGTTGCCGGAACACGTCGAGGCCTTCAAGGAAGCTACCAGCATCAACGCCCACCATAGCCTGGAGGAGCCGGGAGTGGCCCGCTTCGATGTGGTCCAGCAGCTCGACGACCCCACGCGCTTCGTGTTAGTCGAGGTATACCGGAACCCGGAAGCGGCCGACGCGCACAAAGAGACCGCCCACTACCAGACCTGGCGGGATACGGTGGCCCCCATGATGGCCGAACCGCGCTCCAGCGTCAAATACACCAACGTTTTTCCGCCGGCGGCCGGCTGGTAGAAGGACTCCTGAGCGACTCGGCAACACCCTGACTAGACCGGTGAGATTCGAGTTTGCGACAGCCGGTAGGATAGTCTTCGGGCCTGGCACGCTGCCGGAGGCCGCTGAAGCCGTGGTCGCCTGCGGAAGGCGGCTGCTCTGCGTCACTGGCAGCAACACTGCCCGAGCTGAACCTCTCCTTGACCTCTTGCGCAAGCGGGGGCTGAGATCTCCCGCCATCCTGGCGGTGACCCACGAACCCGACTTGGAGCTCGTGCGCAGAGGGGCCGCCCTGGCTCGTGAAGAAGGCTGCGACGTGGTGGTCGGGATCGGAGGCGGCGCGGTCATCGACGCGGCCAAAGCCGTGGCCGCCCTCGCGACCAATGCCGGTGAGGTGCTCGATTACCTGGAAGTCATCGGGCAGGGCAGACCACTGACCACCCCGCCGCTTCCCGTGGTCGCCGTCCCCACCACGGCCGGAACCGGTTCCGAGGTCACCCGTAACGCGGTCATCACTTCGCCTGTCCACCGGGTGAAAGTGAGTCTGCGCAGCCCTCTACTCCTCCCCCGAGTTGCGGTGATCGACCCTGAGCTCACCTACGACCTGCCTCCCCAACTGACAGCCACTACCGGCCTCGACGCGCTGGCCCAACTCCTCGAACCTTTTGTGAGCACGCGGGCCAACCCGGTCACCGACGGTCTATGTCGAGAAGCCCTGCCTCGCCTGGCCCGTTCTCTCCGGCGCGCGGCGAGTCACGGCCGTGACGTCGCCGCGCGCGAGGACATGGCGTTCGCCAGCCTGTGCGGCGGACTGGCCTTGGCTAACGCCGGGCTGGGCGCAGTGCACGGGCTGGCGGCGCCACTGGGGGGACTTCTGGGAGCGCCACACGGCGCCCTCTGCGCCGCCTTGCTTTCCGCCACAGTGGCCGTGAATCTACGTGCCCTGCGGATGCGAGAGCCAGGGAGCGAAGCGCTCGGCCGCTACCAGGAGGCCGCGCGCCGCCTGACCGGCCGTGCTACCGCCCAAGCCGAGGATCTGGTCGGCTGGATCGAGCGGCTCGTGATCGATCTCGCAATCCCGCCACTTAGCAGCTGGGGCCTGACCACGGCCCAGGTTGAGGACGTAGCGGAGAAAGCTCTCGCTGCAAGCAGCATGAAGGCCAACCCGGTCGCGCTCACCCGTGAGGAGTTGATGGCCGCGTTGGAGTCCGCGCTCAACCGATAGCTACTTTCCCCCGTTCCCCCGTGCGGATGCGGATGCAATCCACGAGATCCACCACGAAGATCTTGCCGTCGCCGATCTCGCCAGTACGCGCCCCGGCAATGATGGCCTCGATTGTCGGCTCGACGAACTCCTCGTTGACGGCGATCTCGAGTCGGGTCTTCTTCAGCAGATTGACCTCCAGACGGACGCCGCGGTACGTTTCCTGGTAACCCATCTGCTGGCCGCATCCCAGAGAGTTGGTGACCGACATCTTCGTGATGCCGTGGGCGACCAGGGATTCCTTCACATCCTCCAGTTTCTCCGGCTGTATGTACGCGATGATGAGCTTCATCGTCTAGACTCCTCTCCCTTTCTATGACTCTTGGACGGGTGACCGGCCCTTTGAGAACCAATGGCTCTCGCGGCGGATTCCCTCCGCCTCACTGTCAATGGGTCGTGAATATCTGGAAGCCCGCATAAGCCTCCATGCCGTGTTCGCCCACGTCAAGCCCACGTAGCTCCTCGTCACGCGAGACCCTCAGACCGATGGTATGGCGAATGGCCAAGAACACCACGAGACCCAGACCGAAAGCCCATCCGAAGGCAGTCACCACCCCCAGGAGCTGAACGCCGAGCTGATGCAACCCGCCGCCGTAAAAGAGACCGCCGTCCAAAGCGAAGAGCCCGACAGCAGCCGTTCCCCAAGCCCCGCAGACACCGTGGACACTGATGGCCCCGACCGGATCATCGACTTTCGCGATGGCATCGAAGAAGCGGACACTCCCGTGGACCAGCACTCCTGCAACCGCGCCGACAGCGATAGCACCCAAGCCCGAAACCGAGGCGCAGCCAGCGGTTATAGCCACCAGGCCGGCCAAAGCCCCGTTCAAGGTCATGGAGCCGTCGGGCTTCTTCCCAAAGATCCAGGAAGTCACCATGGCGAAAAGCGCCCCAGCTGCGGCCGCCAGGTTCGTGGTCACAGCGATGCGCCCGATATCACCACTGGCAGCAGTCGTGCTACCAGCGTTGAATCCGAACCAACCGAACCACAAGATGAACACGCCCAGTGCGGCCAGGGTCAGATTGTGACCCAGGATGGCCTTAGGCTTGCCATCCTTTCCGTACTTGCCGAGTCGGGGCCCGACCACGAGAGCACCCGCCAGAGCGAGCCAACCACCGATCGAATGAACGACCGTCGATCCCGCGAAGTCAACAAAGCCCAGGTTTTCCAACCAGCCTGACCCGCTTCCCAGACTGCCCCAGGCCCACGACCCGAACACCGGGTAGATGAAGGCCGAGATAATTACGCTGTAGATCAGGTACCCCACGAACTTGGTACGCTCGGCCATGGCGCCCGAGACGATGGTGGCGGCTGTGGCGGCGAACACTGTCTGAAAGATCAAGAAGGTGAAACTCCAGGCCCCTCCGGCCCAGTCCTCCCCCCAGAGCACAAAGCCGGAGGTGCCCAAGAACCCGTTGGTGACTCCGAACATAAGCCCGAAGCCAACCAGGAAGAACGCAAGACTCCCCACCGAGAAGTCCATCAGGTTTTTCATGATGATGTTGACAGCGTTCTTCGCCCTGGTGAAGCCGGCCTCCACCATAGCGAAACCCGCCTGCATGAAGAACACCAAGAAAGCTGCCACACAGGTCCACACGATGTCGAGATTGGTCTGCACGAGCGTGACCGCTTCGCTCAGGCCTTGTGGCTCCATCCCTTCACGCTCCTTTCCGCGATATCCAATAGATGACTTTTTGACTTCGCCTGCAGTGTATCGGTAGGTGTAGACCCGCGCTATGGACAAATGGCTAACATCGTCAGAGTGTGATTAGACTTATCGCAGGAAAGTAACGTAAGCCAAAGCAGCCGGGATATACTTATGTACAAGCAAGGCGGCAGTGTCGACCTGAATCTTAGCTCTCAGGAAGCGACTGACGACGCAGACCTCTCGGCAGGATCACAAGAGACACGACCCCTCCAGCAGCGGGAAACAAACACTGACCCATCCAGGCCACAGAAAGCGCGGTGCCCAGAACACTAGGTAATCGGTGGCGAAAGTGGTAGAAGAACTTGGACGGAGACTGGGGCAGAGAGTCTGGTATCCCCGCCCAGTATCGCCGGCCGACCTCTCCTGCAATAATGACGCCCATGACCCTGTCCTTTCGACACCCTGGCCCCTCAGTGCCCCCCGTGGTCGCCGCAGAGTCCAAGTACCTGGGCGGACAATCTTTCGGCTGGCTGGTCATCGTCGCTTCGCTTGTGCTCCTTGCAGGCTCCTTCGGCACCCAACTGACGTTCGGCGTCTTTCTCAAACCCCTGAGCCTGGAATTCGGGTGGACGCGCGCCGCCACCTCGGGAGCGATGTCGCTCGCTATGGGGCTCTCAGGTGTGATCGGGGTCGTGATGGGCCGGCTTACCGACAGGTTCGATGTCCGCTTGGCCATCGGGGTTGGCGCTGCTCTGGGGGCGGCCTGCTATCTCCTGCTCGCTAGGTTGCACTCGCTTTGGCAGTTCTATCTCTACTTCGGCCTGGGTGGTGGTATCTGCATCGGAAGCACGTACGCGCCCGTGAGCGCCATCGTGTCCAAGTGGTTCAAGGAGCGACGCGCTCTCGCTCTGGGTCTCGCGCTCATGGGCATCAGCGTGGGTCAGATGGTGCTTACCCCGGTGTCCGCCCGTCTTATTGACACTGCAGGCTGGCGTCCTGCCTACGTGGTGCTGGCGGTGGTCATCGTGGTATGCGCACTCCCAGCCCTGTTCCTGCTCGGTCGAAAGCCTCCGACGACAACCCCACCGGTTCCGGTCACGCCGGGCTTACAGTCCTCGGGCTACAAGCCCACCTCAGAGGCCAACCTAAGCGAGAACCCAGCCGACGGTTTGAATACCCGCCAGGCGGCTAGGACCGCCCCGTTCTGGATGATCATGATCACCGGAGTCGCCATCGCGGCCGGCTTCTACATCACCGCCGCCCACATCGTACCGGCCGCCACCGACGCCGGAATCACCTCTACCTCTGCGGCTCTTATCCTCACCGTCAGCAGCATCGTCGGCATCCCGGGCACGGTAGTAGGAACCTGGTGGTTGACCAAGAGGCTGGGTCATCGCCTGGCGCTACTTGTCCTATGCGTGGGGCAGGCCGTGGCGCTCTTCTTGTTCGCCCTGGTCAGCCAACTGTGGGCCTTCTACTTGGTAGCTGCGCTCTTGGGGTTCTGCTTCGCGGCCTCCACCCCCGTGCGCCAGGCTATGGCGCCACCCCTGTTTGGGCTCAAGGCTGTGGGCTCGATCTTGGGTCTGGCCTATCTGGCCTGGTCGGCTGGCGCCCTCCTCGGGCCGTTTCTGGCCGGGCTCATCTACGACCTCACTGCCAATTACGACTTAGCCTTCATCCTAGGCGGCGTCCTCCTCCTGACCGGAGCAGTAAGCGTCCACTTGTGGGGCGGCCATAAACAAGTCCCCAGGTGAACCTCAGCTCACTGGGCGAAGAATGGCGCGGACCGGGCTTGCATCAGCATTGAGTATCCGCAGCGGTAGACAGATCAACTCGTAATTCCCCGGGGGGACATCGGCAAGAGCGCACCCCTCCAGTATGTATATACCTGCCTCCAACAGAGCCCGGTGGGTGGCGTGGATGCTCCCCTCGTCTCTGTAGTTTCCCACTGTGATGGCATCGAGACCAAACAGCCGGATGTGCTTTTGGGCCAAATAGTGGGCGGCGGACTCACTGAGATACACGTAATCCTCGACCCATTCTTTCGCCTCGTACACGGTCGGGGAGTTTCGCGTCTTGCAAAGGATGCGCTCGCCTCTCTTGATGTCGTATGGCTCGAGCTCTTCCGGAGTGATGATCTCGGGGTTTCTGATCTCGATCACCCGGGTTAAGCCCACGGTCGCATCCAAAGGCATATCGGTCACCGTCGAGCCACGGGCTATGAAGTGCAGCGGGCAGTCGACGTGGGTGCCGGTGTGGGTGAGGATCTCGAGCATGGTGATGGTCACGGGTGAGCCGAGTTCATGCTCATGAAGCCGGTAGATCTTTGGCTTTACCGGGTCGAGAACCAAGTTGTGCATGCCTTGCTTCATCACCAGTGTGATGTCGTACCAGCCTCGAGTAGCCGAAGAAGTCATTGCAGCCTCCTGAGGTGAGTCACCGCCCAGCCAGCTTATACAGGCCAGATAGGTCGGTAGGCCGAACCGCCGTTAAGCCCTGTAAAGCAGCGCTGTCGACAGCTTGACAAGATATCTTTAGCTAGCTAAATCGTAAAGATGCTATAACCATGGGCCGGGGCCCTGGGGAGAGGTTGCAGGGTCGTGACTCCGAGCCAGTACGTGGTGTGGACGAAGCATTTTTTCCTCCCCAGGTGCCCAGGGCCGCTGGAAAGGGGGGAGTCGTGAAACACTGGTCGTTCGTCTTGATTCTGCTGGCCCTAGTGTTGGGAGTGGCTGGTTTACTCCTCGCAGCTTGTGGAGAGGGCCCCAAGGAAAGCGGAACCGCAACCAGCGGAGTGACAAGTGCCTCTACCCAAGGATCAGAGACAGCAACAACTACGCCCGAATCTACAGTGTCCACTCAAGGACAAGGGGCAGGAGGCAAAGCAACCGTCCTCAGGTTGGCAATACCTAATCCGGCAGATGATCCGGTCACCGTGGCCCTCCAGCAGGGCTTCGTCGAAAGATTCAACGAGCGAGCGGCAGGCAAGTACGTAATCGAGGTCCATCCTGCCGGGTCCCTGGTCTCGATGGGCGAGAGCTTCCAGGCTGTGCAGACGGGTGCGGTGGAGATGGCAGACTGGGCCATCGGCGTTTT